>Ga0155519_128_pt1 | contig 43901 bp, 43 predicted proteins | sample RifCSPhighO2_12_FD_107176 | JGI IMG/M metagenome (GOLD analysis project Ga0155519, IMG submission 107176) | Rhodobacterales bacterium RIFCSPHIGHO2_12_FULL_62_75 | reverse complement strand
GATACCGTCCTCCAGCGCCGGAAACCACCGTCCCGATGGACCCGAGGCCCACCATGCACTAACATTCAAACCGGACCACTCAATGGGGGCAGTCCACCCCGGCCGACATCCAGTTCGTCGAGGTGATCGACGATCATGGCATCTTCGTTGGCAGACCTTATCTGACCATCGCCGCCGATGTGGCGACGAGTGCCATCATCGGCTTCTGTCTGACCCTCGAGCGTCCGTCCCGGCTCTCGGTCGCCTTGTGCCTTGCCCACGCGATATGCAGCAAGGATAACTGGCTGGCCGAACGCGGGATCGCGCACCCGTGGGTGATGCATGGCCGCCCTAAGCAGATCGTCGTGGACTCCGCCAAGGAATTTCAGAGCAGTACCTTTACGAAAGGATGCGCCGACTTCGGGATCACCGTCCGAACCCGGAACAAGGGCACAGTTCACCGAGGTGGGGTTGTCGAGCGCCTCCTTGGAAAAGTGAACACGGTGCTTCGCTCTCTTCCTGGCAAGACCGGACGGTCGATCGCGGATCGCGGCGACTATTCGTCCGATGAGAGGGCAAGTCTGACCTTCGCGGCCCTCGAGCGTTGCATCGCCCTGGCAATCGTCGATCACAACCAGACCCAGAACGCGCGCAAGCTGACTGTGCCTCGCCTCGAATGGGAGCTGCGACTTCCACCGACGGACCGGCCGATCGATGATCCTGACCAAGTCCTGCTCAACTTTCTCCCCCGCACAACACGCCGCATCTCTCCCCAGGGCGTCAGCCTGTTCGCCATCGACTACTTCGAGCAATGGCTTGGGCCTCTCGTCGCCCGCCGTGACCGGTTGCCACCTCTGGATCTATGCTACGACCCCCGGGACATCAGCCGGATCTACATCGCCGATCCCGACACGCGGATCTGGCGTCCGGTAAAGCGGCGGGATGGGGTGACCATGCCAATCACCCTTTGGCAGCATGAAGCCGACCGAGCGCGCACGCGAGAGAGCCAACAACGACCGGCGCAGGAAAAGACGCTTCTGCGCCGGGAAATCGCGGCGACCGTCGCCGGGGCCAAATCCAAGAAGGCTCACCTGCGGGAAATGACCAGGGCCCGACACGCCGCAGACGCGCCGAAGGCGTATCAAAATGTCGGGCAGGTTTCGGAGGCGACCCATACCGGACCAGAACCTGACCGACCCCGCCGCGTCTTTCCTGTGGAGACCTGGTAGCATGGCCGACCATCTCCTACCATCAACCTCAGCGTTGCTCGATGCGGATGCTGCCACCCGCATTGCTCATATTCGGGCGCCACGCTGGATAGGCCATCCCGGTGCCTCTGCGGCACATGATGCGATGCGGCAGTTGTTGGAACGCCCGCCATCACTCCGTCCACGCGGCTTGTTGATTGCTGGTCCCTATCACAACGGCAAGACCATGATCGCCGAACGCTTCGCCGTCGAACATCTGCGCCGTGCCGACCGGCAAAGGGTCTGGGTGATCCAGACCCGGGAGGGGGCAGGCCTGTCGCATTTCTACGCCAGCATTCTGTCCGGACTGCGCGCCCCGCAAGCTGCCGGCTGGCGTAGCCTGTCCCGCGCCAGCGAACAGGTCGATCATCTTCTCGACAGCGTCAAGCCGCGCCTGCTCATCTTCGACGAATTCCACAGTGTTCTGCGCGGACGCCGACAGGATGTGAAGGCAATCTTCTCGTTCCTGCGGCGGATCGCACGCGTGCATGACATCTCGCCCGTGCTTGTCGGCGAAATCGCTGTCTATGATGCATTGCACGACACTGAAGAAATGGGCTCGCGGTTCGATACGGTCGCAGTGTCACGGTGGGGATTCGACGAAGACTTCGCCACGCTTCTCGACAGTCTCGAGGCCAGCATGCCGCTTGCGCATGCCTCAAACCTCTCACGACCTCCCCTGGCCAAAATGATCCATGATCTGTCGGAAGGGCTGATTGGCGAGGTGGTCGACATCGTCACCCGGACGGCGGTGGCAGCTGTTGAAAGCGGTGAGGAAAGGATCACGTCCAGCACCGTCATGGCCCTCGGCTATGTACCGCTGTCACGGCGACGGAACTCGGCCTTGCGCCATTCAATGACATGACCAGCAGTGCGCAGAGGATCACCGTCTCCCCGGCCCGCCGCTATAGAGTGGCCGCGGGGCATCGCTGGCCGGTGGACGTCCGGCCAGCTCCTGGGGAGCTTTTGTCAAGCTGGCTGCATCGGCTTGCACATGCCAATGGTGTGCCGCCGCGCTATTTTGGAGCGGTGCTCGGGGTGGCCGGCGAGACATGGTCGGCGCAACTTGACCGGCATCTGCCGGATTCTGTTCGTCGCTTGCTGCTCGACCATACGGCGATCTGCCCCGACGAGATCGACGGTCTTTGTCTGGCCAACAGTCCACTCTCGACCCTGCGCTTGCGGCTGCGGACCCGGCCGCAAGATGCAGGGACATCGACGGCGCAGTCCTGTTGGTTGCAGTTCTGTCCCTCCTGCCTGGGGGAAGACGAGGTGCCCTATTTCCGGCGGAGCTGGACCTTGGCAACCCGCGTGTCCTGCTTTCGCCATGGCTGCCGCTTGCGCGACCGTTGCCCGTCTTGTGGGCAGAGCCTTGCGCCATTTCGTCAGGCTCGCCTCGTGCCACAACAGTACTGCGCCTTCTGCGACGCCCCTCTCGCAAAACCGACTGGCCCGGCAAGCACGGGCGCCCGGCGCCTCGAGCGGCTGATCGACGATCTGCTGCGCCTTGATTCCGCTGAGCGCGCGCAGGACGACCGGAAGTCTCTTGCCGTGCAGCTTATGAAACACCCAGTGCCCGTCAGAACGGCGACATCAACGGTCCCATTCTTGTCGCATCGGGTTCGCTACAATTTCTTCCAGCGGTTGTCAGAGCGGCAGATCGAGGTAAGAGACCCCACAGAACGCGGCCCGCTGACCTTCTGGCTCGGGCTGGCCCGCGCCTCCGAAAACCACAAGGGGTTGGTCGGGACGCTCAGAGATCGGCTTGGCGAAACTGCCGGGCCGGGGCCGGCCTCCTCCTCCAGAGAGCCTGATCTGGCCGCCTTGCTGCGGGCAGCAATCCGGCTTCACCAAAGTCGCTGATTTCCTGCTGAAGCCTGGCCGGTCGCCTAACCTTCCATGGCCCCCGATGGGCCTGCCAGGCCTGCATCGTCCAATTGCTCGGGGTCTGGCAGGTCGCGCAAGGACTCCATCCCGAAGGCAGCCAAGAACGCCTCGGTGGTGACGAAGGTATGAGGCGCGCCACGGCGGGGTTCGCGAGGGCCGGTGCCGATCAGGTCCCGCTCGGCAAGTCGGCCGATCAGGTCACGGCTGATCTCTTTTCCGAAGATGTCCTTCAACCCGTCGCGGCTGATCGGCTGGTGATACGCAATCGCCGCCAGCACGGCCAGATCGTATTCCGACAGGTTCAGCGCTTGGCCGTCCACATCCGCCGCGGCGCGGATCGCTGGGGCATAGACCGCGCGCGTGCGCAGCATCCACGCCTTTCCCACCTGTGCCACCTCATAGGGTCGGCCTTCCAGATCCACTGCCAGATCCTCGATCAACAGATCGACTGAGGCCCCCTGCCCCACGACCCGCGCCAGATCCTCGCGCGCCACCGGGGTCGTGCTTGCGAACAGCACCGCCTCGATCCGACGCATCCATTCCCGCCAGCGCAGCTCAGGGGGAAGAACGGCCAATTCGCGGTCAAGTTCTGTGTCCTCGCGCCGCCCCATGCTCAGACCCCGTAAAGTCGGAACGTGTGCCGCCCTGTCAGTTCGCGCACGGCGCCGAGCGCCACCAGTCGGTCGCAGAGCCGTCGCGCGGCCCGATCCGACATGAAGGCCAATGCCCCCGGCACCAGCGCATCGCGCGACAGGAACAGATCGACCGCCCGGCCCGCCGCCTTGGCGCGCAGCTTCGGGGCCACTGCCCGAAGGCGGGCCGCCGCACGGGCCAGATCGCCGGCCAGCGGCAGCGCCTGCCGAACGGCAGAGACAACGGCGCGGTGACAGGCCAGCCGCAGATCATCGCCCCGCAAGCGTATATCGCGGGGCTTGAGCGTCAGCGCCAGAAGCGGCAGCACATGCGTTGCCCCCAACGCTTTTGCCAACGCGGCATCGGACAGGATCAGGGCGGCGGCCTCGGCTCGCGGACTATCGGTCAGCACCGCCTCGACGACCTGCGCCGCGCGGTCCACTGGGGTCGGTCCGGTGGCATCAAGGCAAAGCGCGATCCGCTCTGCCGTTACTCCGTCCAGCGTATTGACCAGATGCGCGACCGAAACCGGCCGCGCCGCCGCGCGTGACCACTGCCGTGCGATCCGCCCCGCCGGGCCGGGGTCGTCGCCCGGTCCCGTCAGGTGCAGGGCATCGCGCAAGGCGCCCTGCCCTTCCCTTCGCCCCGCCATCGCAGCGCAGTTCTCGGCCGCCGTCAGGGCCAGACGATCGCGCCACAGCGCCAGAGGCACATCCCCCGACGCCATTGCCTGACCCAGATGCGCCAGCGCGGCCCCGGACCGGAAGGCCGCAGCCTCCGGCGGCTCGGACGGCGCAGAGACGATCCAGCCTGGCAGCGGGGGCAGCATCGGCAAGGTTTTTAAAGGCTCGGCGCGCGGTTTTCCCATGTCGGCAGCTTATACTGTGACGGCGCTTTCTGCCAGAGAAATGCACCTATAGCGCCGCAGCTTTGTCGGCTCCACAATGTCCAATAAGATTGCATTATCGGACGTGCCGGGAGTATGCTCGACGGTATGACCGAAACGCCCGAGAAATCGCCTTCAGAACCCCCGGAACGTCCCGATCGCCATGAGCGGGACGACAGCGCTGATACGGAGCGCGACACGATCGCCCTGCCCTCCCATGTCGCTGGCTCGGGCACGCTCGACCGCCTGGTCGAAACGGCGCGTGACTATGCGCGTCAGGCGGCGTCGGAGAACACGCTGAAGGCCTACACCAAGGATTGGGCCCACTTCGCGCGCTGGTGCCGGATGCGTGGCGCGGACCCTCTCCCCTCGTCGTCCCAGCTGATCGGCCTCTACATCGCCGATCTGGCAGCGCCGAGCGGCAAAGCACCTGCCCTCTCGGCCTCCTCTATAGAACGGCGGCTGTCTGGCCTGACCTGGGGCTATGCGCAGCGCGGAGAGCGGCTCGACCGCAAAGATCGGCACATTGCCAGCGTCCTGGCTGGCATCCGCCGCAAGCACGCACGGCCACCAGCACAGAAAGAGGCCATTCTGCCGGAAGACCTGCGCGACATGCTGGCAACCCTCCCCCACGATTTGCGCGGCCTGCGCGACCGGGCGATCCTGCTGATCGGCTTTGCTGGTGGCCTGCGTCGGTCCGAAATTGTCAGCCTCGACCACGGCAAGGATGACACGCCTGACTCCGGCGGCTGGGTCGAGATCTTGGAGGACGGCGTGCTCCTCACCCTGCGCGGCAAGACCGGTTGGCGCGAGGTCGAAATCGCCCGCGGCTCATCAGATCAGACCTGCCCGGTCCATGCCCTGACGCAGTGGCTGCATTACGCAAGGATCGACTTCGGCCCGATCTTCGTCGCCACGTCACGCAACGGCCTGAAAGCTACGAGCGAGCGGTTGTCGGACAAGCACGTCGCCCGGCTGATCAAGTCCTGCGCCCGCGAGGCCGGGCTACGCCCTGATCTGCCTGAAGCCGAGCGCGTGCGGCTGTTCTCGGGCCATTCCCTGCGCGCAGGCCTTGCCAGCAGCGCGGAAGTTGATGAGCGCTACGTTCAAAAGCAGCTTGGTCATGCCAGCGCAGAGATGACCCGCCGATACCAGCGACGCCGCGACAGGTTCCGGGTGAACCTGACCAAGGCCGCAGGCCTGTAAGCCCCCTGCCCTTCCGTCGAGCCTTTGCTGAAATGCCAAGCTCCAACCAGACCGCTCAGGTTTCAGCTAATCGCTTCAATTGAAATCGGGAACCAAACGCGACAGGCAGGAACCACAGATCGTCGCCTGACGTCTCATCGGCCTCTACAACGGCATTGGGAGGTTCGTCGAAATCATCATGCAAGACAGATGCTTGAGGCTTCATATGTGCAAAATAGGTGCATTTTGCACTTTACCCAAGGGCTTTCTTGGGGGGCCTGTGCACGCTTATACATAGCACGTGCGCGCGGTGGCCTGCGAGACCTCTCTGACCGTAGTCAGCCTCAGGAAACCAAGGGCTTTCCGATGAACGGCACCACAAAGAGCGCCCTTGCTTCCGTTTACAAACGGTCGTTTATTGGTGGCATGTGAAACTGCAAACGGCCTGTTTTGATGCCCCTGATCGGCTACGCGCGCGTATCGACCGAGGATCAGACCCCCCTGCCCCAGTCGCACGCCCTGAAATCCGCAGGCTGCGCCGAGATCCATGAAGAACAGGCCTCGGGCGGCAATCGTGCGCGACCGGTGCTTGCGCGGGTGTTGGAACGCATCGGCAAGGGCGACACGCTGGTCGTCGTGCGGATCGACCGTCTCGCGCGATCCCTCTCGCATCTGCTGGAGGTGATCGAGCGGCTGGAAGCCAGGGGCGCCTTCTTCCGCTCGCTCATGGACCCGATCGACACGTCCTCCCCGCAGGGCAAATTCACTCTCCAGGTCCTGGGCGCCGCCGCTGAGTTCGAGCGCGCCCTGATCCGCGAACGCACCAAGGCCGGACTGGCCAGCGCACGGACCAAAGGCAGGGTCGGCGGTAACCCGGGCCTGCGCGCCCGTGATCCGGCGGCGCTGCGCAAGGTCCGGCTGGCGCGGCAGGACGGCTACATGGAACGCCTGAACGAGACGGCGCAGGACTGGGTGCCCCATGTGCGACGCCTGCGGCCCGACATGGCCTGGGAAGACGTGCTGCGCATCGTCAACGGCCCCCTGCCCCGCGAGCGCCAATGGACGCAAAGCCGCCTTTTGCGCGCAGTCAACGCCTATGTGCGGGACGGCTTCCTACCGCCCACGGTACTGGACCGCGCCGGCCGCCGCGAAACCGACGACCGCCTGCCCGCCATTGTCGCCGCCATCAAGGGCGCGGACCCCGACATCACACTTCAGGCGATCTGCACTCGACTGGAAGCGATGCGCGAGCGTACGCCCCGCGGGCGGACAAGCTGGCAACCCTCCTCGGTGAAGATGCTGCTGGAGAGGGCTGAGAGGCTGGGGCTGCTTGCGTAGTCGAGATACCTTGCAAATTCTCCACGACATGGAAGGATTACAATGTTTTGGCCAGCGCCATGCTCAGAAACTCTCTGCTCACGCAAAGGGGTTGATGATGCGAAGCTGGCCTTCGACCAGCAGGCCATCTTGCATGTCCTCGCTCCACAGCGTGGTGCAGCCCGCAACCAAAGCGCTGGCCACGATCATCGCGTCGTAGATCGAGAAGCCGTAGCGTTCCGCCAAGGCACGGCCGACGTCATGGGTCTGGAGGGTCAGGTCTTCGACGGGGCACAAAGCACGCACTCCTTCGAGAAACGCCCTTGCTTCTTCCCAGCTTAGGCCAGCCTTGCGGCGACAGTTCACCAGCGTTTCGTTTAGGACCTGAACGCTGATCCGGGGCCCCTGCCCCAGGATAATCTCGGCGCGATCGGCCTTTGGGCCATCGTCGAGCAGGTAAAGAACGACATTCGTGTCCGCGAACTCAGCGCTCATGCGCGTCATCGCGGCTCAGGCGCTCTGCAGCGGGCAGCTTGCCCCGGAAGCGGCGCAGACCCGTAAGCACCTCATCCGCGCGCGCCAGACGACGGACTCTGACCTGGCCGTCGTCCTTGACCAGATCGATCTGATCGCCTTCCTTGAGGCCAAGTTCCCGGACAAGCTCCGCGGGCAAGCGGACGGCGAGCGAGTTGCCCCATTTTGCGACCTGCATCGTGACATCCTGCGTTGATCTACGTTTTGTAATGTATATCAAATGGGTTGCGCCGACAAGCTTGTACCCGTACCCGGGCTACTCTTGTGCGTCCCGCAGCGGCTGACACCAGATTTAGAAAGGTCTTGCACGAATCTGAGTCCTCCGGCAATAGTCACGGAAAAGGGCGACTAAACGCCAAATTCCGTGAACACGCCACGGGCGCGCGAGGGCAGATGAGCAGAGCCGATACACAGGAAGACCTGAACGCTGTGATCCGTCAGCATTCCGAGGTGCTGGCGGCGCAACTGCATTCGCAGCGTGAGAGCCTGTTCCCGCCCGACGCTTCTAAGACTATGCGCAAATTCACCTCAGGTGAAGCCGCTGCTCTGCTGGGCGTCAACGACTCATACCTCAGAAAGCTTCACCTTGATGGCAAGGGGCCGTCGCCCGAAGTCTCATCGGGGAACAGGAGGCACTACTCGGCCGAAGATATTCATAACTTACGGATACTGCTGGAGAAAACGGCTCGCAAGCCGGGAGATTACCTGCCTGGTCGTCGTGCTGGAGACCATCTTCAGATCATCGGGGTAATGAACTTCAAAGGTGGAAGCGGCAAGACAACCTCCTCGGCGCATCTTGCTCAAAGGTTGGCCCTCAAGGGGTACCGTGTCTTGGCGATCGACCTTGATCCGCAGGCCTCGCTCACGGCCTTGCACGGGGTTCAGCCGGAATTTGACCTGCTTGACGGCGGCACGCTCTACGATGCGATCCGCTACGAAGATCCTGTTCCGATCGCCCAGGTCATCCGTAAGACCTACATACCAAACTTGGATCTGATTCCCGGAAACCTCGAACTCATGGAGTTCGAGCACGAAACGCCGCGGGCACTGTCTCGCGGCAACGCGGGCTTGTTCTTCTTCCGCGTGAAGGAAGCTCTGGCGCAGGTCGATGATCGGTACGATGTCGTCGTTATCGACTGTCCTCCGCAGCTCGGGTTCTTGACCATGTCGGCGCTGTCTGCCGCGACGGGCGTTTTGGTGACGATCCATCCCGAGATGCTCGACGTGATGTCGATGAGCCAGTTCCTCAGGATGACGGCCGACCTCATGGATGTCATCGCCGATAGCGGAGCCGACATGTCGCATGACTGGATGCGCTATCTCTTGACCCGCTACGAGCCGACGGATGCACCACAGAATCGCATCGTTGCCTTCCTGCGAACTATGTACGGAGACAAGGTATTGAACGCACCGATGCTCAAGTCGACGGCCATCTCGGATGCCGGCCTGACAAAGCAGACCCTGTACGAGGTCGAACGGAGCGCCTTCACCCGGACAACCTATGACCGGGCAGTCGAAAGTCTGAATGCCGTCAACGATGAGATTGCCCAGCTCATTCAGAGGACGTGGGGGCGCTGATGACCGATAGCAAGAAAAAGCGCATGTCCATGCTCGACAGTCTGGCAGCAGCGGGGACGCCCCCTGCCCCGGGCAGCATGATGTCAAGCAATCGGGCCCTGCGCTCCGCGCGTGATGCCGTAGATGCCCATCATGTCTGGGAACTCGACCCGGTCGAGATCGAGGACGAGAGGTATTCGGATCGCCTCGACCCCAAGGATGTGGATGATCTGCGTGCGTCGATCGAGCAGAACGGCCAGACCGTCCCCATTCTCGTAAGGCGCCACCCGGCCGAGACCAATCGCTATCTACTCGTCTATGGACGCCGCCGTCTTGAGGCCATTCGTGCCTCCGACAAGGTCAAGAAGGTTCGAGCGCTTATCGCGAACCTGGACGACACGGCCGCGCTGCGTGCCCAGGTTTCCGAAAACACTGGAAGGCGCGATCTGAGCTATATCGAACGCGCCCTCTTCGCCCAGGAGCTGCTCGCCAGCGGCTTTGGTTCGCAGGCTCAGATTGCCGAAGTGCTGAATGTGACCCGTTCTGCTGTGTCGATGTCGATCTCGGTTGCCAAGTCGATCGGGACCGACTTGGCCCGTGCGATTGGACCGGCTCATGGAATCGGGCGCCCCAGATGGGAATCGTTGGCGAAGGAACTCTCCAATACCGGCATGGGCATGGACGAGCTTTGCCGTGTTGCAAGTGATGCCCGAGGCAAAGCGGCTGCAGTCGAACAGGCCGAAGAGGAGCCCCAGCTTGATCCTTCGGTCGCGGCATTTGAAGCCGTTGTCCGCCATGTGAAGAAGACCACTGGTCCTTCTCTTGGCAGGAAGCCGAGACCCAAAGCGACGCCTCTTTTGATCGATGGCGCGCCTGCGGGCGCCATAAGGCGGTCTGCTCGGGCGGTCAGGCTGGACCTTACGGATGTGGACGATGCCTTTGCGCAGTGGCTCGACGCCCGTGCGCAGGACGTCCTCGACGAGCTTCATGATCGCTGGAGACGCGAGACATGAAGAGAGGCAGAGCAGCAACAAAAAGGAGGCACGGTACAGGCTAAAGAAAAGGTCCCGCAAAGCTTGCGCTCCACGAGACCCCAACTTTGATCTTAGCACCTTCAAGGTAGTGGGCCAGCGCGCAAACCGCAAGTCATATGTGATTCGCGGAACGGTCTTTCTATGCCTTCGTGAACTGACATCATGGAGTACACACCGATTTCGCCGTTTATGCGGCCGATCTCGCACGCCCATCTGCGCGTGGTCGAGCGACCTGAGGCGTCTGTTCCGGGCAAGCCCATCAACAAGTGGGAACTCCTGCGCGAACTGTCCAAGGCGCAAGCGGCCTTTGGGGTCACGGAACGTGATCTGACGGTCATGCAGGGTCTCCTCAGCTTCTTCCCGGACGATGCGCTTGGCGGGAACGCTGAAATGGTCGTCTTCCCGTCGAACAAGGCGATCTGCGAGCGCCTGAATGGCATGCCCTGCTCCACCATGCGCCGACACTTGGCGCGCCTTGTCGAGGCAGGCTTGCTCATGCGTCGCGATAGCCCCAACGGGAAGCGATATGTCCGCAAGCACGGCGAAGAGCGCGTGGCTTTTGGGTTCGACCTGTCGCCGCTCTACTGTCGGACCGAGGAGATTGCACGGGCCGCAGAGGCCGTGCGTGAGGCCGAGGACCGTGTGCGGCGACTGCGGGAGGTCGTGAGCCTGATGCGGCGCGATCTCGCTGCCCTCGCGGAGTTTGGAGAGGAAATCCAGCCAGGCCTTGGCCTATGGGATCAGTTTCGCGACAAGGCTGTCCTCACAGCGCGCGCCCTGCGCCGCAAGCTCACGCTTGAAGAGCTCTCCGCATATCGGATCGACCTCGAAGCCCTTCTTGATCATGCACGCAACGTCATTGATGGGCCTGAAACAGAAGAAATGAACACCAATGGTGCCCAGTTTGAGCGCCATCATCATAATTCAAATGAAGAATCTATAGATCTTGAACCTGCCTTGGAAAAAGGCGGGGCGGCAGCCGGCGCGCCAGATCCTGAAACGGATGCACTTGTTGCTGACGTGGAAGAAGCGGACACAAGACGCGTGCCAAAGATTCCGCTCCATCTGGTGATCGCGGGCTGCCCGTCGCTTAAAACCTTCTACCAGGGCGATATCCGCCACTGGCATCAGCTTTTCGACGCCGCTTGCCATGTGCGGCCGGCCATGGGGATCAGTGCGTCCGCTTGGGAAGAAGCACAACGGTTCATGGGCCCTGAGCAGGCATCCATCGTAGTTGTGGCCATGCTGGAACGCTTTGCCGACATCCGATCGCCCGGTGGCTACCTCCGCGCGCTGACATCGAAGGCGGCAGCGGGCGAGTTCTCTTGCGGGCCGATGATCATGGCGCTGATGTCCCGGCGAACCGCGGCATAATGTTCACAGCTGTGAACTGGCTCGAGCGGGACGAGAGTTCACAGCTGTGAACTACATGACAGGTCGCGAGACGATGAACGAACAGAGGGAAAGGTTGGGGGTTTGAGGGGTGACGGTGAGTGAGATCGGGAGAGTGGCTTCCGGCGCCCGTCGTGGAGAACAGCTGATGGCGAAAGTTGCCCAGAACATCACCCTGTCCCTGTCGCGGGACATCCCCTTCAACAAGCTCGTGCTGAGCCAGTCAAACGTGCGGCGCATCAAGGCTGGCGTCTCCGTTGAGGAACTGGCCGAAGATATCGCGCGGCGCGGGCTCCTGCAGAGCCTGAACGTCCGGCCCGTGCTCGATGCGGATGGTGTCGAGACCGGCACGTTCGAGATCCCGGCCGGCGGTCGCCGATTTCAGGCGCTGTCGCTCTTGGTGAAGCAGAAACGGCTGGCGAAGACCGCACCGATCCCCTGCATCGTGCGGGATGCCGCGTCCGACATTCTGGCCGAGGACGACTCGCTGGCCGAGAACATGCAGCGTGTGGCTTTGCATCCGCTGGACCAGTTCCGCGCCTTCGTGGCCCTGCGCGAGAAGGGTCAGGGCGAGGAAGCGATCGCGGCGGCCTTCTTCGTGACGCCGCAGATCGTCAAGCAGCGTCTGAAGCTCGCCTCTGTGGCCCCTGCCCTGCTCGAGGTCTATGCCGAGGATGGCATGACGCTCGAGCAGCTGATGGCCTTCACGGTGAACCCGGATCACGCGCGTCAGGTGCAGGTCTGGGATGCGGTGAAGAACTCCTGGAACAAGGAGCCCTACGCCATCCGGCGCATGTTAACCGAGACCTCGGTCCGGGCCTCGGATCGCCGCGCGGTCTTCGTCGGTGTCGATGCCTATGAGACGGCAGGCGGTGTCGTTCTGCGCGATCTCTTCCAGGGAGATGACGGTGGCTGGCTCGAGGACCCTGCCCTGCTCGACCGGCTGGTCACCGAGAAGCTTCAGGGCGAAGCCGAGGCGCTGGCCTCGGAGGGCTGGAAGTGGATCGAGGTGGCGACCGACCTGCCCTATGGTTACAGCCACGGTCTGCGACGTCTGGCCGGTGATCCCGCGCCGATGACCGTCGAGGAAAGCGCGGCCCACGCGACGCTTCTCGCCGAGTATCGGGCGCTGGAAGAGGAATACTCCGGCCAGGACGAATATCCCGAGGAGATCGATGCCCGGCTTGGTCAGCTCGAGATGGCGATGGAGGCGCTCGAACAGCGGCCGCTGAACTATGACCCGGCCGAGGTTGCGCACGCGGGTGTCTTCGTGACGCTGGATCGGGACGGCAGCTTGGCTGTCTATCGCGGCTATGTCCGGCCTGAGGACGAGCCGCGCGAGGAGACCGCGGTCCAGGATGGTGATGGCGCGGATGCTATGGGGCAGGGGGATGATGTCGGCGGCTCCAGCTGGAAACCGTCGGCGACCTCCGCTGTGGGTACCGTCATCACCTCGGGCGGTCAACCGATCGGCGTGGACGCATCCGACGAGGAAGACGACGGGGCGCTGAAGCCGCTGCCCGAACGGCTGGTCATGGAGCTGACGGCCCATCGGACCCTCGCGCTGCGCGAGGCCATCGGGCGGTCACCGGACGTGGCTCTGACGCTCCTGCTCTTGAAGCTGGTGACGGACACCTTCCGTACCTCCTCGGCCACGGGCAGCTGTCTCGAAGCCTCGGTGCGTCACGTCTACATGTCGGCACAGGCGCCCGATCTGAAGGACAGCGTGGTGGCCAAGCTCGTTGACGAACGTCACGTCGCCTTGGACGCCGATCTGCCTCTTGGCGATGACGCGGCGCTCTGGGACTATCTGACCGTTCTCGACCAGGGCAGTCGTTTGGCCCTTCTGGCACATTGCCTCAGCTTCGGGATCAACGCGCTCCATGAGAAGGTGAACCCCTATGGTGCGGGCATCTCCGCCAGCGGTCTGACCCGCCGCATGGCCCATGCCGATCTGGTGGCGCGTGCCGTCGATCTCGACATGGTCGAGGCGGGCTGGGAGCCGACCGTCGATGGCTATCTCAACCGTGTGCCCAAAGCCCGCATCCTTGAGGCTGTGCGCGAGGCGAAGGGGGAGGGGACCGCACAGCTTCTCGATCACCTGAAGAAGGGTGAGATGGCTATCGAAGCCGAGCGGCTTCTGAAGGGCAGCGGCTGGTTGCCGGAGGTCCTGCGCCGGGCCGATCTGGTGGCAGCCGATGGCAAGGCGATCACAGAAGGGCAGGAGGCAGATGCGGGCGAGCCCGAGGATGTCGATCTCCCGGCCTTCCTGACCGCCGATCTGCCGGAGAACGCCACGTCGATGATGGCGGCGGAGTGATCTGAGCCATCCGGGGGCGGGGAAACCCGCCCTCACCCCCACAAAACACAGCAATATCAATGTGATGAATGCGAACGCTCGCATTCAGGATGAGGAATCATGTCTGCAATTACCATCATCGACACAGCCCCTCTCGGAGCTCTGATCCGCTACACTGACGGCAGTCCCAAGCCGCCGGCACGTTTCACCAAGAAGCTTGCCGCCTGGGAGCGATCGAACGGCGTGGGTCGTCTCGTGAAGAAGGAGCCGCCCCGGGTCTATCCGACCTGGACGGCACCTGCCTCTTTCACGCTGCATGAAGGAAACTTCTCCTCGGACGGGGTCATTCTCGTCACCATCATGCGCAGTCATTCGGCGGAAAGCCGACTGATCTTCGAAGTGGCCGAGGTACCGAAGGCCGGGCAGGTGCGTGTGCTCCTCGACTTCGGGGGCAACACTGAATTGCTGCATCTGGCGGAGTCCGTCACTGCGGCCGAGCTCTGGATCGCGCGAGAGGGCTACCGCAACGTGCGACTCGAGATCGTCGGTGCCGAGGACGGCGATAGGGCAGGGGGCGCGGACCTGGCCAACTGAGCCCCGAGAATGCGTGAGGGGCCTGCCCATGGGCGGGCCTCTCACCGATCACACCTTCGTCCCGCAATGCCGCGGGGCGCCGAAGGATCCATCCCCCAAGACGGAGGTCTTCAACCAACACCCTGGCCGGGAGGCTGGCGGTATACCAAGCATCAGCGGGACATCCGGCTCCTGACGTTGGGGCACCATCCCCCGCTCGCCATTCCCTTCCTTGCCCCGAATCCCGTCTTCGAGATCAACCCGCAAGGGGTCGGACTACGGGCGAGCCCGTGCCGCCGAGTGGATTCGGACGAGCCGAACGCACCCGGTGATGTCAGCCAGTCTTCGGGCCTTCGAGGTCCTGTCGCGCGGGGGATGGTCCCCCGCCTCCAAGACAGGAGCCAAACAGATGTCCCGCAAAGATGCACACGCCTTCGCCGCCTCCCTCGCCGCCACGCTCATGGTCTCGATCGTCGTCTTCCAGGCAGGGGATGGAACCTTCGGCGCTGTTCCCGCCGATGAAATCGACGGCGACGAGGTCGTGATCGTCTCGGAGTATGACCCGTTCCAGATTATGGCCCGCTGAGGGCCATGACGCCTGCAAGTCCTTGCCGCGCCGAGCTTTTCGCTCGGCGCTACGCACTTGGAAGTGCGCATAATCAGAGGCTTTTCAAGAAAGCCAAGAGGTTGTCCGGCGCCTTGTAGCGCCCCGGGCCGACATCTGCCGGCTGAAGGCGAAGCAGGGCTTCCTCCTTCATGGCCATGTCCGCCGACAGATAGACGTGGGTTGTCGTTGGGCTTTCGTGCCCGAGCCAGAGCGCGATGACGGAAATGTCGACACCGGATTGCAGCAGGTGCATGGCGGTCGAGTGTCGGATGATATGCGGCGACACCGTGCGCTTGGAGAGTTCGGGATGTGCAACCTCGGCCTTGCCAACTGCAAGCACCAGCCGCCTCGCGATGCTGGATCGTGTCAGCGCCTTGCCCGTCGCACTTGGAAATAAGGGCCTGCTTCCGTCCCACTGGTCAATTTGATCCATCCATTTGCGGAGCGTGGCTGCTGTCTGCCGCCAAAGAGGAACACTGCGTTGTTTGCGGCCCTTCCCCTTGAGATGTACGACTGAACTCGGCCCGAGGACCAAGTCATCCAGACGCAAAACAGCGACCTCGGAGACCCGCGCCCCGGTGTTATACATCAGTGCGAGCATCGCGCGATCACGCTGTCCGGTCCACGTGGCCGGATCGGGCGCGTTCAGGATCGCGTCAATCTCGGCTTTCGAAAGGAAGCCGACGAGGGGTTTGTCATGGCGCTTCATCGGAATCGCAAGGACCTGCTCAATCGTGGCCAAAGCCCCGAAGTCATGGTGTGCGGCGTACTTGAGAAAGGCCCTGATTGACGCAAGTCGGGCGTTCCTGCTGCGCACGCTGTTCCCTCTGACCTTCTCGAGATGGTCAAGGAACCCGAGGATCAGGGCAGCATTCATGTCGCCCATGGTCAGGTCTGTCGGGGCTTTCCTGATGGCGACCTGCGCGAACTGGAGGAGCAGTTGGAAGGTATCACGATAAGCCGCGATCGTGTGGCGGCTGACAGCCTTTTGTTGGCCAAGGTGGTCGACGAAGAACTGCTGAAGCAGCTTTGCAAATGATGGATTCTGGGCTCGATCAAGCATGGCTGATCTCCTCCATGACGCCGATCGTTCGCTCGAAGCGCGCACTGGTCAGCGCCATCAGTTCGGGAATAGCCTCCATGTACCAATAGGTGCTGACCGGCTTGGCGTGCCCGACATAGGTCGACAGCGCGAGAACGGCGTTGTCGATGTCGACGCCTTCATCGAGCCAGATCATCAATCTGCGACAGACGAAGGTGTGCCGCAGGTCATGGATCCGGACCCGTGCGTGCCCTCCCCTTGGCCGGATCTCGTTGATCACGGGCAATCGCGAGAAAGCGTATAGGACATGGGCATACGGTACCGGCCGTCCGTCGACGTGAAGTGAAAACAGATGTGTGTCCTTCCCTAGGGCTACGGCCTGCCCACGTGCTGACACAAACGCTTCCAGCGCCCGGATTGTCGTCGGATGGAGGGGGACCAATCGGCTTGTTCCGAACTTGCTGGCCTTGATGGTTAGCTGGCCGCGAGCAAGATCGGTATCGGCGAGCCGCAAGGCCAAGGCCTCGGATATCCGCAGGCCGGTTGATGCTAGAAGCCCAAACAGTGTCGAAAGGAGCACGGGGCGCAAAGCGGGAGTTGCCATCAGTTGCCCAGCTTCCTCGACAATCCTGCGGACCTCATCAGCCGAATATATGTGGGGCGCCAGCCGCCGAGTCTTGCGCCCAAACGGACTTCCGGGTGGAAAGCTGGTGGCAGGGTCTAGCTCTGACAAATAGCGGGAAAACGGACGCAGCGCCTCAAGGCGACGGGCCCAGTTGAACGGGTCGGCATGTGTAGTGCCCTCGCGCGCCCATTGCAGACAAAGGTCCGCGGTCATCGGCCAGGTATGGCCGCAATCCGCGGAAAATCTTGCAAATGATGATACGTGATTATCGGCGTTCGTGGGGATGAACCCGTGGCAGTAGCGGCCATCAAGATATGCGGCTGCAGCCTGTGTGAGAGTCCTGCTCATTGGGCGCCTCCCGGCCATGCCAGCGACACCTTGGACAACCATGCGCTGTCCAGCTTGGTGTAAATCACTGTCGTATCGAGGCTGCGATGGCCCATGACGTCCGCGATAACGGGCATTGGTGTGCCCCTCGCCAGAAGCCGTGTTGCCAGGGTGTGGCGGAGAATATGAACCCGGGTGCGATCCCAGCCTAGACGACGGTAGGCGGCCAGCATGGTCGTCTGAACGGCGCGTCGTCCTATCGGCTCACCGATAGGTGGCCTGTGTCGGACGAAAACGTTGAGGCAAGCGGGCGCAGGGCGCTCATGCAGGATGTAGTCTGCGATCGCCTTACCAGTCGCTTCCAGCAGCGGCAGAATATCTGCACGGCGTCCTTTGCGATGGGTGACCCGAATCGTGCCGCGCTGCCAGTCGATGTCTTCAAGGGTCAGTCCGGCCACCTCGGAAGAGCGCATACCAAGATCGATCAGGCATCTGGCGATTGCGAACGCGCGCCGGCGCTGAGGAAAGTCGGCACTGAACGACTGCAGCAGCGCATCGACTTCGACGTCTGTGAGAACGTCTGGCAGGGTGGAAGGCTTGGGTCGCGGGGGGCGCGGCAAACCTGTAAGCAAAGGTGTGACGTCATCGCCGATCAACTGGCGATACCGCAGGAAGCAGCGGATCGCGCCAGACAGCCCACGTGCGCAACTTGTGCTGCGGGTGCCGTCCCCGATGATAAAGCGCGACACATCTGACTCTGAAATGCAATTTATATCAATGGCCTGAGCACCGACTGTGGCTATGAGAAAACGCTTGATAATCCGGCACCGTGCTGCCCGTGTGCTCTCGGAATAGCCCCAGACCTCTCGCATCTTCGCGTCGAAGCGCGAAAGCTCCGCATCCATTGGCGTCAGGGTCCGCGTCATAGCGAACCCGGTGCCCTCCATGACCCGCCCGAGCAGATGCAGGGCTGCGCGATTTGTGTGTGTGTCGCCGCGCGTATGGCGATTACACTCGCAAGACGGCATGTGATCGGCGAGAAACTGTCGGATGTGCCGGTCCCGGACCTGTCCAAGGGCAACGCCTTCGGTTTTGATCCAGTCGCCGAAATGGAAAACGGTTGCCAAGTACAGCGCTTGCACCTTGGGCGCATACTTCCCGTCGCTCAAGCGTTGCCGATAGGCGCCGAAGACCGGCGCAAGCGGATTGCCCGGGTCGTCCTTCAACATGAATTTGCGTTTGCTTGGTCGCATGTTCGATCTCCTTTGCTGCGAAGATCGCAGTGAAGCCCGCGATTATGCGCACTTCCAAGTGCGTAGCGCCGAGCGAAAAGCTCGGCGCGGCAAGGACTTGCAGGCGTCATGGCCCTCAGCGGGCCATAATCTGGAACGGGTCATACTCCGAGTTATGCTGCTGTCCGCATAACTCGGAATACGATCCCTTCGGGTGAGGCTTCGGCCTCACTTTCCGAGGGCCTGCCACGGCGCAGGTGCGCCTCCGGGCCTATCTCCGATAGAGTGATCGGCGGTGCCGATCTGAGGAAGGCTTATGTGCCACCAGCACAGATCTTGGGGCGCAGAGGGCGGAAAGCGGCTGTTCGCCGCGGTTAAGACGAATGGCATGTAAGCGCAGGAAGCGAGCCGATGGCAGGGTTGGCCGTGCGACCTTGCCTAAATTATTGCGCGACAATCTGGGTGAGACCGAGAACCTAAGTGGCATGGTTCAAGGGCCGTTGCGGATATCTGTAAGCCTTTCGCGCCTTCCTGATCGGTTGCCGAGCGTTACAGCAATGAGCGGGTTATCTTCAAACGAGCCGTTTATGATCGCCAAAATAGGTCACTGGCAGCGGTAGGATTGGTCTTTCGCGATTTTCTGAATTGCACGTAGATCAACAGAACTTGGGGATGGATGATAGGCAGGGTGGACGCACAACGACGCATCGAACGGGATGGTGACGTCCTTGCCCCTGACAATCTCGACCATGTGCAATCTCCCTTAGCGGCGACAATCGCGTGACCGCCACCCGGGAAGGCTGCCCCCTATGCACTTCGCCTCCTCAAGGATTCGATCTGACTGGACAGGAGAGCGGGCAACTCACACGCGTTCCAGCGCGATGGCGATGCCCTGCCCCACGCCGATGCACATGGTAGAGAGTGAGCGTCTGCCGTTGATGTGGCGCAATTCCAGCGCGGCCGTGCCGGTGATCCTCGCACCCGACATGCCCAAGGGGTGACCCAGCGCGATGGCCCCGCCGTTGCGGTTCACCCGAGGGTCATCGTCGGCGATCCCGAGCTGGCGCAGCGTGGCCACGCCTTGCGCGGCGAAGGCCTCGTTCAGTTCGATCACGTCGAAATCTGCCTGGGAGAGCCCCAGCCGCGCCATCAGTTTCTGGCTCGCGGGTGCCGGGCCGATGCCCATGATGCGCGGCGGCACGCCCGCGGTCGCCCCGCCGAGGACGCGGGCGATCGGCGTCAGGCCATGCGCGCGGGCGGCGTCGGCGCTGGCCAGTATCAGCGCCGCGGCGCCATCGTTGACGCCCGACGCGTTCCCCGCCGTGACCGAGCCGTTCGGGAACAGTGACCGCAGCTTTGCCAGCGCCTCGGCCGTTGTCGCGCGGGGATGCTCATCGCGGTCTACCACCAGCGCCTCGCCCTTGCGCTGCGGGATCGTGACAGGGGTGATCTCAGCCGCGAGGCGCCCGTTGACTTGCGCAGCCGACGCCTTGGCCTGGCTGGACAGTGCCATCGCGTCCTGCGCCTCGCGGCTGATGCCGTAGTCATCCGCCACGTTCTGCCCGGTCTGCGGCATCGAATCCGTGCCGTAGGCCGCGTGCATCGCCGGATTGATCAGCCGCCAGCCGATGGTGGTGTCGCAGATCTCGGCGTTGCGAGAAAAGGCGTTGTCGGCCTTGGGCATTACGAAGGGGGCGCGGCTCATGCTTTCGACACCGCCCGCGATGACTAGCTGCGCCTCGCCGGCGGCGATCTGGCGCGCCGCGGTCAGCACCGCGTCCATTCCCGAGCCACAAAGCCGGTTGATCGTGGTCCCGGTGACGCCGACCGGCAGCCCCGCCAGCAACAGCGACATCCGCGCCACGTTGCGGTTATCCTCGCCCGCCTGGTTGGCGCAGCCGAAGATCACGTCATCGACCGCCGCCCAGTCCACACCCGCGTTGCGGTCCATCAGCGCTCGCAGGGGAATGGCCGCCAGATCGTCGGGGCGCACCGATGAGAGCGCCCCGCCATAGCGCCCGATCGGCGTGCGGATGTAGTCGCAGATGAAGACGTCGGTCATGTTGGTGCTCCGAGTGTGGCAACTTACAGCTTCTCGATCATTTCCGGCACGGCGGTAAACAGGTCTGCGACCAATCCATAGTCGGCGACCTGGAAGATTGGGGCCTCTTCGTCCTTGTTGATCGCGACGATGACCTTCGAATCCTTCATCCCGGCGAGGTGCTGGATCGCACCCGAGATGCCGACGGCGACGTAAAGGTCCGGAGCCACGACCTTGCCGGTCTGCCCGACTTGCCAGTCGTTCGGCGCAAAGCCCGAGTCCACCGCGGCGCGCGAGGCACCGACAGCGGCGTTCAGCTTGTCCGCGAGCTTCTCAATCAGCGCGAACTCGGTCTGCGAGCCCACGCCACGTCCGCCCGAGACCACGATCCCGGCCGACGTCAGCTCGGGACGGTCGGGGGACGCGACCTTATCCTCGACCCAGGCGGACAGCCCGCTGTCGACCGAGGCCGAGACCTTCTCGACCGGGGCGTTACCGCCCTTGCCCGCCGCATCGAAAGTCGCGGTGCGGATGGTCAGCACCTTCTTCGTATCCGAGGTCTTGACCGTGTGGATCGCGTTCCCGGCATAGATTGGCCGGTCGAAGGTCGCAGCGTCATGCACCGCCAGCACTTCCGAGATCACCATGACGTCCAGCAGGGCTGCCACGCGGGGCAGGACCGACTTGGACAATGCGCCCGAGGCGGCGACGATGTGCTCGTAGTCACCGGCCAGCGACACGACCAGCGCGGCGGTGGGCTCGGCCAGGCCATGCGCGTAGGCCCCGTCCTCGGCCAGTAGTACCTTCGCCACGCCTTCCAGCGTCGCGGTCTCGGCCGCAGCGGCCGCTGCATCGGGATCCGCGACCAGCACGGTCACTGGACCCAGCGATTTCACCGCGGTCAACGCCTTCGCCACCTGGTCGGTCGCGAGTTTCCCGTCAGCAACGTCGGCAAGAAGAAGAACGGCCATCTCAGATCACCCCTGCTTCGTCTTTGAGTTTTGCGATCAGCTCGGCCACCGAGCCGACCTTAACGCCCGCCTTGCGGCCCGCCGGTTCCACGGTCTTGACGACCGACAGCCGCGGGCTCACGTCCACGCCGTAGTCGGCAGGCGTCTTGGTCGCCAGCGGCTTGGCCTTGGCCTTCATTATGTTCGGCAGCGAGGCATAGCGCGGCTCGTTCAGGCGCAGGTCGACGGTGATGATCGTCGGCATCTTGACTGTGATCGTCTGCAGACCGCCGTCCACCTCGCGGGTGACCTTGGCTTGGTCGCCGTTGATCGACACTTCCGAGGCGAAGGTCGCCTGGCTCCAGCCGAGAAGCGCCGATAGCATCTGGCCGGTGGCGTTCATGTCGTTGTCGATCGCCTGCTTGCCGCAAAGGACGAGGCCCGGCTTTTCTTCCTTCACCACGGCCGCCAGCAGCTTGGCCACGGCCAAGGGCTCGATGTCCACATGCAGGTTGTCCGTCGCCTCGATCAGGATGGCGCGGTCGGCCCCCATCGCAAGCGCGGTCCGCAGCGTTTCCTGGGCCTGCTTGACGCCGATGGAGACGACCACGACCTCGGTCGCGATGCCCTTCTCCTTCAGACGGATCGCCTCTTCCACGGCAATCTCGTCAAAGGGGTTCATCGACATCTTCACATTGGCCAGATCGACACCCGTGCCATCCGCCTTCACGCGGACCTTCACGTTGTAGTCGATCACCCGTTTGACAGGCACCAGAACCTTCATGGGAGAGCTTCCTTTCTCACATCCCCTGTCCGCCCGGTCGTGCTGGGCGGACAGGGCAGTCATGTGCGTCAGTTTGCGGTGTAGCCACCGTCCACGACGATCTCGGCGCCATGGACGAACGAGGCTTCGTCCGAAGCAAGGAACAGCACCGCGTTCGACACTTCCTCGGGCTTGCTCGGACGCTTGAGGAGCGTGCAGCCCAGGATCGCCTGCCGCGTGGCCGGATCGGCGTGCAGCAGATCCTTGGTCATCGGCGTGTCAATGACGCCGGGGTGGATCGAGTTCACCCGGATCCCGGTATCTGCCAGATCGACGGCACAGGATTTGGTCAGCATCCTCACAGCACCCTTGGAACCGATATAGGCCCCGGCCATTGCCGCACCGACGATGCCGTAGATCGACGAAATGTTCACGATCGAGGCCTTGTCCGCTTCCTTCATCAGCGGCACGGCCGCGCGGATGCCCAGATAGACGCCCTTCACGTTGACGTTCATCGTCAGGTCGAATTCCTCGGGCGTTGTTTCGTGCAGGGGCTTCAAGATCAGCACGCCCGCGTTGTTGACAAGGATGTCCAGCCGCCCGGCCTTGGCACGCACAGTGGCAATGGCGTTGGCCCAGTCGGCTTCGCTTGCCACGTCATGCTTGATGAAGTCGGCCTTGCCACCTGCTGCCACAATGCCCTTGGCAACCGCCTCACCCGCCGCCACGTCGCGGTCGGTGACGAAGACATGCGCGCCTTCCCGCGCCAGAAGTTCGGAGTGGGATTTGCCCATCCCCATTGCTGCGCCCGTCACGAGGGCGACTTTTCCCGATACACGTCCCACAGACTCTCTCCCTTATTGCTGTGTGGTTTTCTTGGCGCATGGCGGGCCGGGCACAATCCTGCCCGGCCCGCCGCGCGTTCCGTAGCTTCAGGCGCTTGCCATCTCGCGGTCGAAGATCATGGTCTGGTAACCACCATCCTTCACCGCGTTGATCGCGTTGCGGTAATTGCCGATGCCCGCCATGTAGAACATCACCGCGTTCTTCTTGCCGGGGATGTTCGCACCGAAGATCCAACTTTCGGCTTTCGGGAATAGGGTCATGTCCGCAATTGTCCGGCAGAGCGTGACCCATTCGTCCCGGGCGGCCTCGGTCGGCTCGATGGCCTTCAGGCCCTTGCCCTCCATCATCTCGATGGTGTCGGCGATCCACTCGACCTGCGTTTCGATGCTCGGCGGCAGGTTGGTGAAGGGGCCATTCGGGCCAAGGATCATGAAGAGGTTCGGGAAATCCGTCTCCATCATGCCCAGATAGCCCAGGGGGCCGTCCTTCCACTTGTCGCGCATGGTGACGCCGCCGCGGCCGCGCATGTCCATCTTGACGTAGTTGCCGTCCACCGCGTCAAAGCCAGTGGCGAAGATCACCACATCCAGCTCATGCTCCGCGCCACTTTCCAGCCGGATACCGGTCGCGGTGAACTCGGCGATCGGGTCGGCCTTTACATCGGCGAGGGTGACGTTGGGCCGATTGTAGACCTCATAGTAGTTGTTCCCGCACAAGGGGCGCTTGGCATAGATGTCGCGCGGCGTCAGCGCCTTTGCGGTTGCGGGATCCTTCACGATTTCCTTGATTTTCTTCTTGATGAAGTCGGCAGCCGCGTCATTTGCGATCTGGCTGGTCGCAATGTCGCAGAACGTTCCAAACATGAAGTAGAAGCCGCCGCCGCGCTGCCATGCGGCCTCGAACACGCGTTCGCGTTCTTCAGGCGAAGCGGTTTCCGCAGGCACGGTGCTTTCCTCGAAGCCGAAGGTCACGACCGAGGATTTCACTTGTTTCCAGATGTCGTCGTAGTTGGCCTTTTGCTGGGCGATCGTCGCCTCGTCCTGGGGCGTGTTGCCGATCGGCACGACATATTGGGGCGAGCGCTGGAATACCGTAAGATGCCCGGCAATCGGAGCGGTCGCGGTGATGACCTGAACCCCGGTCGAGCCGGTGCCGATCACGCCGACGCGCTTGCCCTTGAGTTCGACACCCTCGGGCCAGTAGCCGGTGTGCAGCATCTGGCCCTTGAAGCTGTCAATGCCCTTGTATTTCGGCGTGTTCGTCGCGGACAGCAGGCCAAGCCCCGTGATCAAGTATTTCGCGGTGACCGTCTCGCCCTTGTCGGTTGTCACATGCCACAGCCCGGTTTCGTCATTGAAATGGGTCGCGGTGACACGAGTGTTGAACTGGAAGCTGCGGCGCAGGTCGTAGGTGTCTGCAACCTCGTTCATGTAGGCGAGGATTTCGGGCTGGGTAAGATAGCGGGTCTTCCAGCGACCCTTTTGCAAAAGCTCGCCGCTGAAGGAATAGCGGTAGACGAAGCTTTCGGTATCCGACAGCGCGCCGGGATAGCGGTTCCAGTACCAGGTGCCACCCACATCGCCTGCACTGTCGAAGGCCTTGACGTTCAGGCCCTGTTCATTGCGCAATTTGTAGACGGAATAGAGACCGCCGAAGCCCGCACCGATGACGACAGCATCGAAATCGGCGCCCTTGGTCTTTGTGGTTTCAACAGATTTGGTCATGATACTCCTCCCAGAGCATGGCACTGCCGCCCCGCGAAAAGCGGGTGAAAGGCCGGTTGACTGTGATGATATTTGTTGCTGCCCCGCGCCAGCTGGCGGCGCGGGGCAGTCGGATCAGAGGGCGCGATACCAAGCGGCGATGCGTGCCAGTTCCTGATCGGCCTCGGGGGCGCGGCCCGACAGGGCCGGGAAGACGTGCTGCATCCCCGGCACCACCGAGAGTGCGACGTTCACGCCCTGCGACTTGGCCTTGGCGGCCAGCGACTCGGAATCGCTTTGCAGCGTCTCGGCCCCGCCGCAAGTGATGTAGAGCGGCGGGAAGCCGGTGAAATCGTTTTCCAGCGGGTTGGCCAGCGGGTTCAGCGGATCGGTCGCGCCGCCGAGGAACATGCCGGCCATCGCTTCAAGGATCGGCTTGCCGACCAGCGCATCGGTGGCGGCGTTGGTTTCCAACGTCTTGCCGCGCAGCGCCATGTCAAGCCAGGGCGAATAGGCGATGACCGCACCCGGAAGGGGCAGGCCAAGGTCGCGGAACTTCAGCACCGAAGCGATGGCGAGGTTGCCACCCGCGCTGTCGCCTGCAGTCAGAATGTTCCTCGCCTCGAACCCTTGGGCCAGCAGCGCTTTGTAAGCGGCCACGGCATCCTCGATCTGGGCGGGGAAGGGGTGTTCCGGCGCACGGCGATAGTGCAGAATGCAGGCGGTCACGCCCAGCACTTTAGCAAGATGGCCCGCCATCTTTCGGTGGCTGTCGGCCGAACCAACAGCAAACCCGCCGCCATGAGTATAAACGATCACGCGCTTGGCGTCGGCGCCCACGGGCAGGGCCCAGATCGCCTCGACCCCGCCGACATGGTCGCTCTTGTAGGTGACGTTCTCCGGTTCCAGCGCGGGCTGGCCCCATTCGTCGAACATGCTGCGCAGGTTGGCGATGGTCAGGCCGGGGTTCGCGACCATTTGGTCGGTCCAGCTCTGATAGAGCGCACGCAGTGTATCGGCTTCCTTGCTGATTGCCATTTTATCCTCCAATGGTGGTGTTCCTGCCTTTCCTCGCCTCCGTCCGATCCTCCATCGGCACAGGGGGGCACGGAATATCCCTGATCACGAGACGATACAGCCATTGGCGGTACCGCGTATTGAACGTGCTTGCTTGCCGCGTAGCATCTTCTTGCTGTTTCGCGCCCCCAGTGCGGCGCGGGGGCGGTCCGGGCTGGGGCGCGGGGATCAGGCGTTGGCCTTGGCGGCGTTCAGGCTGTCCAGGGTCAGCCCCTTTGCGGCCAGACGCGCCAGCAGCGGCGGCACCGCCCATCCCTGCGGATCGGCCGTGGCCAGCGCCGCATAGCGCGCCAGCAGGTCTTTCGCCCCAAGGCTGTCGGCATGATGCATCAACCCGCCGCGCCAGCGCGGAAAGCCGTAGCCATGCACCAGCGCCAGGTCGATGTCCTGCGGCCGTTCGGCGATGCCTTCGTCAAGGATGGCACAGGCCTCGGCGATCATCGCCAGGGTGATCCGCTCGACGATCCCCTCTGCGGTAAAGCTGCGCCGCGTCTTGCCCGCTTCGGCCGAGACCCGGTGGATCTCCTCCGTCACCAGTGCCGACACCACGGGCTTGCCCTCTGCGCCGTAATCATACCACCCCGCGCCGGTCTTACGGCCAAGGCGCTTGTGATCCTCGACCAGCCGTTCCACCAGCGGGACGTGACGCGGGGTGGCGCCAGCGTTCTGCCGCCGGATGTTGGCGTAAGCGATGTCCAGGCCGGACATGTCCTGCGCCTCATAAGGCCCCATCGCCATGCCGAAGCCCTGCATCGCGGCATCGATCTCGGCCGGCAAGGCGCCCTCGACCAGCAAGAGGTTCGCCTCCTGCCGGTAGCGCGTCAGGATGCGGTTGCCGATGAAGCCGTCGCACACACCCGACAGGACCGGAACCTTGCCTAACCGCCGTGCCAGCGCGAAACCCGCGCCAAGTGTTTCGGGCGAGGTGCGCTCGCCCTTCACGATCTCCAAGAGCTTCATGACATGGGCCGGGCTGAAGAAATGCAGCCCGAGGAACCTCGTCGGGTTCTTTAGGTCATCGGCGAGGCGGTTCACGTCAAGGTATGAGGTGTTGGTGGCCAGGATGGTTTCTGGCGGCAGGGCGGCCTCAAGCTCGGCAAAGATCGCGCGCTTGACGTCAAAATCCTCGAATGCCGCCTCGATGGCCAGATCGGCGGGTGGCAGGTTGTCGTATCCGGCTACGGTGGTCAGGCGGCCGTGAACGGCTTCGCCGTCGATTGCAGACAGCGTGCCACGGGCGACCCCCTGATCAACCAGCTTGCGAAGATTGTCCTCGGCCCGCCCCGCCGCCGTCGCGTCACGCTCGACAATCGTCACCGCGATGCCTCCGGTTGCGAAGGCGTAGGCGATGGAGGCCCCCATGTTGCCGCCGCCGACGACAATGGCCGTCGCTATATCGCGCGCCGGTCTGGGATAGTCGCGCCCACGGTTGCCAGCCGCCCGTTCGGTAAAGAACACATGCCTGAGCGCGCGCGCCTGAGCCGAGGCGCGCAGGTCCAAAAACGCCGCCCGTTCTCGCGCCAGCCCTTCGGCCAGCGGCAGCGTGGCACTGGCCGCGACCAGACCCACGGCGATTGGCGGCGCAATCTGGCCGGTCAGGCGCCGCTTCGCATGAGCCAGCATAGCGGCCACGGCGTCCTCATCCACTTGGGGCGCGGGTTGCTCGTCCGGCCCTCGCGCTGCGGCAAGTAGAGCGTCGTCAATGGCCAGCGCGACTGCCAGCGGGTTGTCCGCAAGCTTGTCGACCAGCCCCAGCGACAGCGCCTTGCCTGCCGCGATGGCCTTGCCGGTCACGATCATGTCCAGCGCCGCCTTGACGCCGATCAGGCGCGGCAGCCTTTGCGTCCCGCCTGCGCCCGGAACAATGCCCAGAACCACCTCGGGCAGGCCAAGCTGCGCGCCGGGCGCGGCGATGCGGTATCGGCAGGCTAGCGCGATCTCCAGCCCGCCGCCCAATGCCGCCCCGTTGATCGCGGCGATCGTCGGGATCGCCAGCCCCGCAAGATGCAGCAGCACATCGTTCAGGTGCGGTTCGATCGGCGGCAGGCCGAACTCCCTCGCATCCGCACCCGCGACAAAGGTGTTGCCCGCGCCGGTGACGATCAGGCGGGTCGCGCCCTGTGCCATCGCCGCGTCCATCCCACGCATCAGTCCCGCCCGAACCTCGGCACTGAGCAGGTTCAAGGGCGCATTGTCGAAGGTCAGGATGGCCGCGCCACCACTCAGGTTCAGATCAACGGACATGTTAGACCTCACTGGACCGGCGCGGAATTGCGCGAGATGAACTTGGTGGACAGGTAGCCGTCAAACGTCTCGGTCCCGCCTTCGCTGCCATAGCCACTGTCGCGTACGCCGCCGAACGGCGTTTCCGGCAGGGCGAGGCCGAAGTGGTTGATGCTGACCATCCCCGCTTGCAAGCCTGCTGCTGCACGGTCGGCCCGTTCCAACGAATTGGTGAAGATGTAGGAAGCAAGGCCGAAGGGCAGGCCATTGGCGCGTGCCAACCCGTCCTCGATCTCGCGGAAGGGCGACACGACCGCGACCGGACCGAAGGGCTCGTCGCGCATCAGGGCGATGCTGTCGTCGGGCGTGTTGACGATCGTGGGCGCGTAGAAACTGCCGCTGTTGCCGATCCGGGTGCCCCCGGTCAGCACCTCGGCGCCGTTGTCGCGCGCATCGGCCACAAGCCTTTCCATCGCCGTCACCCGGCCCGCATGGCAAAGCGGTCCCATCTGCGTGCCCTCGGCCAGGCCGTCACCGACCTTCACGGCCTGAAACGCCGAGACCAGCTCCGCAAGGAACCGCTCGTGAATGCCCGCCTGCACAAAGAATCGGGTGGGCGAGACGCAGACCTGCCCGGCATTGCGCAGCTTGTTGCCCGCCAGAGCCCGCGCTGCCGCTCCGGCATCCGCGTCATCGAAGACCAGCACCGGCGCGTGGCCGCCCAGTTCCATCGTGGCCCGCTTCATGTGCCGCCCGGCCAGCGCGGCTAGATGCTTGCCCACCTCGACCGACCCGGTGAAGGTGATCTTGCGCAAGACCGGATGCGCGATAAGCGTTTCCGAGATGAAGGCCGAGTTGCCCCAGACGAGGTTCAGGCAACCCTCGGGCAGACCCGCCTCCTGCAGGAAGCGCGCGATGGCAAGGCAGCCTGCCGGGGCTTCGGCCGGGCCTTTCAGGATCATCGTGCAGCCCGACGCCAGCGCGGCGGCGACCTTTCGCACCGCCTGGCTCAGCGGAAAGTTCCAAGGGGTGATGGCAAGGCAGACACCCACCGGCTCGCGCACGACCAACTGCTGCACCGTCGGATTGCGCGAAGGCACGATGCGGCCATAGATGCGGCGACATTCCTCGGCGTGCCAGTCGACGTGGTCGGCGGACGCGCGCACCTCGACCAGCGCTTCGGCTAGCGGCTTGCCTTCATCCAGCGTGATCCAGCGGGCGATCATCGCATCGTTTTGCCGCAGAAGATCGGCGAACCGGCGCAGGATCGCGCCACGATCGGTGGGCGAACGGTCCTTCCAAGTGGCAAAGGCCGATTCGGCGTGGCGCACCGCACGCTCCAGATCCTCGGCCGTGGCCTGGGGAATTCGGCCAATCTCGACCCCGTTGGCCGGGTTGATGACCGCCCGATCGCCGGTAGTTGCACTCGCCAGCCAATCCTTGCCGATGAGGTGGCGGATTTGCGGGTAATCCAGATTATTCATGATGTTCACGTCCTCGCTTGGCAGCGCCACCCGCTGTTCCATTGATGCAAGCGGGATAAGGCGGGCAGCTTCTTTATTCCGCTATGCGGAAAAATATTCCGCAGTATTGACGTGGACCATATCTTTGCTTTAGAGATCATTCAATACGCAGCATCTGTCCTTGAGGAGGGACACCGTGAGGCCAAGGAAGGAGAAACCCGAGGATGACGAACAGGACCGCGACTTCGTGGTGGCCTTGGCGCGCGGCCTGGAACTTCTGCGCGCCTTCCGGCGTGAGGGCGAGGCGCTGGGCAACCGCGATCTTGCCGAACGCGCGGCGCTCAGCAAATCCACCGTCTCACGGCTGACCTACACGCTGCACAAACTGGGGTATCTCAGCTACAACCCAGACACCGCGCGCTACGTGTTGGCGCCCCCGGTGCTGTCACTGGGCTTTTCCTGCCTTGCTGGGATGCCCCTGCGGCAACTGGCCAAGCCTTACATGCAGGAACTCGCCGATTACACCGGGATGCCGGTGGCAATGGCCAGCCGCGACCGCCTGTCGATGGTCTATCTGGAACGCTGCAAGGGCACCAATGCGGTGACGCTCGCGATCGAAGTCGGCGCGCATATCAAGCTGGCCACCACCGCAGTCGGCCGGGCCTGTATCGCCGCCCACCCCGAGGACGAGCGCGCCCGGATGATCGACGAGGTGCGCGAGCACGAAGGCGAGAACTGGCCAAACGTCCAGCCCGGTATCGAAAAGGCGATCGAGGATTACCAGACCCGTGGCTACTGCACCTCCTATACCGAATGGAAGCGCGACGTGAACGCGGTGGCGGTGCCCTTCATCCCACGCGACGGCTCGCCCATCGTCGCCTTCAACTGTGGCGGCCCCTCGCAGACCCTGACGCGCGACTGGATCGAAAGTGATGTCGCGCCCCGCCTTATCAACGTTGTCCGCCACGTGGCGGCCGTAGCCCCCTGACCCCAGAGAATACCATGGCCCTAGACTCCGATACACTCGCCCAGTTCCTCGACGCGCTCGACCGCTTCGTCAAGGAACGCCTGATCCCGAACGAGGCGCTGGTCGCCGAAGAAGACGCGATCCCGCCCGCGCTGGTGCAGGAGATCCGGGAAATGGGCCTTTTCGGCATGTCGATCCCAGAGGAATACGGCGGCCTTGGCCTTTCCATGTCCGAAGAGGTGCAGGCCGCCTTCGTGCTGGGTCAGACCTCGCCGGTGTTCCGCTCACTGGTCGGCACCAACAACGGCATCGGGTCGCAGGGCATCATCATCGACGGCACCGCCGAACAGAAGGCGAAATACCTGCCCGCGCTGGCTTCCGGCGAAATGATCGCCTCCTTTGCGCTGACCGAACCGGATGCTGGGTCGGACGCAGGCAGCTTGCGCACCACCGCCCGCCGCGATGGTGACCATTTCGTGCTGAACGGGACCAAGCGCTATATCACCAACGCGTCGCGCGCCGATGTCTTCACCGTTTTTGCCCGCACCAATCCCGAGACAAAGGGATCGTCCGGCGTCAGCGCCTTCATCGTCGAGGCCGGAACGCAAGGCCTGTCGCTGGGCCAGCCCGACAAGAAGATGGGTCAGAAGGGCTCGCACACCTGCGACGTGATCCTTGAAGATGTCCGCGTCCCCGCCGCCAACATCATTGGTGGCCCGGCGCGGGAAAACCAAGGCTTCAAGACCGCGATGAAGGTGCTGGACCGGGGGCGTCTGCATATCTCGGCAGTCTGCGTCGGGGCAGCCGAACGGCTGATCCGCGATGCGCTGGCCTATGCGATGGAGCGCCGCCAGTTCGGCGAACCGATTGCCGAAAAGCAACTGATTCAGGCCATGCTGGCAGACAGCCGCACCGAAGCCTTCGCCGCCCGCTGCATGATCGAGGAAACAGCCCGGCGCAAGGACGCCGGGGCGAACGTGTCCACCGATGCCGCCTGCTGCAAGATGTATGCCTCGGAAATGGTGGGCCGGGTGGCCGACCGGGCGGTGCAGATCCACGGCGGCGCAGGCTACATGGCCGAATATGCCGTCGAACGCTTCTACCGCGATGTGCGCCTTTTCCGCATCTACGAAGGCACCACCCAGATCCAGCAGGTTCTGATCGCGCGGAACATGATCCGCGATGCTGCTGCCGCCTGACCGAACCGGAGCCCATGATGGATTTCAACTTTCTCGCCACCCCCAGCATCGTCTGCCAGAGCGGCGGCCTCGCCCAGCTTGGCAGCCTGACCAAAGGTCTGTCAGTCACCCGCGCCTTCGTGATCACCGACCCCGGCATCGTCGCCTGCGGTTTTGCCGGTGAGGCGGTCGCGGCACTCAACGGCGCAGGCATCGCTGCCGAGATCTTTGATAAAGTGCAGGCCGACCCACCCATCGCGGTTGTCGAGGCCGCAGTTGAGGCCGCGACTAGCTTCGGCGCCGACGGCGTCATCGGTCTGGGCGGCGGCAGTTCGCTCGATACCGCAAAGGTCGTGGCGGTCGCCGTGGCCAGCGGCCAGCCGATTGCCGACATGATCGGCGTGGACCGCGTGAGGGGCCAGCGCCTGCCACTGATCCAGGTGCCGACCACCGCCGGAACCGGGTCCGAGGTGACCTGGGTTTCGGTGCTGACATCGGAGAGCCACGAGAAGAAGGCGGTCTATGCGCCGCAGCTTCTGCCCGACATCGCCCTTCTGGATGCCAAGCTCACGCTCGGGATGCCACGTTCGATCACTGCGGCCACCGCACTGGATGCGATGGTGCATGCGATCGAGGCCGCAACCAGCCGCACCCGCAAGAACCCTATTTCCGACGGTCTGGCCGACAAGGCGCTGGTCCTTCTGGGCCAGAACCTGCCCCGCGTGCTGGATACCCCGACGGACCTTGAGGCGCGCGAAGCGATGTTGCTGGGCGCCACTCTGGCCGGGATGGCCTTCATCAACGCCAGCGTCGGCGCGATCCACGCGCTGTCCTATCCCCTTGGCACCGGTTTCCACGTTCCGCACGGCCATGCCAACGCGCTGGTGGCAGGCCCGGTCCTGCGCTTCAACCTGCCCGTCGCCGAGGCGGAATACGCCCGCCTGTCGCGTCTCCTTTTGCCTGCCCGCCATTTCAACTCCGACGCGGCGGCGGCCCTTGCCCTGATCGAGGAAATGGAGCGGATGCTGAAGGCCAGCGGCCTCAAGGCCCGCCTGTCCGAGGTTGGTGTGACCGAGGCCGCCATTCCCGGCATGGCAAACGAGGTCGTGACCGGTATCAGCCGGCTGCTGGCCACCAACCCGCGCGACATGACGGCCGACGACGTGGCCTCCCTTTACCGCGAGGTGTTGTGATGCCCGGCGCGCTTGACGGAATCCGCGTCCTTGACCTCAGCCGCGTGCTGGGCGGCCCCTATTGCACCCAGACGCTGGCCGACCATGGCGCCGAGATCATCAAGGTCGAGCCTCCGCAAGGGGACGAGACGCGCGGCTGGGGCCCGCCCTTCAACGACGGGCTTTCCGCCTATTTTTCCGGCGCCAACCGCAACAAGCGCTCCATCGCCATCGACATCGGCAAGCCCGAGGGGCGCGACGTGATCCTGCGCCTGCTCGAAGGCGCCGACGTCCTGGTCCACAACTTCAAGTCCGGTGCTTTGGAAAAATGGGGTCTCGGCTATGATGCGGTGCTCAAGAACCGTTTTCCCCGCCTGATCCTTTGTCACGTCACCGGCTTTGGTGCCGATGGCCCGTTGGGCGGCTTCCCCGGCTATGACGCCGTGGTGCAGGCGATGACCGGCCTGATGAGCATCAACGGAAACCCGGCCAATGGCCCGACGCGGATGGGCACGCCCATCGTGGATATCGGCACAGGACTCATCGCCTGCAATGCGGTGCTGGCGGCTATCATCGAACGGTTCCGCTCTGGGCTGGGCCAAGCAATCGAAGTGCCACTTTACGACTGCGCCATCAGCATGATGCACCCGCAAGCTGCAAACAGCCTCATGTCGGGAAAGGTCCCGGTTGCCACCGGCAACGGGCACCCCAACATCGTGCCCTATGACATGTTCGAAACCCGAACCGGCAAGTTATACCTCGCCGTTGGCAACAACGGCCAGTTCGCCAAGCTCTGCGAGGTGCTAGGCCTGTCCGACGTCCCGCAAGACCCCCGCTTTGCCGACAACGCTGCCCGGCTGGCCCACCGCGCCGAAATCACGGAAATCCTGTCTGCGCGCCTTGCGGAGAGCGACGCCCGGGCGCTTGAACCCGCGCTGCTGCGCGCAGGTGTCCCGGCAGGCGTGGTGCGCAACGTGATCGACGCGCTTGACCACCCGCATACCCGCCATCGCGGCATGGTGGTGTCGGTCGGCAGCTACAAGGGCACTGGCGTTCCGGCACGTCTGTCGCGGACACCAGGCGAAGTCCGCGCCGCGCCGCCCCGGTTCGCACAGCATAGCCGTGTCCTGCTCAAGGAGGCGGGTTTTTCGGAACAGCAGATCGACGATCTGACGCAGTCGGGCGTCGTTCTTGAGGAACGGACGGACACGGTTCAGAGATGACGCGCAAAGCCGGGCCGCCAACTCGGCCCGACCGCCAATAAAGGGGGAGCCAGATGCAGAAAGCACTCGTGACGCCAGACCGGATTCCTGAGTGGATTCCCGGCACAATCACGATGGACAGTTCCGGCCGGGACTGGAAGGGCATCACGATGAAAGGCTACCACTACGATCGCCAGGACGCGGCCATCCCCGCGATGCGCGATTACATGATCGTAGCCTACGACGGAAATCCGACGACCATGCTGCGAACAAGTGGCGGATCAAGGCAAAGCGCGCCCGTTGGCAGGGGCAGGATCTCGCTTTTGACGCGGGCCGAGCAATCCACGTGGTGCTGGGCAGAACCGATCAAGGTTCGGCATATCTACATCGGTCATGACTGCCTTGAGGACACGGCACAGACCGTGTTTGGCCGCAGTCCGCAATCCGTCGAGATACAAGATCAGGTTTCGGCCGAGGATCCGGTTCTGCTAAACTGCTTCCACATGCTTGAAAACGAACTGCGCAACGGTGGCATGGGGCAGCGCCTGATGATTGACGCGCTGCGCAACCAGATCGCGGTGCATATGCTGCGACGCTATGCCCGGATCCGGCTTGCCGATGAAAGCGGCTCCGCCTTCAGCCCGACTCAACGCAAACGCATCATAGACCTCATCGAAGACCAGCTCAGCGAAAACATCAGCCTTGACGATCTCGCCGCTGCCGTCGGCCTCAGCCCGTTTCACTTTTCCCGCCAGTTCAAGGCCGACTTCGGGATCGCCCCATACGCCTTTGTAATCCAGAAACGTGTCAGCAAGGCACAGGAGATGCTCCGACGCGGGCGCCTTCCACTTAAGTCGGTCGCGCTGGACTGCGGTTTCTCCGACCAAAGCCACCTTTGCCGTACATTTCGCAAGATAGTAGGTGTGACGCCAGCCCAGTACCAGAACAGAGCATGACTTTCGCCGCGAGTATCATTTGCAGGTCTTGACCTTCTGCGAGCACAAACGATGGCGGACCTCTGTTGGGCTCTGACTTGCCCCCTCCACCAAGTCAGGACCAATTGATCATTCGCTCGCTGCGTCACTCGGACTCCGTGAGGAGACTGACCGATAAGCAACCTTTTCTGGCTGACAGACGCACAGATGGCGCGGTTTCAACCTTTCTTTCCAAAAGGCTATGGCAACCCCCGCGCCTTCATAAATCGCAATGGTGTGCTCTGGTGTGATACGCGTCGGGAGTATGGCCCAGCATTTGGATCGATCTGGAGGCACCGGGGATCACGTTTTCCACATAGCCGCCGTTGGCTGTGATCCGCACGAAGGGCTGCTAAGGGCCGAAAGCGTAGGTCAAGCCTTCAACTGATGGCCAGGTCGCTCGCGGTCTTTCCCGCATCCAAAGCCTTCACGAACCACTGCGGTTTCCGCCCCCGGCCGGACCAGGTGAGCGCCGGGTTCTCAGGGTGCCGGTATTTCGCCGCGGCCGGTGCACGGGTGATTTTCGTCTCTGTGCCGACAAGTTCGGCCAAGGAGTAGCCCAGATCCCGGGCGAGCGCTTCTACCTTGGCGCGGGCTTCCGCCTTCTGCCGATCCTCATAGGTGGAAATCGCCTTGGCGATGTCCTTCTGCATTTTCTTCAGCTCGCTGAGCGACAGTGCCTCGAGATCGTAATCAGCCATTTGTGCGGTCCGTATCCGAATGTCCCGGTATCGATCGCCCGTCGCGGCAGGGCGCCGCAACTCCCGGAGGGCAGGGGCAGGGGTGGCATAGGCTGGTGATCTCCGTTTTCGTCGCCGGTGAGGTGCTGAACTGGGGGGGCAGGCTGTCCCGATGGGCAAGGTGATAGGGTCCGGCATGGGCTCCCCGCACATCTCTGGCTTCTGGGCCATCCCTTCGACTGACAATCCCCTAATCCCGTTCTGGCTCTCGCGCGCAACCCCGCTTCAGTCCGGGCCGTGTTGCCCCTTTGGGGCTGCCCGCTCCACCCCGGTCCTCTGGGGGTTTCCGGCGTCCGTTCCGTCCACCGTGCACGCGTCACCCGACGGGCTTTTTCCGGGTCTTGTCGAAGGGACGGTCCCGAAGACAGGAGCAACAGGAGCTTACCATGCAGAACATCGTCATCCTCGCCGGCAACATCGGTCAGACCCCCGAAGTCCGCACCACCCAGGGCGGCACCAAGATCACCAACTTCAGCCTCGCCACCTCCCGCCCCCGCCTCTCGGAAGGTCGCGTGCTGCGCGACGAGAATGGCTACCGGGTCATGGACACCGAATGGCACCGTATCACCTGCTTCAACGGTCTGGGCAAGACGGTCGCGGAGCATTGCGAAAAGGGCATGAAGGTCCTCGTCCACGGCCGCATCCACTACACCAAGTGGATCGACAGCATGGGGAACGACCGCTACGGCTGCGAGATCATCGCCGAGAAGGTCGACTTCCTGAGCCGCCCGAAGTCGGCCGAGAACGAAAGCCCCGAGCTGGTCGACCGCGACGACGAGATCCCGTTCTGAGGATCGGGGTCTCCCCCTGGGGCCCGGCGGGGAAACCCGCCGGGTCTGTTAAACTTCAGCCTAGCGTCTTTATCGCCGCCAGCTTCTTGTCGATCCTACCGATGTGGTGGTCCCAGTCATCTGCCCAGCCCTCTGCGTTCGCTTGCTTGCAGAGCACCCTCGCCAAGGTCCAGTTGCCGCGCTTCTCTTCGATGATGCGAAGCTGCCGGTAGCCCGCGTGGGCCGGGATGAAGCCCCAGTTCTTGTCCTCGCGGAAGAACCGGACGACATTAGCCCCGAGGCCGATCTGGCGCTGGAAACTCTTCACGGCCTCGTCCAAAGCGAATGGATCGTGATCCCGCCACCGGTAATAGAACGCACCTCTGACCGCAAAGTAGAAGTGCAGGTCAAGAACCGGGACGTTCTCGTTTACCAGCGTGTCAGCCCGATCTAGCAGCTTGTACCCCAGATGGCGCAGGTGCTCCTTCTTCAGGTATTCCGCCAGCGTGCCGAGGCTGTTGGGGTTGGTCGACCGCGCAAGGCTTTCCGCCGTGCCTCCGCCTAGTGGCGCGAAGACCCCTTCAATGGTCGCGCGCACCTCCTGCGTGAAGGCGTCCGTCCACCAGTCACCGTTCGGTTTCGATTCGGCTTTTCGACGGATGAATGGCAGCATCCTGTTTCCCTGTCCCACCACCGTGGGTAGCATCGCATCATGCAAATACCTGACGACATCACACCCATTCTGCGCGAGATCGACCAGTCGCTCAAGGAGAAGGCAATACCGCCACACTCGCGCCCCATCATGGCGGTGATCGAGTTCGGAAAAAGGTTCCGCATCAGTCTTCCCATTGCGAAGCTCCCGCCCGGTGCACCGGCAGAACTGGTCGCCACCAGAGTATACACCGACCGCATCCACCGCTGGTACGAAGAGGTCTACGGCGATCTGATCAAGACCGATTTCTCAGAGGAGGCCAAGGTCGCGGTCCTCGCGGATGGGGACATCTGGGAGATGCGAATTCCGTTGAGCTACGGGATGACGGTTATTGGGGTGAAGCGCGAGTTGCCGAAGGAGACCGGCAACACGATCGGGACGAAAGTTCTGGACCTCAACGCTTGCGCCTCCCTTACTGGCATCACCGAGGCCCGCCTTCAGCACTTCTCGGATGATGACCTGAACGAGGTCTATGGGCTTTTCGTGGTGGGCCTCGACGTTCGCAAGGCATTCGACCGTTTCCGCAAGGCCGACCCTATGTTCGCTGCCGCCGAGGATGACTGGGCTGCCGCCGTTGCGAACATGACCAGTCAGTCACCGAACTGGGGACACGCGAGATGGGCATCTCTTCAGATGACCGAGAAGTTCATGAAGGGCCTGATCACGCTGGTTGGGGACGTCCCGGTCAAACGGGTTCACGACCTGACGGCGTTGCACGACGCACTCGCCTTCTCTGCCGCGGGCATGAACCTCAAGCACCTCCTTGCGGACATCCAATGCGGCGCTGGTGTCCGCTATAACGACCCGAAGATGCCATCCACGCGCCAGCAGGCCTACGCCGCGCACCAGGCCAGCCTGCTCGTCGTACGTGTCTTGGGCGACGTCCAATACAGCCAAAACCGATGACCACCCGCAGGCCTCGGACACTGCCGCTTTGCTCTAATTCGCCATTGTGAACCCAAGAGTGAGAGGAGTGCCGGTTTCCCGGTGACGGGTTGAGGGCAGGGAGAGTGGCTCCCGGCGCCCGTCGCGGGAGATAGCCGATGGGCGTTGTGGAAGTTCTGGATCCGGTTGCACCGACGCGGGCTGGTGGCTGGAAAGTGGATGTGAGCCGGGGTGAGCGGAACGGGCGAGTGTCGTCCGAATGGTTCAACCGGCCGGATGACGAGCGGTATCTGTCGCTCGACGATCTCTGGGCCAATGTGAAAGGCCGGTCCGAGCGCAGCCGCAGCCGTGTGGTGCAGACGGCCGACATCCGCGTCGAGGCCGCGCGCGAAAACCCCGAGCGGTTGCACCTGATGCTGCCGAAAGCGCAGGAGCCGGTCGCGCCCACGCATTGGGCGTTTGGCCAGCTGGCCAGCATCGTCGGCGCTCCGGCCTCCTACCTGCGGCAACTGCCCGCGCCGTTGGCGGGCATCAACCTGCAATACGGGCTGACCAACCACCGCGCCGAGCAGGTGAAAACCTTCGAGACGGAAGACGGCCGCACCGAACTGCGCGCGGCGACTGGCCCCGACTATGGCCGCATCCATGACCATGAACTCGTCGAGGCGGTGCAGCGCATCGCGGGCAACGGCACCGGCGACACGCGCTGGAAGGTACCGGGCGTGCTCGACTGGTCGACCGGTGTCTACAACCCCGATGTCGAAATCAGCCGCGACACGACCACGCTCTATGCCTCAGACCGCGATGTCTTCCTGTTCCTGGTCGACGATCACAACCCCATCAAGGCGGGTCGGCTGCCTGACGGCTCCCCCGACCTCTACTTCCGGGGCTTCTACTGCTGGAATTCCGAGGTGGGCGCGAAGACCCTCGGCATGGCGAGCTTCTACCTGAGGGCCGTTTGCCAGAACCGTAACCTTTGGGTGCGCCGTGTCGGCGCGATCAATTGAGTGAAGGAGACTTCTCAGGAAACCAAGAATAGCCTGATGCCCACCCGACTTACCTTGGCCAGAAATGGCTGCGACCGGGAAACCGGCGGGGGACAATAGCATGTCGGGAAAAGGCGTCATCCGGGCCGAAACCACTGTGGGCCATCGGGACGTCAGGGCAAGACGTGTATGGTGAATGCTGGATTGCGTGAAACCCAGATCAGGGACCTTTTTCGGGTCGTGACGCAGCAGTGGTTGACGCGTCATGCCGTGTGAAGGGCGGGGTACCCCACGAGACCCGCCTAAGCTTGGTCGCACGGCCCACCCTTCGTCGAAGGGCCAATGATCGAACAGGTCACCTAACCACGTCGTCTCTCACTGATCGTGTAAACACGGGATCGCCTAAGCGGGCATCGTCACGATGACCCGTAGGGCGACGGAGCCGCCATATTAGCCAAACGCCCGGGGTAATGCCCGGGACAGCCATCTTCGGGTGGACGGGCATGGGTGAAACCAGTCGGGCAACCGGACGGGGAATCCTCTCTGCGCGGGTGAAGGGCGGCGCGTTTGCTGGGTCTTTCAACTTCATGACGGAGGTATGCTGATGCAACCACACACCGTAGAGAAGAGACTGGACTCAATCATTGACCTGTCTCGCCAAGGAAAACGTATCAACGGCCTGTTCAGGCTGCTTGCGGCCCCGACCCTCTGGGAACGGGCATACGAGCAGATTGCCCCCAACAAAGGGGCACTGACACCGGGCTCCGACCCCGAAAACACTCTGGACGGCTTCTCGCTGGAAAGGATGCAGAGGGTGATGGGCGCGGTGCTGGATGGAACCTACCGTTTTTCTCCGGCGCGAAGGCAATACATCCCCAAGGCCAACGGGAAGAAACGCCCGTTGGGCATTCCCACTGCGGACGACAAACTGGTGCAGGCGGCGGTGAAGATCGTGCTCGAACATGTCTATGAGCCGATATTCTCCGACCAATCGCACGGTTTTCGTCGGGGGCGGTCGTGTCATACGGCCCTGACCGAAATCAGGCGCACATGGCACGGCATGAAGTGGTTGGTCGAGGTCGATATCGTTGGCTACTATGACAATATCGATCACGACATCCTGCTGGGTTTGCTGCGCAAGCGTATCGATGACGAGCGCTTGTTGCAGTTGATCCGGCGGATGCTCAAGGCCGGCTACCTCGAAGACTGGAAGTTCCACAGAACTTTCAGCGGTGCCCCGCAAGGCGGTGTGATCTCGCCGATCCTTGCCAACATCTACCTTCATGAGCTGGATCAGTTCATGGTGGCGGTGAAGGCGCGGTTCGACCGGGGGCAGGCAAGGCGGCGCAGTGCCACCTACCTGGAAACCTCCAAGCAGATCCAGATCCGTCGCAGGATGATCGAGCGTCGGCGTGCCAATGGCAACGAGGAAGAAATTCCCCGGCTGATCGCAGAAATCAGGGAATGGGAGCGGCGGCGGCTTGAAAAACCGTCGCTTGATCAACTCGACCCGACTTACCGTCGACTTCGCTACTGCCGTTATGCCGATGATTTCGTCATCGGTGTGATTGGCAGCAAAGAGGATGCACGCAAGATCATGGCAGAGGTCAGGACCTACCTGGCCGAAACCCTGAACCTTGAGGTGTCCGCGGAGAAAAGTGGGATCAGGAAGGCCGATGAGGGGGCCTTGTTCCTCGGCTATCAATTGAAGACCTACGGCGATGGCCGGACAAAACGGATGGTGAAAGGCGGACGTGCCGTAACCATGCGGGTGCCGGATGATCGCATGCAGCTTCATGTGCCGGTGGACAGGCTTGCCCGCTTTGCAGAGCGCAATCGTCTCGGGAATCTCAATACCAACCGGGGCGAGGCGCGTTGTGAGGTGATCAATAACTCGGACGTTGCAATCCTGACCGGATACAATGCCATGCTTCGGGGGCTGGCCGAATACTACAAGCTCGGCACGCTCTGGAAACAGCAGGTCGGACGGCTTCACCATCTCTGGTGGTGGAGTTTCATGAAGACCTTGTCCCGCAAGCATAAATGTTCGGTCAAGGTGACAGCAGAGAGGCTTCGGAATGGGGATAGCCTCGGCCTGTGGTATGAGGCCCGCAACAAGCGGCGTTTCATGCCGATGTTCCGCCTGAAGGATGTCCGGCCAACACCGGCGCCTTCACATGTCGACCGGGAAGCACTGGCACATCTCTATTTCGCGGGTCGGAACGACATTGTCGACCGGCTTCGCGCGAGGGTGTGCCAGACCTGCGGAACAGTGGGCGTGCCATTGGAGGTGCATCACGTTCGCAAGATGAGCGACATGAAAGGGACCACGCTTTGGACCCAAGTCAAGGCGGCACGGACGCGCAAGCGTGTGGTGCTCTGCCGCGACTGCCATGTGGCGCATCATGCCGGGCGTTTGCAGGAAAGACTGGATAAATGTGCAAACGTAGGAGCCGGATGATGGGAAACTATCACGTCCGGTTCCGTGGGAGGGGTAGAGGATCATCCCATCGGGAACCCTCGCCCCTACCCGACGGCGTCGAGGATTTCCAGGAGATCAAGATCCGCCACTCGAAATACGCGGCCTCGCGCTTTGCTCATGAGGCGGCCCCGGCGCTGACGCGCTTCGCCAATTCCTCGCCTCAGGGCTTCGTGAACGGCATCAGTGCCGCGCGGCAGCAGATCGTGGCGCGGACGGATGAAGACCGGGATGAGTTCCTGAGGAAGCGCGGCTTCTCCAAGGCCGAGACCGGCAAGATCATCGAAAAGGTGCTTCTCGAGGAGCATCGGCCGCCCGAGAGCATCTTTGACTTTGTTCAAGGGATCACCCGGCTTGCACGGGACAAGACCCAGCAGGACGCCCGCCTCGACATGGAAGGCCGGGCCAAGAAACTCCTCGACCGCGTCGGCTGAGCCAGGTCTTCGGTGCGCCTCTACGATCCCGCGCCTTCGGCGGGGTAGGGGGCGTGTTCGTTCCGTCCCTCCTTTCCCGGCAAACCCCCTTGCCGCCCGCACACCGCTGGCAAGCGAGGATCTGCCCAACATTCTCCGGAATTGATCCCATGACCCCGCAAGAAGAAACCGTAATCCTCGAGGCCCGCGAAATCCTTGGCCGCTATCTGAATCACAACCCGGTCCTGACCTCCTGGGCCGCCGTCTGCGACTATTGTGCCATCACGGTGAGGGGACCAGAGGAGCGGTTCCACGTCCTCTATCTCGACCGCAAGAACCGGCTGATTTCCGACGAGCGGATGGCGGTCGGTACGGTGGACCATGTGCCGGTCTATCCGCGCGAAGTGATCAAGCGCGCGCTGATCCTCGGGGCCAGCGCCCTGATCCTGATCCACAACCACCCGTCCGGCGATCCGACCCCGTCGGAGGCGGATCTGGCGATGACCAAGGAAATCCAGAAGGGCTGCCGCTTCCTCGGCCTGACGTTGCACGACCACATCATCGTTGGCGCGGGATACGAGGTCTCGCTGCGCGGCCTCGGCAAGATGTGACCGCACAGTTGCCGCCATTCAGGAACTTGCCGCCGCCCTTTCGAGGAAGAGGGCGGCGGTTTTGTCTTTGGCGGTTGAAGCGGGAGGAGAGGCCCCCGCGCCGCCGGAGGTTTCCCCCATGTTCGATCATGTTGCCCCGCTGCTTCCCGCAGGCGCGCTTGCCGCTCTTCCCCCGCCGCTGGCCACAGCGGCTTTCGATCCCAGCCTGCCCTTCGCGCTGACGACGCCGAACCTGCATCCGGCGGCGGCATTGTCAGGCACCGCGCAGCCTGTCGTGCTGGCACGGTTCTCGACGCTCGCGGAAGCTATGGAGGGCGCGATCAGCGCCGCAGATGCCTTGGCTCCCGAGGACGGCACGCAGATCCTTGCCGTTCTCGACCGCGAGGATCGGTTGGTTCTGGCCGGTCTCGCCGCCTCGGGCGGCGTCGCCTGGTGCCACCCGGTTAAGGACGCCGGTGAGGCGCGCTCGGTCGTCACCGAGGCGAGTGCGCTGCGCGCCCAATCCCTGCGAGCAAGCGACTGGCGCGAGGCCGACTTGGCCGCCCGCCTGCGACAGCGCGCCGCCCGCCTCGAGGCGCGGCTGGTCGATCCCCTCTGGCGCGCCTTCGCCGCCCGCGCCCTGCAGATCGCCGCGTGAACACCGAGAGACAGAGGAGGGCGGGGGGTGTGGCGAGCCGATCGGGGCGAGAGAAAGCACCCGGTCCGGTTTCATCCCGTTCCCCTCTTCCCGGAGATCCCCATGACCCAGATTGAACCCACCCTTGCGGCCCCTTTGCCTCCTTCGACCGTCGATTTCGCGGCGATCTTCGCCGCGCAAGCAGAACGCGCCGCCCGGAGCGACGCGCTGCGTCCCGCCAACCGCGACCGGCTTTTCGACGGACTCATCGCCGCCGGGATCACCCATGTCACCGTGACCTTCGATGGTGAGGGCGACAACGGCCAGATCGAAAGCATCGCGGCCTGGAACGGCGACCTTGCCGTCGAGTTTCCCGCCATAGAAATCGGCTACGCCGCGCTGACCTGGGACAATCCCGAGATCGAGATGCGCAAGCTTTCCCTCGAAGATGTCGTCGAGCAGTTGGCCTATGACTTCCTGAGCGACACGCATGGCGGCTGGGAGAACAACGACGGGGCCTATGGCGAGTTCTGCTTCGACGCGGCGGCCCGTTCCATCCATCTCGAGTTCAACGAACGGTTCACGTCGTCCGAACTCTACACCCATGATTTCTGAGGAGGATGCGATGGCTCATCCTTTCCACCACGCCCTGTCCTCGGTGAAAAAATGGGGCGGCTCGGTCGACGACTACCAGCCTATTCACGCCTGGTTAGATGTTACCTGGACAGGCAAGGATTTTCTTGGCGCCAAGGGTAGCGATAGTCCATAGGAGGG
>Ga0155519_104_pt1 | contig 45797 bp, 51 predicted proteins | sample RifCSPhighO2_12_FD_107176 | JGI IMG/M metagenome (GOLD analysis project Ga0155519, IMG submission 107176) | Rhodobacterales bacterium RIFCSPHIGHO2_12_FULL_62_75 | reverse complement strand
TTGGAGGATGTCCGGGGGGCGGAAAGGCCAGGGAGGAAACCAGAGGATCATCTCCGGTCACAACGTCAATCGGGTGCCCGGCTATTTCAATCGTTTGATCTGCTGCCGGCAGGGTCGCAACCACAACCAAACAATGTTGCTGGCACAAGAGCATTGTTTGGTCTGACTTGTCGCTGCCCATATCGGCCATGGTCATTTCGTGACCGGCCATGGCCATCATCTGCGCATGTTCAGCCTGAGTTTGCTCTCCAACCATGGTCCAACCGGGAACAAGCATCGCCAGCATATAGGCTGCGAAAACCAGGACTTTAACGAAGGGGGCCGACTTGTTCATGGAACTGTGGTTATCAGCATGATGCGGCACAGTCATTTGACATTTTGGTGTCTCAGAACATCCCCAAAAATCTGCGGGCTATGCGGCAGAATTGTCGGAATTTGTATACACCACCTGCCCTATCAGAAAGTTTACTGGATGACCGAAGTTTTGCGAATAATGGTTTGGCTACACGGACGGGTGATACAGATGATGAAGATTTTTCTAGCCATAGCGACAACCCTGAGTTTGGCGGCCTGCGGGGCGGAACCGATCTGGGCACCGGAGGCGGCCGTTGTCGCATCACGCTACACGCATCCCGGCCCGACGTCGGTAACACTCTACACCGTGCTTTCGACACGCAACGGCTCTGGTGCGCATGCCGGGCTTCTGATCAACGGCGCTCAGAGGGTCATGTTTGATCCCGCCGGAACATGGCGCCACCCGCAGCTTCCCGAGCGCAACGATGTGCATTTCGGTGTTACGCCAAAAATGGTTGATTTCTATATCGACTACCATGCGCGCGAGACTTTCGACGTGGTGGAGCAGACGGTCGAAGTTTCGCCCGAAGTGGCCGCACTGATCATGCAGCGGGCAATGGCCTATGGTGCCGTTCCAAAAGCGAACTGCACCATTGCGCTCTCTCGGGTCCTTGAAGGTGTCCCCGGCTTTGAAGGCTTGCCGATGACGTGGTTTCCCAAGCGCATGATGGAAGCTTTTGCTGATTTGCCCGGGGTCGAAACCCGCAAGATTACGGATGACGACGCAGACAACAATCATGGTGTTCTTCTGGTGCAAGCTGACGATCCGCGATTGGAGTAATCTTTCGGTGATCGGGCACAAATCCACCAAAGATTGATGGCTTGGATGCCTGCCGACCACTATAACCACGCCAACGTGTTCAACCGCGAGGGACAAAAACATGCAGATATCTCGACGCACCATGATCGGAGCGATGAGTTGGGCCATCAGCCTCGCCACCACGCCCGTTTGGGCCAAAACAGACGCGAGCATCCACGTGGTCAAAGATCCGGGCTGCCCCTGCTGCAATGCCTGGATCGGCCACCTTCGCGAGAGCGGCTTTGCTGTCAGCTTCGAAGAGCGCAGCGTTGAAGAACTGGCCGCATTCAAGCGCGAACGTGGCATCCCCGATGATCTTGTCTCGTGCCACACGGCGACGATCGGCGACTACACCATCGAAGGCCACGTCCCAGCTGCCGATATCCGTCGCTTGGTGGCCGAACGTCCTGCTGCTACCGGGCTCACCGTTCCAGGCATGCCTTTCGGCTCTCCCGGCATGGGGCCAGAGGCCGAGCGCGAAGCTTATGACGTTCTTCTCGTCGGACTTGACGGCAGCAGCAGCATGTTCACCAGCTATCCGGCAGCCTGACCTGGACTAGGCGAGCGGGGACGCGCCAAAATCACCGACTCGCAGCGGCGGGGCGCAGGCGGCGATTTCCGAGAACTACAAATTACCAAGGCAGCCCGGACGAGGTTGACCGCCAAGCGTCTTCCAGTGCCGCCCGCGGGATCACACCGTCCAGCGGTCTGATGGCTACATCCAGACGACGCGCTGCGTGATAGCCTGTTGCCGCCATCAAACCGGGCGCTGTGCCATAGGCGAGACGGTAGCGCGCCACAAAACTGTCAGTCCCTACGTCGCTGTCCCATCCCACCGGTAGCACCACTTGCAGCAAGACGGTGCTGTTGGACTGATACTTTCGCGCGGCTTCGCTTGCTGCAGGTTCAGTGCCAAGGACGACCACGACATCGCCGGGCTCGGTAGGTTTACCGATCAGGCCTTCGACCAACCCGGCTGCATCGCGCGGAAGCGGAAGCACATGCACATCGACCCCACCCAGATGCCCGTCAGACGTTTCGTTTGCGTGCCCATCCCGCTCGTCTGCCGCCAGCAGGAAGCCGCGGACGACTTCTGCGAGGCTTGCTTCACGGTTATCGTCGGCGACTATAAGAGCTGCAGTGAGCGAATGCGCCAAGGCATTCCCTGACAGGGCCATCCACACTGAAACCACCAAGAAAGACCTCTTGACCGCGGTCTGGACCCTTTCCACTTCCGAAAATGGGAATGGAAGACCGGCAGCAAGAAAGCGCGGCAATGGGACACTCATTCTACCGCCCGTGCTGCTGTCACGGCTTCGACCAACTGCGGCTTTTCCACAAAACCGGGGATCAGCTGATCGCCGACCACGAACGACGGTGTGCCATTGAAACCAAGCGCCTCGGCCAGTCGCATTGAGGTGGCAATATGCTCCTCAACTTCGGGCGACTGCATGTCGATCTTCAGCTTCTCAACGTCGAGTCCGACCTCACCTGCTATGCGCAGCACGGCCTCTGCTTCAACCTTGCCGCGCATCGTCATCAGGGCGTCGTGCATTTCGGCGTATTTGCCCTGCTGCCGCGACGCCAGGGCGGCGCGGGCGGCAAAAGCAGACCCCTCGCTCAGGATCGGCCACTCACGCAAAACAAGGCGCACGTTGGTGTCCTCGGCCATCAAGGCATTGACTTCGGGCATGGCCCGTTTGCAGTAGGGGCAATTATAGTCAAAGAATTCCACAATCGTGACGTCGCCGTCCGGATTGCCGAGGATTGGCGCATTGGGGTCGCGTTCCAAAGTGGTGCGTTCTTTGGTGAGGACAGACGCGGCTGTGGCGGCCTGAGCTTCGGCTTGGCGCGCTTCCAGGGCCTGCAAGGCTTCCAGCACCAGTTCGGGATTTTCCCGAAGTGTTTCGGCCACGAGCGCCTTGATCCGATCATCGGAGATCTCTTGCGACAGGGATTGTTCTGGCAACGCTAGTGCAAACGTGGCGGCAAGTATCATTTGGGTAACGCGCATAGGTGAGACCTTCTGGGAAATAGGGCTGATTTTGTCGTGTGTGAACCCTCTAGCCACTTGATAGGCAAGCAGGTTTCTTCCTGGGGAGAGACTAAGGTGCTGGTTCATTCGCTCGCCGCCTCCATGCGGGTGCGGTCTTCCTGCGTGGCGCGGACCCGCGCTGGCCAAGTCGATTTGATATAGGCGAGGATCGCTTCGATCTCGGCATCCGAAAGTTGCTCACCGAACGCGGGCATGCCTGACATGAAATCGACACCCATCTCGTCCAGCACAACTTGCCCACCTTTGCGGATGTAGTTGAGCAACATTTCATCCCCGTGATGCCACGTATGACCTGTCTCATCGTGGGGAGGTGCAGGATAAGTCCCGTTCGAGTTTGCTGATTGCCAGTTCGGCTGCCCTTCCAGATTTGCGCCGTGGCAGGATGCACAGGTTTCCTGATACGTCTTCCGGCCCAACTCGATATCCGGCTCACTGTGAAAGAAGGCGAAGGATGGAGTGGCCACGGTCGCCAAGAGGCCGCCGATGAGCAACGACCTTTGAAGGCGGAACGCCCATCTGTTCTTCTCCCGCAAGGTCATGTCCGGCTCACAATTGATGTCGCACCATCGGGCGGAAGGATGCGATCGGACAAGAGTGCCAGCTGATCGCTGACGCGGGTCCTTTGCGACGCGGGATAAGCGTCCGTCGGTGGCAATCCGCCGTGTTGCGCAAACAGCATGATATCGCGTGCTATCGGCGCGGCAGCCGTGGAACCTCCGCCACCATGCTCGACTACCACTGTGACTGCAAAGCGGGGTGCGTCGAACGGGGCAAAGGCGACAAACAGCGCGTGGTCACGACGGTTCCACGGCAGTTCATCCTGTGATCGGACACCCGCCGCGCGTTCCGCCGCCGAGATCGAGAAAACCTGGCTTGAGCCGGTCTTTCCTGCCATCACTTTTGTCGGGTCGGCAATTCTTGACGCGTAGGCAGTGCCACGTTCGTGGTTAGACACCTCGAACATACCCTGCCGAACGATGGACAGCGCCTCAGCTGAAAGTCCAAGAGACGCTGGAGCAGAGTTTTCCGTCGACGTCCCGCTGATCGGCCGCACCATCCGAGGCAGCACGGCCGTGCCGGAAGCAAGCCGCGCCACCATGGTTGCGAGCTGAATCGGCGAGGCCAGAGTAAAGCCCTGCCCGATTGAGGCGTTGATCGTGTCGCCAATCAGCCAGTCTTGGCCGTACTTCTTCTGCTTCCAATCGCGCGAGGGGTTGTTGCCGCGCGCCATGCCGGACAGCGGCAGATCATACTTCTGGCCAAGCCCGAGCCGATCGTTCATGGCAAAAATGCCGTCAATCCCGATGCGTTGCGCAACCTCATAGAAGTAGACATCGCAGGACTCACGCAAAGCGCCGACCATATCCACCCGCCCATGCCCGCCACGTTTCCAGCAATGGAACCGGCGGCCTGAAATCTCGACATAGCCATTGCAGGCGACCGTTTCTGCAGGGTCCATGACACCGCTCTCAAGTGCGGCCAACGCATTCGACATCTTGACCGTTGATCCCGGTGGATAGGCCCCCTGCACTGTCTTGTCGGACAGCGGGCGAAACTCGTTGTCGCGCAGCGCGCCATAGTCCAGGTTCGAGATGCCACGCACGAACAGGTTCGGATCAAACGACGGTGCTGATGTGCAACCAAGCACATCGCCATTCGTCACGTCCATGACGATGGCCGCCGCGCTCTGACCTTCGAGACGCACGCGCATAAAATTCTGCAGATGATGGTCGAGCGTGATTTGTATGTCCGGCCCGGCTGTCGGCGGATCAAGCGCCAGTTCCCGCATGGTGCGCCCAGACACATTGACCTCGACACGCTGCGTCCCCGGCAAGCCGCGCAGCGCTCGTTCATGTCTGCGCTCAATCCCGATCTTGCCGACCTCAAAGTCTGGCAGACGGAGTAAGGGTTCAGCCGCGACCTCTTCTTCCTTCAGATCGTTCTCGCTCACTGGGCCTACATAGCCAACCTGGTGAGCAAAATCGGGACCAAACGGATAGACGCGCGACAAAACCATTTCCGGATGGATCCCCGGAAGTGCTGGCGCGTTCACAGCCACGATTGACAGTTCTTCCCACGTGACCCGGTCTTTCACGGTGATTGGAGCAAAGCCGCTTGTCCGCTCGATCTGGCCTTTGATCTTAACGATGGCTTCGTCATCAAGACCCAGAAGACGTCGCAGTTTCGCAAGCACGTCTTCAAGATCTTTGACCTCCTCGCGCACCAGCGTGATACGAAAAGCCTGCTCGTTGTCGGCCACTATCTTTCCTGCGCGGTCATAGATGCGACCTCGGTTGGGCGGCACAAGCCGCAAGCTGATACGGTTTTCTTCAGCCAACAGATAATATTGATCTGCGTCACGTACACCCAGTTGCCACATCCGCAGGCCCAGCACGCCGACAAACGTTGTCATGACGCCCCCCATCAGAAGCGCCCTTCGTGTGGTCTTCTGGGATATCTGGGCAAGGTCACGTTGAGATCGTCGCACGGTCTCCTCCCATTTCTTCCGGCCGAGATTTCCCCTTCGCGCGAACGGTCAGCACATAAGCGGCCCCTCTCAGAGCAAAAACTGCGGCGACCAGCCCCAGGAACCAAGGCTGGAGCGTATTCGGCGGCGGGGTCGCGCGGTGAAAACTGAGGAAATGCATGAACAGAAAGTAGGCTACATGCGCGACGGTCAGCCACCAGAGCGGCAGGACGCCCATTTGAAGAAATTTCCAGCCCGAAACACCAAGGCGACGCATGGCGAAGTCGCTCGAAGTCACACCCAACAGGATCGCAAGCAGAAGGGCGGCAACCCCAATGGCATTGGCAAGTCCGAAGCCATGCTGAAGCATCACATAGGTCAGAAGTTCAGGATGCCATTCGAAGCCAAAAAGCCGCATCAGGTCCCATTGGACCCAACCAATCAAGATCACAGCTGCATGAACGATCGCAAGAAGGCATGCGTAGATGCCAAGCTCACGCCGGAAAGGAAGAACACGCACGATACTCCGGAGGAACCGAGCCAATGGCCCTAACCCGACGGACAGAGCGACAAGTACCATGGAGGCATCCCCGAATGCTCGGTTCCAGCGGTGCATCGGGCTGAAATCGAAGTGTACGGCGGCAAAGCCAAGAACCAGTCCGGTGGCCAAAAATGCCACAGCCGCATGGCGAACCAGCGTCCGTTGTGCCAGACGACGCGGCCTTGCAGCGTGGCCTGATATTTCGGCGACCCTCATTTGTTGCTCCCAAACGACGTTGAACTGGCGTTTACTGTTCCGCCCGCCGACATTCTGAAATCACGGTATGCTCGCAACGCCCGCATCGCGGCGAATGACATGATGATCACGCCTGCCACCGCCAAATAGGGCCGAACCGGGTCGAACCAGGCCAACAGGGCTGGGCCACCGAAGATCAGCATCAGGACCTTGTTGCAGGTCGGGCAGGCGATGCCGAGAAAGCTTGCAACTCCGCCCGCCCCAGACGTTCGCAAACGGCACTGAGGGACCCAGAGGCCGACGGTCACGCCAGCCAGCATAGCCGTCAAGGTCGTCGCTCCAAGCTCCCAGGGCCCAACCGGGGTCATGCGCACAAAGAAGGGATTGATCCAGACGGCGGTAACGGTGCCCAGGGCGATGAACAAGGCGAGCCCGACAAGGGTTCCGCGAAGGAGCCTGCGCAGGGCATCTGCGCGCAATTTCTCAGGCGCGAGAATTTCAGGGAGCATCGAACTGAACCTCCGCAAATTCCTCACCGAAACCGACATTGACGATCCATAGACCAGCCATTGGCAGCTTGAGGTTGACCCGCCACACGCCTGCCTCGACCAATTCAAGGGGCGGTGTGAGACCGTCCATGTGCATCTCGACCATGGCAAAGTTGACGTCCGGTCGCATGTCGACCGACTCTATTGCATCAGCGTCGGGCATGAACTGGATGTCCATACGAACATCTCGGTTCCCCGTGGCGTAGACTTGCACGTCGATTCGTCCGTCCGACAGCATTTCAGAAACCGACGCAGTCGGTGCGACTCCGCCGGATGATATCGGCACTGACGCCGGGGGCCGCATCGCTGCCCAGACGAATGCACCCACAAATCCGAGGACGCCGAGAGCAACGAGGATGGCCAGAACTCTAGTTTTCATTGCTCATGTCCATGTTTGAATGATCCATCCCCGCCATGGGTGTGTCTGTGGGCAGCGGTCCGGGCGCGGGCACTAATCCAGTGCCATCGGGATCAAGAAGGTAGGTTGCAATCGCTTCGCGGTCGGCGTCCGTAAAATAAGAAGTGCCCTGCGCTACGACCTCAGCCATGCTGCCGCCAAAGGCATCTCCGTTCGGAAGGAGCCCGGATTTGAGGGCATAGCTGAGGTTGCCCACCGTAAAGCCCCGCCCTAGGAGGTCGGCCACGAGGATCGACGGCGCCTTGCTGCCGCCAGGCAGATCGTCGTTTCCCGCAAAACGCGCGCTGTCTTTCAGGCCACCGGCAAGGTTTCGTCCCGTGTGACAGGCCGCGCAATGCGCCGCCCCTTCAACCAGAACACGTCCGCGGTTCCACGGCGACGATGTGCCCATCAGCGCGTCCGTCACCGGCGCATCAAGATAGTTGGCCCGCCACAGCTTCAGCCCGGACCGGAAACTGAAGGGGAAGCCCACATCATGGACAGGAGCTGCTTCGGCGACGGGTGGGACAGTCCGAAAAGCCTCCCACAAGTCGGCGATGTCCTGGTCTGTAAACCCGGCGTAGAAGGAATAAGTGAAGACCGGATAATAGGGGTCCCCTTCTGGGGAAACGCCCTGACGCACGGCACGCGCGAAATCCTGAATGGTCCACCGCCCGATTCCCGCCACAGGATGCGGCGTGATGTTCGGCGGCACGAAAGTTCCGAACGGCGTATCGAGCGGTGCACCGCCTGCAAGTGCGGGGCCCTTCGCCGCCGCGTTAGTGTGGCACGACACGCAACCGCCTGAACGGGCCAGATACGCCCCACGTTCAGGGTCGCCGATCGGAAATGCGGCGGGCTCCGCATCTCCGATGGGCCAGAGCGCCAGCACCCCGGCACCAAGGCTACCCACCACGGTCGGCAAAATGGCAAAAAGCCGGATCAGGCCCCGCATGGTCAGTTCTTTCCTGCGCGGAACTGCGAATGGCACGAGGAACAGGTTCCGCTAATCCGATTGAACAAATCATCGGCTGCAAGGCTAGACAGGGTCAGCGCAAGGGAGGCCGGGTCTGCCAGTCCTGGCGAAACCGGGCTGTCTGCGGTCTTTTCGCCATAGCCCATCAGTTCTGCCACCGAAAAACCGAGATTGGTCTCTTCGGCAGGAGGCATGGCCATTCCGGTATGATCCATCCCCGCCATGTCTGCCGGCAGTGCGGAAGCCGGTTCAAGCCCGTTCGGCGCAGCCTCGGACAGGGCATCTGCGTAAACCCTCATCTCTTCTGCCAGAGCTGCAAAATCCTGCCAGTTGGACCAGATCTCCGGCTTGGCATAGGTTACGCCTTCAAGGCTGCCTTCGGGGAAGAGCGACAGCATGGTTTCGCCGGCGTGGCCCGCGATCACGGCGGCGCCTTCCGAGACAATGAAGGCATCGTAGGGTACAGCGCCCTGCATCATTGGCGCCAGTTCCGCCACGGTATCCCGCATCGCCGTCATGCCGTTCATCCTCTCAAGGACGACGCCGGTCGCCCCGTTGTGTGCCATCGCCACTGCCGCGACTGCGGAAGCGGCAAGCGCCATAGCGCCTGTCCATTGTTTTGCCATCTGCCTGACTGCTCTCGGTTTGTTGTTTTTGATTGACCACCGCGCACCGCACTTCAGGCGGTTCGCGAACTGCGCACATGTTTTGGGTCAGGATTAAAACGACAGAGCACTCGACTAGGCCTGAAACGGCACCATCGAACCATGGCTCTCGCCCAGGCTGACCTTCAGATCAGCAGGCGTGGAGGGGGCAGACTGACAGAGGGGCCCCCGAAGCGAAGCTGGGTCTGGGCCAAACGCGGTCGCGACATCACTGCATGGCTGGGGATGAACGCAGTCACTGCGCCGATTGGCAACACGAATGCAGTACATGCCAGCGCCGGATGGCAAGACAGCGATATGTTCGTCGATCCGGCACTGCCGTCTGACATCTCTACCGAGGTCGGGGAGTGATGATCAACCGGGGCGAACGCCGATGCAGATTGGCCAATAGTCAAACCGCAGAGCAGCACGATCATGAAAGACCATGCCCATAGAAGTCGCACCATCCCGCCCGGAAGCAGGAAGTTCAATGCGGTCCGTTTGGTGGGCGTCTTCAACATAGGGTTAGATCAACTTGACTTGCGTCCCGACCGGAACTCGGTCGAAGACTTCTTCAATATGCTCGTTGTAGAGGCCGATGCAACCGTTCGAGGATCGGCGCCCGATTTTCCGCGTATCGTGGGTGCCGTGGATGCGGTAATATTGCCAGGACAAATAGAGGGCACGCGTTCCAAGCGGGTTGCTGGGGTCGCCGCCCGGCACAAATGCTGGCCACTCGGGATTGCGCTCCCGCATCGATGGCGTCGGTGTCCAGCTTGGGTTGACGCGCTTTTCGACGACTTCGGTATAGCCCCTGCGAGTCAGATCCTCGGATAGCGGGACAGAACTCGGATACAGGAACATCTGACCGTCACCGGTCCAGTGCTGGAGAACCTTCGCGGTCGTGTCAGATATGATGATCCCAAGACCCAACGCATCAAAATGGTCTTGCCACTCGTGAACCCGAAACGCGGAAATGTTATTGCGAACCGGGCCTTCGGTGTCTTCGGAGGCAAAGGCGGCCCGGCCCACCAAAAAGGGCGCGGCCAGTGCTCCGACAGCGAAGTAACGTCGATTGAATCGCATGGGCTGCACCTCGGTTTTTTTATCGTGATGCAGCCTTCCAACGTGGGAAGGTCAAACCGGTTGTCAGATCAAATGGTCACAAACTGGTGATGACGTGGCGATTTCGCCGCGCCGCGCGAAAATAGCAGAGGTCACTGCGATGTGAACATCACTTCAGAGCACATGTGACTCTATGTATGGTGATGCGAAAGTTACTCGCCATTCTTTGCAGCGCTGTTGTGCTCGCGTCTCTTTTTGGGGAGGCGCGATCAGATCATGCACTTCATGAAAGCCCCTTTCTCGAAATGCATGCCATGCCAATGGTCCAGGAATCCCACTGCGGCGGCGGTTCTGGTCATGTGGCCTGCCAGGTCCTATTGGCCAGTCAGGTCGCGACTCCGATATTGAAGATCGCTTTTGCCTCATCGCAGTTCGAAATCGGGCCAGTCCGGGCAAGCAGCCGCATCTCTTCTCCACAACCGCCGCCTCCGCGATACGTCTCCTGAACGAACCCAAGTCCAATCGCTTCATCCCAGGAGACATCATGATTTCCCGACGTTCCTTTTTAGGCGGTGCCGCGGCTGCCGCTTTTGCCACACCGTCTATCCTGCTAGCCCACACCGAAGAACCTTTCGTTCTGGCCGAAGAATTTCAACCGCGAGAGGTGCGCGTCCGCGAGCAGCACGCTCCGGGTCAGATCCTTGTATTCCCGCGTCTTTACTACCTCTACCACGTCTTCGACAGCGAACGCGCAATTCGCTACGGCGTCGGTGTTGGCAAGGCTGGTCTCGAATTCAAGGGAACGGCGATCATCGAGCGCAAGGCCGAGTGGCCCTCGTGGCGGCCGACGAATGACATGATACGGCGTGACCCCGACCGCTATGCGCAATTCGCGGACGGCGTGCCGGGCGGGCCCGGCAATCCTCTCGGGGCGAGGGCGCTTTATCTCTACAAAGACGGCCGTGACACCTATTTCCGCATCCACGGCACGACAGATCCGGCCTCCATAGGGCAATCCGTATCGAACGGCTGCATCCGAATGCTGAACGATCATGTGAAGCAGCTCTATGATCAAGTGCCCGTCGGCACGCCGGTGACCGTGCTGTGACAGGGTCACGCCGTGGCCTGCTCGTTCTTGGCGGGACCGTCGCCCTGATCTACGGCTTGCGTGCGCTGCCGTGGGACCGTCTTCCCGGGCGCGGCCCACGTTACGTCGATTTGCCGGACTTGCCGCCATTTCGCCGACTTGAGGAACAGGGTCAGACTTCTGGAGCAACGGCCGCTTTCGTAGGGCTCGACGCACCGCCCGCCGATGCTGATCAGAGAGGTGCGCGTGCAGACGCTTTGCGGGCCGACCTTTGCCCTGCTCTATTCGGCCCTGCATTGCCGACGGAAATCGTTCCAATCGCATACTTCAGTGAATTCCGCTGCCCTTACTGTCGGGCACTTGAGCGGGATCTGGACACGCTTTTGGCCGAGGACCCCGCATCCTTCCGCCTCATCCAGCACGAACTTCCGATTTTCGGGCCTGCGTCCGAACTCGCCGCACGCGCGTCGGTTGCGGCCGCACGGCAAGGCAAGCAGCAGGAGCTTCGTCGCCGCTTTATGCGGACACCACTGGTTGCAGAACCGGCATCCGTCTTGCGCGTAGCCACCGACATCGGACTCGACGTCGATCAGCTTACCCGCGACATGGCCTCGCCGGAAGTCCAGGCAGAGCTTGATCGGACCCGGGCTCTCGCAGATATTTTCGGGTTTATCGGTACGCCGGGGCTCGTGATCGGGCGAACCGTCCTCAACGGCGCAATTCCCTACGCACTCCTCCGTCGCATCGCGGAAGACGAGAAATCCAGACAGACGTCTGTATGCTGACGCCATGAACACGCCGTCGCACATGCTGATCGGAGCGGCTTTTTTTGCGCGGCCTCTGGCACCGGCAACACTTGTTGCGGCGATGGTCGGGGGCTTTGTCCCGGACTTGCCGATGTTCGCTCTGGTCCTGTGGTCCACCCGCGTGCTCGGTTTGCCGGAGCATGATGTCTTTGGACGGTTATACTTTTCGGACTCGTGGCAAGCGATTTTCGCGGTGGATCACGGCTTCCTGATCTGGGCCCCGCTTTTCCTCGCTACCCTTTGGAGCGGCCAAGTCTTGCTGCGCGCCTTCGCGGGCTCCGGCTTGCTTCACGCCGTAGCGGATTTCGCAACCCATCACGACGATGCCCGCCGCCAGTTCTGGCCTCTGTCCGACTGGGTCTTCCGCAGCCCGGTCAGCTATTGGGACCAGCGCTTCTACGGCGACGTTTTCGCGGTCTTCGAGGTCGGGTTGGTTGTTCTGCTCGCTCTATTCTTGTTTTGGCAGTTCAGGCGGGCATGGCAACGGGCGCTGATCCTCGCGCCCGCAGGCCTGATCGTGGTGCCTGTCATCCTGACCGGTGGCTTCCATGGACTACACGGCATGGGGTGACGGGCAAGACTGCTGCGGGCAAGGTAACCATTGGCCACGATGCCCGCAACGCAAGCCTGATCACATGCCTTTCGCGGCAAGCCAGGCGTTCATGTCGGCAATCTCGGCTTCCTGGGCCGCGATGACTTCTTCGGCCAGCTTGCGCATCTCGGGATCCGTACCAAATTCAAGCTGCACTTTCGCCATGTCGATGGCGGCCTGATGGTGCGGGATCATGCCTTTGACGAAATCGACGTCGGCATCGCCGGTATAGGGGGCCATGTTGGTCATCATGGCGTCCATCGCGGCGGCATAGCCTTTGACGGCTGCGTTGTCGGCCAGTTCCGGCGGGATCATGGCAGCGTGGCTCATCATGGTCATGCTATCGGTTCCCATGTTCATGCCTGAATGGTCCATCCCTGCCATATTGTCGGTCTGGGCATAGACATAGCTTCCTGCGGCCAGCACGGCGGCCAATACGGCAGCGGTTGCAATCTTCTTCATATCGTTTTCTTCCTTTTACTTTCTAAACTCTATCTACATGGCCCAGCTAGCGCGATCAGGCAGGTGCATAGCCAACTTCGGTCAAGGCGTTGACCAGTTGGTCGCGCGGAGCAGAGGATTTGACATCGACTTTGCGTGCACCGGGATCGGCATTGACTTCGGCGGTCGGATCAACCGACTGGATTGCCTTGGTCACGCTGCGTGCGCAGCCGCCACAGGTCATGTTCTCAATATGGAACTGCATGAGTACCTCCTTCAGGGTTCCGTCTCATGCAACAGCATATGGGGCTTCCCATCGTTGTAAGGTCAAGAGCACAAACCCGTGAGTGAAAAAACAAAAAACAGCCCTTGACCTTACCATCATGGGAAGCCCTATCTCGAATAGCGGAAACATATGCCGAAGGAGTTCCGCTGTGAACATGCAGGCGACTACATTGCCAATTGCTGAGGCAGAGAAATTCGTTCTCGACGTCGAGGGCATGACCTGCGCCTCTTGCGTCGGCCGTGTCGAGCGCGCTCTGAAAGCGGTGCCCGGCGTTCAATCGGCGTCGGTCAACCTTGCCACCGAAAGGGCAGAGGTGACCGGCGCAGCCGTTGACCGTGCGTTGCTCGTCAAGGCTGTCGAGGATGCGGGCTATGACGTCACCTCTCTTCCTGTCGATCTGCAGATCGAGGGCATGACTTGCGCCTCTTGCGTCGCCCGGGTGGAACGTGCGCTGAAAACCGTGTCCGGGGTAACCTATGCCTCGGTCAATCTGGCAACCGAGCGGGCACATGTGATTGGACAGGCCGATCCGGCCGCCCTGATCCGTGCCATCGAAGATGCGGGATATGATGCGCGTGTGGCCGTGTCCGCCGCCCATCTGTCGGAGGAGGTCACCTTGCGCAAGGCAGCCGAGGAAAGCACCCTGAGACGGGATCTGCGGATCGCGGCCGCGCTGAGCCTGCCGGTGTTTGTGCTGGAGATGGGATCGCACCTGTTCACCTGGGTGCATATGGCGGTGATGAACACGATCGGCATGCAGAACAGCTGGTATCTGCAGTTCGCCCTGACGACGGCGGTTCTCTTTGGCCCGGGTTTGCGTTTTTTTGCCAAGGGGCTGCCCGCGCTGGCGCGGCTCGCCCCGGACATGAACAGCCTTGTCGCCGTCGGCACCTCAGCCGCCTATGGCTATTCGCTGATCGCAACCTTCCTTCCCAATTTGCTGCCACCGGGCACGGTGAACGTCTATTACGAGGCGGCAGCCGTCATCGTGACGCTGATCCTGCTTGGCCGCATGCTGGAGGCGAGGGCCAAGGGGCGAACCTCTGAGGCGATCAAGCGTCTGGTCGGCTTGCAGGCCAAAACGGCGCGAGTCTTTACAAACGGGGCTGTTGTCGAGGTGCCGATTGCCGAGGTTCGCCCGTCCGATCTGGTCGCGGTGCGCCCCGGTGAAAGGGTGCCGGTCGACGGTGAAGTGACCGAAGGGGCCAGTTGGATCGACGAAAGCATGATCTCGGGCGAGCCGTTGCCGGTGGAAAAGACGATTGGCAGCCCGGTGACGGGCGGCACGATCAACCAGACCGGTGCCTTTACCTTCCGCGCCGTCGCGGTGGGCGAGGCGACGATGCTGGCCCAGATTATCCGAATGGTCGAGGCGGCACAGGGAGGAAAGCTGCCGATCCAGGCGTTGGTGGACCGCGTGACCATGTGGTTCGTGCCCGCCGTCATGGGCCTGGCCGCGCTGACCTTTGTGGTCTGGATGGTCTTTGGCCCGGAACCTGCCCTGACCTTTGGCCTGGTCAACGCCGTGGCGGTTCTGATCATCGCCTGCCCCTGTGCCATGGGGCTGGCCACGCCGACATCGATCATGGTCGGAACCGGACGCGGCGCGGAACTGGGCATCCTGTTCCGCAAGGGTGAGGCGTTGCAGGCCTTGCAGGACGTCAAGGTGGTGGCCTTTGACAAGACCGGTACGCTGACGACTGGCAAACCCAGCCTGACGGATCTTCACCTTGCCCCCGGCTTTGACCGCGACCTGGTGCTGGCCGCCGTCGCGGCGGTGGAGGGCAAATCAGAACACCCGATTGCCCGCGCCATCGCGGCTGCGGCTGCGGAGGCGGGCCTTGCCCTGCCCGAGGTGACCGGTTTTGCCTCGGTCACCGGCTATGGCGTCACGGCCCGCGCTGGCGAAACACGGGTCGATATCGGTGCCGACCGCTACATGGAAATGCTGGGTCTGGATGTGGCGGTCTTTGCCGATATCGCGGTCCGGTTGGCGGATGAGGGCAAGTCTCCGCTCTATGCCGCGATAGATGGCAAGTTGGCAGCGATCCTTGCCGTTGCCGATCCGGTCAAGGCAACGACACCCCAGGCGATCAAGGCCCTGCATGCGCTTGGCCTGAAGGTTGCGATGATCACGGGCGACAATGCCCGCACGGCGCAGGCTATCGCAGGACAGCTGGGCATCGACGAGGTCGTGGCCGAGGTCCTGCCCGACGGAAAGGTCGCCGCCGTCAAGCGGCTGAAGGCCCTTGGCACATTGGCCTATGTCGGCGACGGGATCAACGATGCTCCGGCTCTGGCTGAGGCGGACGTGGGACTTGCCATTGGCACAGGCACCGATATCGCCATCGAGGCTGCCGATGTGGTGTTGATGTCGGGGCGTCTTACGGCAGTGCCCGACGCCATCGCGCTGTCGAAGGCCACGATGCGTAACATCCGGCAGAACCTGTTCTGGGCCTTTGCTTACAATGCCGCCCTGATCCCGGTCGCCGCCGGGGCGCTTTGGCCGGTTTACGGAATTCTTCTGTCGCCGATCTTTGCCGCCGGCGCGATGGCGCTGTCGTCGGTCTTCGTTCTTGGCAACGCGCTGCGTCTGCGCCGCTTTGCCCCTAATCAAGCCTGAAGGAGCCAGATCATGAACATTGGTGAAGCCGCAAAAGCCTCGGGCGTATCTGCCAAGATGATCCGCTACTACGAGTCCACAGGACTGATCCCTGCGGCCGGGCGCACTGGTTCGGGCTACCGCGTCTATTCTGACACCGAAGTGCAGATGCTGCGCTTCATCCGGCGCTCTCGCGACCTTGGCTTTCCGGTGGAGAAAATCGAGGAACTGCTGGCGCTCTGGCGAGACCGATCCCGCCAGAGTAGCGATGTGAAACGTCTGGCACTGGAACAGATCAGCGGGCTGGAGCGGAAAATCAGCGAGATGCAGGCTATGATGGAAACGCTGCAGAACCTTGCCGAAGCATGCTGCGGGGATCATCGGCCGGACTGCCCAATTCTAACCGACCTCGGGAATGGCCCCAGCCCCGTCAACAAGATTGGCACTGCAAAGAAGACCGGTCCGCACAGTTTAGGAAGACCGGTCATTGCACACCAGCGCCAACATCAACCCGTGGATTGACATTGCGCTGCATAAGCATGACGGTCGGCGGGCTCGGTGTTCATGGGGTGTAGAACCCCCGAACTCAATCGGGAATGGGGAAGGGTGGACCCAATTGCGGCACCCGAAGCCCCAGCCGCCCCCGCGACTGTATGCGGTAGCGTCCCTTCATTCTGCCACTGGGCCAAATTGCCCGGGAAGGCGAAGGGCCGTGTGACCCCGCGAGCCAGGAGACCGGCCGGACCAAAACGTAACAAAACCCCGTCGGGTGTGACGGGCGGAGGGATTTATGACAACCACAACTCAAGCGATCACGATATCTGCGGGCGTGCTGCGCCCGATGCTGACAACGGCTGTTCTGGGCGCATTTCTGCTTTTTGTTGCAGGGTTCGCATCATCGAATGCCCTGCACGCAACCACGCATGACGTGCGCCACGCAACCGGCTTTCCTTGCCACTAGCCCAACTGGAGATCGAAGATGACCAAGAACCTGCTTTCCAGTGGGATGATTGCTGGTGCCGTTGCCGGATTGGTAATGGCACTGCTGCAATTCTGGATGATCCAGCCCCTTATTGTTGAAGCTGAGCGTTATGAAACTGGCGAACTTGTCCTAAGCTTAGCCATCGCAGTGTCGGATCCTGCAGAAGAAGCCACAACCAAGCCGCCAGTTGTCAGCAGTACTGCACATGCCGGGATGGAGAAAACCGTGGGTTTTGATCTTTCGCGCAATTTTCAAACAGCCTTGTTCCTTATCTTGATGTGGAGTGGCTTTGGCCTTTTGACCACCGCCATGCTTGCAGCAACTGCCGTTATAAAACCGACAATTCAGGCTTCTGGATTTGCGATTGCAGTGATCGGCTTTTTGGCTTTCTGTGTGGCTCCGGCACTTGGTTTGCCTCCAGAGCTCCCTGGAATGCCTGCCGCAGATCTTGAAGCGCGCCAGATCTGGTGGCTTTTCACAGTTGTCTCAACCGCCATTGGTGCAAGCGTAATTGTCTTATCAAACTCGCCGCTGGCAAGCCTGGCTGCTCTGGCTATCGGTTTGTTGCCCCATCTCGTCGGGGCGCCGGTTCTGGATCAACAGGTCGCGGCAGTCGTGCCACCAGAGTTGTCGGCGTTGTTTTCTGCACGGGTGATCGGTCTTAATCTTGTAGCTTGGGTCGTACTCGGCTTGGTTGTCGCTCGGTTGTCTGGTTTGACACCCAGCCGCGCCACGCCGACTGGGCTACAATCCAGCCGGAATGGTCCTCAGCTTGACACATCAGGAATGATATAACCTATGCGCGCAGACAGCCGTCACCGCCATTGGTCAATGGCTGCCTGAGCAAATGCTTGCACTGACAGGACTTTTCCTCGCGGCGTTTATCGCTGCCACTTTGATCCCCGCACAGTCCGAGTTGGTTCTTGTCTCTCTGATTGTTGCGGGGACTCATACCGTTTGGCTGCTGTTGTTGGTTGCGACGGCGGGCAACGTATTGGGTGCTGTCGCCAATTGGGCGATTGGACGCTTTTTGATGCGCTTCGCGGACCATCCCAGCTTTCCGTTTTCGCCAAAGCGCGTTGTTCAGGCTCAGGCGTGGTATGGCAGCTGGGGCTGGGTCAGCCTGTTTGGGTCGTGGTTGCCCATTGTCGGTGATCCCCTGACACTTGTCGCAGGGATGATGCGAGAACCGATCTGGCGATTCATACTGGTGGTAACACTGGCAAAATTCGCGCGCTACGCTGCCCTTGCGGCCGTGACGCTCTCAGTCGGATGATATACGCGCTCCCGGCCCTACGTCGCAGTCAATACAGGCCAGCCCTATCGCCGCTCGCACGCGAAGGGTCGAACATGGACAGCCCACTTTTCTCTGCTGGCCAACCGGTGCAAATCGTTCGGTTCCATATCGGCAATCGCTGCAATGCTGCTTACAGATCGACCCGGCGCAACCGCAAGGCATTGGTGATCACCGAGACCGATGACAGGCTCATCGCGGCGGCAGCGATCATGGGTGACAGCAACATGCCCGTGACCGGGTAAAGCAGGCCAGCCGCGACCGGTACGCCAAGCACATTGTAAGCAAATGCAAAGAATAGGTTCTGTTTGATGTTGCGCAAGGTTGCGCGTGCCAGCTTGCGCGCGCGGACGATGCCCATCAGGTCGCCACCCAAAAGAGTGATGCCCGCGCTTTCCATCGCGACGTCAGCCCCGGTACCCATGGCAATGCCAACATCAGCAGCCGCCAGCGCAGGCGCGTCATTGACGCCGTCGCCGGCCATGGCGATCTTGTGACCTTCACGGCGCAACTGATCGATCAGGTCTTTCTTAGCGTCAGGCAACACTCCCGCGCGCACCTCATCTATGCCGAGCTTGCCCGCGACCGCTTGCGCCGTGCGTTCGTTGTCGCCGGTTGCCATGATGACGCGCAGCCCCTGAGCATGAAGTTCCTTAATCGCTTGTGCGGTCGACTCCTTGATCGGATCTGCGACGGCGACGATGCCTGCGAGCACACCGTCGACAGCGATGAACATCGCGGTCTTGCCTTCGGCGCGCAAAGTGTCCGCCTGTGCCTCCGCGCGCGCGGTGTCCAGGCCCATTTCCTGCATCATGGCAGCGTTTCCAAGCGCAACCGCGCGGCCTGTGACCTTGCCACGCACACCCTTGCCGGTGACCGCCTCGAATCCCGTAGCCTCTTGCCGGGACGCGCCCTGCGCGTCGGCCCCCTCGACAATGGCTTCGGCCAGCGGGTGTTCCGACCCACGTTCCAGCGCCGCAGCAAGGGACAACAGGTCGGCAACTACCACGTCCCCCAGCGTCACCGTATCGGTGAGCTTGGGCTTGCCCATGGTCAGCGTGCCCGTCTTGTCGACGATCAGCGTATCAACCCCTGCCATCCGCTCCAGCGCCTCAGCGTCTTTGATCAGCACGCCCGCCTGCGCGCCGCGTCCGGCCGCTGTTGTGATCGAGATCGGGGTAGCAAGACCCAACGCGCAGGGACATGCGATGATCAGCACCGAAACCGCCGAGGCGATGGCAAAGACCAGGGCTGGCTCGGGGCCAAAGATCATCCAAGCCGCGAAGGCCAGTAGTGCGATCCCAACCACGGTCGGAACAAAGATTGCGGACACCCGATCCGCCAGTCCTTGGATTGGTGCGCGCGATCGGCGCGCGTTCGACACCATGGCCACGATCTGAGCCAGAACGGTGTCTGCGCCGACCTTGCCTGCCTCGATAACAAGACTTCCGTTCTTGTTGATCGTGGCCCCGGTCACCGCATCTCCCGGCCCTTTTTCGACCGGCATCGACTCGCCGGTCAGCATGCTTTCGTCCAAAGATGAATGACCCTCGATCACCACGCCGTCGACTGGCACAGCGTCTCCGGGGCGCACACGCAGCCGGTCGCCCTCCATGATGTTCTCCAAAGGCGCATCATATTCGGTGCCATCCGGCAAAATGCGCCGCGCGGTCTTTGGCGCGAGGTCGAGAAGCGCGCGGATTGCATCGCCGGTGCGTTCGCGTGCGCGCAGTTCCAAGACCTGGCCAACAAAGACCAAAGCCACAATCACCACCGCAGCTTCATAGTAGGTGCCAACGCCGTGACCCATCCGGTAGACTTCGGGGAACACGCCAGGCAGGAATGTCGCGACCAGCGAGTAAAGGTAGGCCGCCGCCACTCCAAGACTGATCAGCGTCCACATGTTGGGCGACCGGTTCACCAGCGAATCCCAGCCGCGTTTGAAGAAGGGAAGTGCCGCCCAAAGGATGATCGGAGTTGCCAGCGCGAACTCCAGGTAACTTGCCACCTGGTGCCCAATCCAGTTGCGCACCGGCAGAGCCACGAACTCGCCCATCGTCAACACAATCAACGGTACCGCTGCCGCCGCCGAAATCCACATGCGGCGGGTGAAATCGGTCAACTCATGGCTGGGCTCGTCAGAGGGCAACACCGGCTCCAGCGCCATGCCGCAGATCGGGCAAGAGCCGGGCGCATCGCGGATGATCTCGGGGTGCATCGGGCAGGTGTACTGGACATTGGCCGGGGCAACTTTCTTACGCCCCGCCGCCCGGCCGGAGGCATAGAACCATGGATCGGCCTGAAACTTCATCTGGCACTTGCCGGAGCAGAAATGGAAGTCCTTTCCGCCAAACGCCTCGGTCCGCGTGTCGGGTTTCAGCGTGACGGTCATGCCGCAGACTGGGTCGATGGACGTTAGCCCGGTACCACTTTCTGGAACGCCTTGGCCCTCGGGCATATCCGGGTCTGGATGGGCGTGGCTGCTGTGCAGATCGGTGGGTTTCATAGCGTTCTCCTATCGCGGTCGGCGCCGCGCGAAGGCAGATGCAAAGGCCTACCGACTCACGATGCGCCTTCCCATCATTGGAAGGTCAAGCGAAGATTGCAGTTGCGGGTGCAATCAAATTGCCGCAACAAGTTTGGCCAGTAGGTCGCGCACCTGACCTGCGACGGCATGCATTGCGGGATTGTCGATGGCCTGCATCGAGGCCGTGGGATCTATGGCGCTGACCTCAACCCCGCCGTCAACCACTCGGAGGATCACGTTGCAGGGCAGCATTGCGCCCACGCGCGGCTCCAGCGCAATGGCTTCAAGTGCCATCTTCGGGTTGCATGCCCCGAGAATGCGGTAGGCTGGCATATCCACGTCCAGCTTCTTCTTCATCGTTGCCTTGACGTCGATCTCTGTCAATACGCCAAAGCCGTTTGCGGACAGCGCGGCACGCGTCCGGGCGTCGACCACGTCAAAATCGGCACCCGTGATCAGGCGGTTGATCGTATAGTCCATCGGGTTTCCTTTCGACTATTTGCGCAGGTATTTGACCAGCGCCGCAATCGCGAGGCCGACCAGCACAAGGATGACGATCATCCAGAGCCAGCCGAAGCCCATTCCAAATCCCATACCATAGCCGTTCATCTTCATGGCCTCCTGATCTGTGTTGGGATTTCTCCCGCTAAGAAAGCTTCGCCCCGTTAGCGGGAGAAAAAGTGGGTCAGTTGTTGTCCATCATGCCTTGACCCATGCCCTGCATGCCGCCTTGCTGCCCGCCCATGTGGCTTTGCATCATTTCAGCCATGTCGGCCATTTCAGCCTCCGTCACTTGCGCATCCCCATCGGCGTCGTGCATCTGGAAGGCACGCACGGTCATCGGTCGGGTGTGGGCCGCATGCATCACCGCGAATTCCTCCAGCGACAAAGTCCCGTTGGCGTCGGTGTCGTAGGTCTTGAGTTCAGCCTGAATCCCGGCTGTCATTTCCTCGGGGCTGAGCGTGCCGTCCTTGTTGGTATCGAATGTGGCCATGGCATAGCTCTGGCCGCCGGCCATCATTTCCATGGCGCCACCCATCATACCGCCATGCTGGCCCATCATGCCCATGCTTCTGTCCATCATGCCGTCATGCTGCATCTGGCCCTGCTGGGCGACGACCGGTACGGCGACAGCGGCTACGCCAAGGGCTGCAACGGCTGCGAGGGCGAATTTTGTCGAACGTTTCATTCTGTCTCTCCTGGATCAGATTGCGATGGGTCCAATCTGGGAGCGAGGTGTCCCACAGGTTTGTCAGGGCGACGCCTGTTTTGTATCAAACTGTCGCAAGCCAAGGTGCTGAGAGAGGTTTGCGACAATCTTCTGTCCGCAGCCCCACCGCGTTCAGCTAGGGTCGACATCAGGAGACAAGATGATGATCCAGCCGCCGCATATTCTGATCGTCGATGACAACCGCGAAATCCGCGATGCCCTGGTGAAGTATCTGGAAAAGAACGGCATGCGCGCAACTTCTGCCGCCAATGCCGTCGCAATGGATGCGGCGATGCAGGTGGGTCAATTTGATCTGATCGTATTAGACGTGATGATGCCAGGCGAAGACGGCCTTTCGGTCTGCCGACGTTTGCGCGCACAGGGCACAATCCCGATCTTGATGCTGACAGCCCTGGGGGACGAGACCGATCGCATCGTGGGGCTAGAGGTCGGAGCGGATGACTATCTGCCCAAACCCTTCAACCCGCGTGAGTTGCTGGCCCGGATCAAGGCAATCCTGCGCCGGTCCGACAGGGGCGAAGTGGTGGGCGGCAGCCTTGCTGGGCACAGATTGGCCTTCGACCGATGGGTGCTTGATACCGACCGCCGGACCCTGACCGACGACAATGGCATCGAGGTCTCTCTGACAACCGCGGAATTCCGTCTGCTGACGGTGTTTCTGGAACGGCCGCGCTTCGTGCTCAGTCGCGAACAACTGCTCGATCTCACATCGGGTCGCGCCGCACAGGTGTTCGATCGCACCATCGACAACCAGATCAGCCGCTTGCGCCGCAAGATCGAGGCCGATCCGGCCAAGCCTGCGCTGATCGCAACCGTCTGGGGTGGTGGCTACAGCCTTGCCGCAGACGTCAGTGCAATGCCATGAGTGCGCGCTTCCCGAAGCTTCGCAATCTGTTCCCGCAATCTCTTGGCGGGCAGTTGCTGATCATGTTGCTTTTGGCGCTGGCCATCACACAAGGGCTTGGCCTGTTGTTGCTGACAGACGAGCGAAACCGTGCCGTTCGTGCAGCCCTCGGGCTGGAGGCGGCAGGGCGCGCTGCAAATGTGGTCTTGCTTCTGGATGGCGCCCCCACTGATCTGCGCTCGTCGATACTCCGCGCGGCGGATTCTCCGCTTGTCCGGTTTGAAGTCGGGCCCGAGCCTGCAGCGTCCCACGACAGCGCAGAGGCGGACATGGTTCTGCGGCAGATCCGCCAGATTCTCGGAGAGCCGGAACGGGAGGTTCGCGCCGATGTCCATGCGCTTCCCCTCGCGTCTATGCCATTGCCAGACGGTGTGCCAGCCAACATGCGCCCCATGCATGAGGCGATGATGGCAGGGCGGACCGACCCCATTGAACTGACGCTGTCGATTCGACTTGCGGCGGGTGATTGGCTGAACGTGCGCACGATGTTTTACCGCCCTGCCCTGCAACTGACTCCACAGGCCCTTCTGCCAGTAGTGTTGATGGCGGTAGCGGTAGCTTTGGTGGCCTGGTGGACCGCGCGGCGCGTCGTTGGCCCGATGCGCGCTCTTGCAGTTGGCGCCGACCGCTTGGGCCGTGGGCTTGATGCCGATCCGCTACCGATGACGGGGCCATCCGAAGTGCGCGAGACCACGCAGGCGTTCAACCGGATGAAGGCACGACTGACCCGCTTTGTGAACGAGCGCACGCACATGCTGGCTGCCCTAAGTCATGATTTACGCTCGCCCCTGACGGCGATGCGGCTCAGGATCGAAATGCTGGACGAAACCGAGGATAGCGTACGCCTGAAGGCACTGGTCGAGGAAATGCAGGCCATGGTCGAGGCAACCTTGGAGTTCGCACGCGGGGTTGCGCGAGCAGAACCAACCGCTGAAGTCGATCTTGCCGCCCTGCTGGCCGATCTGGTCAACGATGTAGGGGGAGATTTGGCCAATCTTGCCCCTTCGCCGCCTCTGCCCATTACCGTCCGCCCGCACGCCTTGAACCGCGCGCTAAGGAACCTGATCGACAATGCTGTTCGCTATGGCGGCGTAGCGATGGTGACGTTGGACCAAGCGCCGGGATTGGCTGTCATCACTATCGCGGACAAAGGCCATGGACTGCCAGAAGACCAGCTTGAAGCGGTCTTTGAACCGTTTGTGCGGTTGGAAGAATCTCGCAGCCGAGATACTGGCGGCGTCGGCCTCGGGCTAGCAATCGCCCGGACGATCATTCATGCGCATGGCGGGACGGTCTTGCTCCGCAATGCGACGACCGGAGGACTGGAGGCAGTCGTTCGCTTGCCAGTCAGTGAGGCATAATCACCAACCGGCAAGCGTATACTTTTCCGGGGACTGACCGACAGGATGACCCATCAGATCCGTCACGTATTTGTGTTGTCGAAATCAGTCTAAATTGACTTGTGTCAAGGCGGGCTCGCACAACTTACAGGAAGCGTATGGAAACCTGAGTTTCCAGGGTCCGAATGCAATACGCGGTAATATTCCAACGCAAGTCAAAGTTCCTTTTCGGGCAGCGCATCATTCTGCGCGCGCTTTTTTGTGTAGCACTGGTCTCGCTGAGCCTTTTCGGGCAACCGTCTTCGTCATCTGATCGTGCCATGAACTCCGGTTGCATCGCCATGGAAGCGCATGTCGCCGCCGCCGAGCAAATGGTCATAGGCGAGTCGGGGGACCACGGCGCCAACATGACAGAGATGCATTTTTCGATATGCGCATCCGCTGGCTGCGTCTCGGCAAGCATTCAGGAAAGTCTGCCGCCGACTGCCTTTACGTCGGGTGACACGGCCGCCTTCGGTATGATTGAACACGAAGGCGGCGCAGGTCGGGCCGTATCGCCCGAGTATCGCCCGCCGATAACGGGTTAGTCCCGATTTCAGACCTCTTCCCTGACTTCCTGGCAGCGCCCTGGCTTCAACGCCGCGCGCCGCTACCGCGAGGTTGCAATCCCATCCGACAGCCGATCTGCCCGATGCCTGATCCAGGCGTTCGCACTCGGCCCCATCAGGAACAAGATCATGAAACCAGACCGACACTTCACCTCAAGACGTGGGTTCATCGCCGCGTTCGGCTTTGGCGGCGTCAGCCTCTACGGCCTTTGGGCAGCCTATGGGGCAGCCCCCAACCCGCTTGCGCTTTTCCGCAGCGCCGGGGCTTCAGCGGCTGACGAACCCGTCGCCGAGATGGCGATGGCGGGCCATGGCGGCATGGAGGCGGCCCCGGATGTCGAGGCATTCCGGGCCGAGCTTGCCGAATTCATCGACCGGTTCGCCGAAGCTGACGGCACCGTCTATCCCAGACCTGTCGCCGGTCAAACGGACATGGCCGGAATGGATATGACGTCCGGCGGACAGGCTGCAGAGGCCGCTCCGGGCGATGCAGGAATGGTCGAACCCGTCGACGTGCTTCTGCTGGCCGAACGCTACTACTTCGACCCGCCGGCCCTGCGGCTCGACCTCGACCGGCCCTATCGCTTCCGCATGCTGGCCGCCGACGTCACGCACGGCGCGTCGATCCAGTTCGGAGAGGGGGCAAGGATGATCCGCCTTGGACCGGGGGCCGAGACCGAACTGCAAATGACGTTCACCCGACCGGGCAGCTTTCTCGTCTACTGCACATCCTACTGCGGACCCGGCCATGATGGCATGCAAGCCCGCATCACCGTCGCATGAAAGGGGAGGTTCAGATGTCCGACACGATCATTCACCGGCTGCGCTCGCTTCCCCTTCAGGACCGGCGCCTTGTCATCATTCTTGCGGCCACGGCACTCGTGGCGCTGCTCATCGGCCTCGCGGGGGGGGTGCTGACGGCCCTGGTCCGGGCCGGGTTCCTGCCGGCCCTGCCCGAATCCGGCTACCGCTTCCTTACGGTGCACGGGGTCAGTGCATTCTTCTACTGGCTCTACTTCGCCCAGGCGGCCCTGCTCCTCGGCTTTGCCGCCGCCGAACGCGGCAACGGCGGGGACAAGGTGGGCCTGGCCCGACGCTGGCTTTCCGTTCTCGGAGCCATCGCCATGGTGCTGGGCTTCGTTCTTGGGCTCTACGCTTCCGTGATCGGATCTCCACCCCTCTATGACGGGAATGTCGAGCTTCTGGCTGACGAGCCGATGACCGTTCTGGTCTTCAGTCTGGGTTATGCCCTGCTCGGTCTCGGGCTGATCCTGGTGCCGGCAACCGCCATTGCCACGCTTCTGCCCTCGCTTGGGCGAGGGCGCCGACGGTCGCTTGACGCACTTGGCTTTGCGTTGCTTGCATGGTCCGGCTTTCTGATCGTCACCGGCTTTGCGGCGATCCATGCCTTCCTGCCGGCATTGCTCTGGGCCCTGGGGCTGGGCGATTTTCCGGTGGGCCAGGAAACCGGATGGCACATCCTGTTTCACAACCTGCACTACCTGCCGCTCATGGCGACGGTCCTAGTCTGGTACATCCTGATGCAGGTGCTGACCGGCGCGAAGTCGGTGTTCGGGGCCAGGTTCTCGAAGCTGGTCTTCAGCCTTTACCTGGTCTTCGTGCCGCCGACCTCGCTTTACCACATGTTCCTCGACCCCGGCCTGCCGGAGTATGTCAAGGTGGCGGGCTCGGCGCTGTCGCTGTTCGTCTCGGTGCCGACGCTGACCGCCTTCCTGGTGATCGTCGCATCGCTTGAGGTTCATGCGCGCGCTTCGGGTGCAACGGGCCTGTTCGGCTGGTTGCGCAAGCTGCCATGGCAGCATCCCGCGACAACCGCGGCAAGCCTGGCCGTGGTCAACATGATGTTCGGCATCGCGCTGGCATTCGTGCTGATCCAGGAAAAAATGGCACCGCTGCTGTCGGATACCTTCTTCGTTCCGGGCTATTTCCATTTCTTCACCGTCGGCACGGTTAGCCTATCGCTGCTGGCGGGTCTTACGGTGTTGCTGCCAGAGCTGACGGGCCGAGAGCTTCGCTGGCCGGGGCTGCTTCGGTCGCTGCCGTGGGTGGCCTCGACAGGGCTTCTGGTGTTTGGCAGCGCGGGCGTGGCCGCGGGCTACATGGGCGTGCCGCGGCGGGTGATGGATGTCACCTACGGTGGCGAAGCGCCCGCCGTCTGGTCCACGCTCATGGCACTGGTCGGCGTGGGCGGCACGGTCATGGCACTTTCCCTTCTTCTCTATGCCGCGACGGTTCTGGCTTCGGTGTTCGGACGGCAGAGGGCGGCGGGCGTATCCTCCTTCGCCCTCGTCGAATGGGCCAACCTGCCCGTGGGGCGCAACGCCGCCTGGACGGGGCCGCTGTCCATCCTCGTGATCGCGGCCGCCATGTATGGCTTCACCGTGCTCGGGTTCGAGTTGCTTCAGGCGGTTCCTGTCGCCGCTGCAGGCGCAATGGGTCACTGACATGAAAACTTTCAGGAGTTCTGACATGAACGAAGATATCTGGCTGCTGCTTGGCGTGGTGATCGTCTGGACCATCCTAGCGATCGGCTATGCCGTGGCCCCGTGGGGCGACATGATCGGCTATGCGCGGGTCTGGGGCTTTGGCGCCGCCCTGTTCCTGGTCATCGCCGCGCTTGTCTGGCGTGCTGGTCGAAGCTGAACCCGTCTTCTGCCCGCACGTAGGTCCTTACTTGCGGGCAGGCAATGGAGATGATGCCAGGGCTTTGTTGTGGGGCAAGGCTGTTCGCCACATGCGAAAGCGTCCCTGCCCGGTCACCTCGCGGAGCAAGCCACGCGCTTCCATCAAGGCCAGGTTCCGCTGCACGGCAGCTCGGCTCGCACCGGTCAGTTGTTCTGCCATCGGTGCAGAGACCAGCGGCCATTCCGCCAATAGATGTCGCAGCGCCGACGGCGTTCGGCCGGAAAGAGGCATCATCATGGCCGCCGCACGCGCCGACCAGGCCTCGACGTCGTCGAGGTGGCGCATCGCGGTCAGGCAAGCGGTCTCCAATCCGTCGAGCCAGCGCGCCAAACGCTCGGCGGGTCGGCCTCCGGCGCGCAGGCCCCCTGCCCCGCCAATAGCCAGCGGCGCGAAGACCGCCCCCTTGCTCTCGCTGGCTGCGATCCGTGCTGCGGCGACTGCGGCTTCCATCCGGTCGCCCGGCTGGTTAAGGCCCGCGAGGCTCCAGAGGTGAAAGCCCATGCAGGCGCGCGAGATCGGATGCAGATCACGCGCGGCCGCCATCAAGTCCAGCCACCCACCCGCGCGGTCCGCGAAGGGCTCGGCCTCTTCGGCGATGTTTTCGGGGTCACGGCGGTCAAGGAACGCGGACAGGTCCACCTCCGGCCCAGGACCGGCCGTCAAGCGCCGCACGGCCCATCCGACCCGGGCGAGCCCCGCGGTGTCGTCCTGCACGCCCGACAGGCGCATCGACATCCAGAGTGCAAGACGATCCGGGCCAACCCGGTCGCCTGCAAGCCAGCTGAGGTCTGCGGCCTCGATCAGCGCGAGCCGGTGCCGCCATCCATCTGGGCCTCGGCGCAGCCGGTCGTCCAGCGCGCCGAGCCGTCCGGACGCCCTGGCGAGACGGGCCGCGTGGGCCCCCTCGGCCCGACGCCAATCATCAAGGACTGCGGTTTCAGGCGGCCCTGCACGAGGGCCAGGCGGCAGATCGTCGGGTTTCTCCGCCAATGCGCCAGGCAGGAACCACAGGTCGTCCTCGAGTGCCTGGTCGAGCTCCTCCGCATCGCCGGACGGATTATCGAAGTCATCATACTGTGAAGGGTGTTGCGGCGTCATATGTGCAAAATACGAGCATTTTGCAAATTACCCAAGGGTTTTTGCCGAGGTGGTCCTGCTCTCTATATAGCACGCGCGCGCGATGGTCCGTGTGGTCTCTCCGATTGCAGTCGCGGTGCGGAAACCAAGGGGTTTCTGACGAGCAGCGCCACAGTGCACACCCTTGCATCTGTTTTCAAACGGTCGTTTAGTCATGACATCCGCAATTGTAAAAAGTGCCCCCTGCCCCGTGCCACTCATCGGCTATGCCCGCGTATCGACCGAGGATCAGACCCCCCTGCCCCAATCGCAGGCCCTGAAATCTGCAGGCTGCGCGGAGATCCATGAGGAGCAGGCTTCTGGCGGCAATCGTGCGCGGCCGGTGCTGGCGGGCGTGCTGGAACGCGTCGCCAAAGGCGACACGCTGGTGGTCGTCCGGATCGACCGGCTGGCGCGGTCGCTGTCGCATCTGCTGGAGGTGATCGAGCGGCTGGAGGCAAAGGGCGCGTTCTTCCGCTCGATCGAGGACCCGATCGACACCGCATCCCCGCAGGGCAAGTTCACGCTGCAAGTGCTGGGCGCCGCGGCCGAGTTCGAGCGTGCGTTGATCCGGGAGCGCACGAAGGCCGGGCTTGCAAGCGCGCGAACCAAAGGCCGTGTTGGCGGGAACCCTGGACTGCGCGCCAAAGACCCTGCCGCTCTGCGCAAGGTGCGGCTGGCACGGCAGGATGGCTACATAGAGCGCTTGAACGAGACGGCACAAGACTGGGTGCCCCATGTACGCCGGTTGCGCCCCGACTTGGCCTGGGAGGACGTGTTGCGCATCATCAACGGCCCCCTGCCGGAAGCGCGGCGATGGACGCATAGCCGCCTGTTGCGCGCGGTGAACGCCTATGTCCGCGATGGCTTCCTGCCTGAGACGGTCTTGGCCCGCTCCGGGCGCCGCGAAACGGGCGACCGCCTGCCCGCGATCGTTGCCGCCATCAAGGGCGCAGCTCCCGACATCACGCTTCAGGCGATCTGCAATCGGCTGGAAGCGATGCGGGAGCGCACGCCCCGCGGGCGGACAAGCTGGCAACCGTCGGCAGTGAAGTTGCTGCTCGAGCGCGCCGTGAGGCTGGGATTGTTGACCTGACGATTCGAACGGACGAGCTCCCACAGGATCGAACACCCAGCGAGCACCACAACATCTAGGCAACGCCCGGCTTGCGAGCCTTAGTGAATCTTCTTTATAAAACATGACAGTAGAAAGTGTTGGCAATGACTGACCTTCCTAACACCCTTAGCTTCAGGCACGATCTGTAGAAACTTCTTGCGCGGCTGCCCGACATGAAGCATTCATGTTCGTAGCGGAGATCGGCGAGAATTGCACATTTCCGCGCTACGACAAGCAAGTAGCTCGAATGAGCACAGTGAGTGCGGACGAACCGCACCACTACAGAGGCGAGGGCAGTATGACCGAAGAGCGTGTTTTTGCAGAGCTCCAAAGCGACGCAGCCACATTGCATGAGTCGATCCGCATGCATCTGGAGCGCAATTTTGCGCCGGACGCTAGTAAGCACTTGAGGGGCTTCTCATCGACGGAGGCTGCAGAGTTTCTTGGGCTCGCACCAGGCCATCTGCGCAAACTCCATGCTGAAGACAAGATCCCCGACGTGCCGCTCGATGACCGCGGACGCAAAGTTTACTCAGCCGAAGACTTGGCACAGATCCGGTTGGCGCTCGCGCGAACTACTCGCGACCCTTCGCTTTATTTGCGGGGTCGCGTCGGGACAGAGCCGCTCCAGATCATCTCCTGTGTCTCCTTCAAGGGCGGCTCGGCAAAAACGACGACGGCGGCTTACCTCAGCCAGTGGTATGCCTTGCACGGCTACCGGGTGCTGGTAATCGACATGGACCCTCAGGCTTCCTTGTCGTCGATGACGGGGCTGCGCCCGGAAATCGACTTCACGCACCAGGGCACGATCTATGACGCCATCCGGTATGAAGACCCGCTTCCGATGGGCGAGGTCGTCCGGAAGACCTATTTCCACGGCCTCGACATTGCTGCCGGCGGTCTGATCCTGTCAGAATACGAGACCGAAACGCCTTATGCCCTCCGTCGCGGCTCGGAACCGCCCTTCTATTTGCGCCTGCGCGAGGCAATCCTGTCGGTTGAGGCGAGTTACGATCTGGTCTTCATCGATTGTCCGCCGCAGCTTGGTTTCTTGACCTTGTCTGCCTTGGTGGCATCGTCTTCCATCATCATTCCGGTGGTCCCGAACTTCATCGATGTGGCGTCGCTTGCCCAGTTCCTGACCATGACTTCGTCTTTGCTCGACACGATCAGGGACGCCGGGATGACCCTGGATTATGACTTTCTGCGTTACCTCGTGTCGCGTTTTGAGCCTTCGGACGGGCCTCAGGCGCAAGTTGCCGGGTTGCTGCGCGCAAACTTTGGCAAGCGCGTGATGACGGAGACATTCCTGAAGTCCACAGCAGTTTCTGACGCGGGGCTAACACATCAAACCTTGTTCGAGGTTGGTCGCGGCAGCATGAACCGAAACACCTATGACCGCGCGATGGAATCCATCAATGCAGTTGCGCGCGAGCTGGAGCAGGACATCCACAGGGCTTGGGGGAGATACTGACATGGCCAGAAAGAACATGTTCGAAGGTATCACACCGGCCGCGCGGCCCGATGAGGATGCCAAGGGCCCCCTGCCCCGCCCAGCCGCAAAGATGCCCGAGGTCTTTCAAAGTGCCGGCCCCATCGCGGCCATCCGCAACGACCTTCGCAGCGTCAGCAGTCGTTCGGTGCAGGACATCGATCCTGACCTCATCGAAGACACCGGGCTGAAGGATCGCATGGGTGCGCTCGACGAAGATGTCGCTGACCTTCGCGAAAGTATTACCAAGCATGGGCAGCAGGTTCCAATCCTGCTTCGGCCTCACCCAAAGCTCAGCGGCAGGTATCAGGTTGTCTACGGCAGGCGCAGGCTTGCCGCTATCCGGGGCCTGGGAACACCCGTCAAGGCACTGATCCGCACCCTGTCTGATGAAGAGGCGGTGCTGGCCCAGGGACAGGAGAACAACGTCCGCAAGGATCCGTCCTTCATCGAGAAAGCTCTTTTTGCGGGCGATCTGGAAGAGGCAGGCTATGACGCCCGCGTGGTTCAGGACGCGCTAAACGTTAACCGCAGCCATACTTCGCATATGCGCAAGGTGCGCGAAGCATTCCCGCGAGAAGTACTTGAGCGCATTGGCGCGGCTCCATCGATCGGCTGGAAACGCTGGTACGAACTCGCTGTGACGGTTCTCGAGAGGAAGATTAACGTCCTTTCAGTCCACCCTGATCCTTTTCTCGACGGATCAACCTCGGACGAAAGATTTGCGGCCTGGATAAAGGCTCTTCCGTTGGCGGAAACGACGAAACAAGAGCGAGCGGAGAAGGGGAAATCGACCCTCAAGATCAAAGCACAAGACGGCACAGCACTTGGGGAGATTGACCTTACCAGAGGCACGTTAGGCTTCCGGCCATCAGCCCGGCACCGTGATTTCGCGAGCTGGCTCCACACTAACGCCGATCCCGTGTTTCGGCGGCTGCACGAAGAATTCCTCAGCCAGTCGGCGAAGAAGGACTGACGGAATGCAACGAAAACAACAGAGGAGCAGTGACGGAAAAGGATAGGCCTCCCGAATGGAAACCACCCGGAAGGCCCGCGCACAGCACAGGGCGCCAACCCTGACAATGCTCATCTTCTAGCAAGAGCAGACTAGCGCAGGCCCGAATCACACGCAACATCGCTTCGCGGTGATCGTATCTCTTTTATCCTTTTTCTGAAGAGAGACGGACACAAACGAGCATGGCTGCACGGTCTTCACTTGGCTGACCCGAGCATTCCGCTGATAGAACCATGGAACACATCATGTCATCGCCCGTGCCGCGGCACGTTCGGCGCACGAATAATTATAACCAGAAAGACCCTCTTACAGAGACGCCAAAGAGGGCTGACGACGCACGCTGGTCGCTTCTGGACCTGGTGCGCCGCAGCCGCAAACACCTTGGCTTGCGAGACCGCGACATCGCCGTTCTGCGAGGTCTCCTGTCGTTTATTCCGTCATCAGCTGCCCCTGATTCACTCGTTGTCTTTGCCTCAAACCGAGTGTTGATCGAGCGTTGCGATGGGATTGATGAACGCACGCTCAGACGCCGACTGGAGCACCTGAGAACGTGCGGTTTCATCGCACGACGGTCGAGCCCGAACGGAAAGCGATACCAGGTGCGCGACGATACTCCAGACGTGAGGCTAACCTACGGGATCGACCTGTCGCCCCTGTTCGCCATCCGCAATCATCTCACCGCTCTTGCAGAGCAATGTCTGAGAAACGAGATCCGGACTAAGGCATTGCGCTCGGTAATCCGGGACATTCTCTACCACCACGCCGCATGCATTCAGCCCGAGTTGGCAGAACACGCACGTCGCGCCATTCGCCGTTCCCTGTCATGCGACCAATTAGACGAAATCGTGAAGCAACTTCAGGCGGAACTACCGACGACAACTACTCCGGACACTATTGTCACCACTGTTTTGACCGTCAGCGACAGCCAAAATGACCGGCACATTCAGAGTTCAAAAAAAGAAAACTATGAATCTGAACATGCGCGGAAAAAACAGAGCCCAGAGAATCCGGCCGCTACACCGAGTAGCTGCGAAAACGAAGAGAGTAGCGACATAACTGTGGCCGAATGCATGGCACTAGCCAAGAATGCTGCTGCTTTTGCTATGGCGCCAGCTCAGGACTGGAATGATGTCGTACGCCTCTCTGATACACTTGCTCCAGCAATCGGACTCGAAAAACATGACATCGATATTGCGCGCAGAACAATGGGCAGCCTTGGATCGGCATTGGCAATCCTGGGCCTTGTAGAAGCATTCGAGAAAATCCGCCGGCCGAGTGCATATCTCCATGCGCTAACCAAACGTGCCTCCGAAGAAGGATTCGATTTTGTGCGCATGTTCCGCTCCCTCACAAAGTGCCGAGCTACCAGTTCATCAGTAGGGTACGCCGCTTGATGTATACCCCGGTAAACATAGACCTCTGTGCCTCATGTATACCCCGGTAAACATGAGGCCTCCTCAGAGAGGGAAAGGGCTGTGGGTTTGAGGGGTGACGGTGAGTGAGATCGGGAGAGTGGCTTCCGGCGCCCGTCGTGGAGAAGAACTGATGGCGAAAGTTGCCCAGAAAGTCACCCTGTCCCCCTCGCGGGACATTCCCTTCGACAAGCTCGTTCTGAGCCAGTCCAACGTGCGGCGCATCAAGGCGGGCGTCTCGGTCGAGGAACTTGCTGAGGACATCGCGCGGCGCGGCCTGCTGCAGGGCTTGAACGTCCGGCCAATGCTCGATGCCGAGGGCGTTGAGACCGGGCTGTTCGAAATCCCGGCCGGTGGTCGTCGCTTTCAGGCGCTGTCGCTGCTGGTGAAGCAGAAGCGGCTGGCGAAGACTGCGCCGATCCCTTGCATCGTCCGGGATACGACGTCGGAAATCCTGGCGGAGGACGACTCGCTGGCGGAGAACATGCAACGTGTCGCTCTGCACCCGCTTGACCAGTTCCGCGCTTTCCAGGCCTTGCGCGAGAAGGGTCAGGGCGAGGAAGCGATTGCGGCGGCCTTCTTCGTGACGCCCCAGATCGTCAAGCAGCGCCTGAAACTTGCCTCCGTAGCCCCTGCCCTGCTCGAGATCTATGCCGAGGATGGCATGACGCTGGAACAGCTGATGGCTTTCACGGTGAACCCGGATCACGCGCGTCAGGTGCAGGTCTGGGATGCGGTGAAGAACTCCTGGAACAAGGAGCCCTATGCCATCCGGCGTATGCTGACCGAGACCTCTGTCCGGGCCTCGGATCGTCGCGCGATCTTCATGGGTGTCGATGCCTATGAGGCGGCGGGCGGTGTCGTGCTGCGCGATCTCTTCCAAGGCGATGACGGCGGCTGGCTCGAGGACCCTGCCCTCCTCGACCGGCTGGTCGCCGAGAAGCTTCAGGCTGAGGCCCAAGCGCTCGTTTCCGAAGGCTGGAAGTGGATCGAGGTGGCAACCGACCTGCCCTATGGCTACAGCCACGGTCTGCGGCGTCTGGCCGGTGATGCCGCACCGATGGCCGACGAGGAAAGCGCGGCCCATGCGGCGCTCCTCGCCGAGTATCGTGCGCTGGAGGAGGAATACTCCGGCCAGGACGAGTACCCCGAGGAAATCGATGCCCGGCTTGGGCAGCTCGAAATGGCGATGGAAGCGCTCGAACAGCGACCGCTGATCTACGATCCAGCCGAGGTTGCGCGCGCGGGCGTCTTCGTGACGCTCGATCGGGACGGCAGTCGTGCGGTCTATCGTGGCTATGTCCGGCCCGAGGATGAGCCGCGTGCGGAGACCGCGGTCCAGGATGGCGATGGCGCGGACGCGATGGGGCAGGGGAGTGATGTCGCTGGTTCGGGCTGGCAGCCCACTGCCTCCTCCACACCGGGCACCGTCATCACCTCGGGTGGTCAGCCCATCAGTGCGGATGCGTCCGATGAGGAAGATGACGGCGCGCAGAAGCCTTTGCCCGAGCGGTTGATCATGGAACTGACGGCCCACCGGACCTTGGCGCTGCGGGAAGCCATCGGGCGCTCGCCCGACGTGGCGCTGACGCTCCTGCTCCTGAAGCTGGTGACGGATACGTTCCGCACCTCCTCAGCCTCGGGCAGCTGTCTCGAAGCCTCCGTGCGTCATGTCTTCATGTCGGCGCAGGCGCCCGATCTCAAGGACAGCGTCGTCGCAAAGCTGGTCGATGAGCGTCACGCTGCCTGGGAGTCTGATCTGCCCCTCGGTGACGATGCCGCGCTCTGGGACTATCTGACGGTCCTCGACCAGGGCAGTCGTCTGGCACTCCTGGCGCATTGCCTCAGCTTTGGGATCAACGCGCTCCATGAGAAGGTGAACCCTTATGGTGCGGGCATCTCGGCCAGCGGTCTGAGCCGCCGCATGACGCATGCCGATCTGGTGGCCCGCGCGGTGGATCTCGACATGGTCGAGGCGGGCTGGGAGCCGACGGTCGATGGCTACCTCAACCGCGTGCCCAAGGCCCGGATCCTCGAGGCCGTGCGCGAGGCGAAGGGGGAAGGGACCGCGCAGCTGCTCGATCACCTGAAGAAGGGTGAAATGGCGACCGAGGCCGAGCGGCTTCTCAAGGGCAGCGGCTGGTTGCCCGAGGTCCTGCGCCGGGTCGTTCTCGCAGCGCGCGACGGCGAGGCGATCGCAGAGGGGCAGGGGGAGGATGCGGTAGAACCCGAGGATGTCGATCTCCCGGCTTTCCTGACGGCTGATTTGCCCGACGGCAATGCGTCGATGATGGCGGCAGAGTGATCTGAGCCATCCGGGGGGGCGGGGGTGCCCGCCCCCTATCTCACAAAATACAGCAATATCAATATGATGAATGCGAATACTCGCATTCGGGATGAGGAATCATGTCTGCAACCACCATCATTTACACAGCCCCTCTCGGGGCGCTGATCCGCTATACCGACGGCAGTACCAAGCCGCCGGCACGGTTCACCAAGAAGCTCGCCGCATGGGAGCGCTCGAACGGCGTCGGCCGCCTTGTGAAGAAAGAGCCTCCCCGGGTCTATCCCACCTGGACGGCTCCGGCCTCCTTCACGCTGCATGAGGGCAACTTCTCCTCGGACGGGGTCATTCTCGTCACCATCATGCGCAGCCATTCGGCGGATAGCCGTCTGATCTTTGAGGTGGCCGAGGAACCGAAGCCCGGGCAGGTCCGCGTACTTCTGGACTTCGGTGGAAACACCGAGCTACTACATCTGGCGGAATCTGTCACCGCGGCCGAGCTATGGATCGCGCGAGAGGGCTATCGCAACGCTCGGATCGAGATCGTCGGTGCCGAGGACGGCGAGAGGGCAGGGGGCGCGGACCTAGCCGCCTGAGCCCTGAGAATGCGTGAGGGGCCTGCCGAAGGGCCGACCTCTCACCGACCACTTGAACCTCGTCCCGCGCTGTCGCGGCGCACCAGAGGATCCATCCCCCCATTACGGAGGTCTTCAACCAAGAGCCTGCCCGGGAGGCGGGCGGCGTTCCAAGCATCAACGGGACAATAGGCTCCAGTCGTCAGGGCACCATCCCCCGCTCGCCATTCCCTTCCTTGCCCCGAATCCTGTCTTCGAGATCAACCCGCAAGGGGTCGGACTACGGGCGAGCCCGTGCCGCCAGGTGGATTCGGGCGAGCCGAACGCACCCGGTGATGTCAGCCAGTCTTCGGGCCTGCGGGGTCCTGTCGCGCGGGGGATGGTCCCCCGCCTCCAAGACAGGAGCCAAACAGATGTCCCGCAAAGATGCACACGCCTTCGCCGCCTCCCTCGCCGCCACGCTCATGGTCTCGATCGTCGTCTTTCAGGCAGGTGATGGAACCTTCGGCGCCGTCCCCGCCGATGAAATCGACGGAGACGAGGTTCAAGTGATCGCTGAGGTCGACCCGTGGGCATGATGCCCACGGTCTCAACGAGGGCTCGGCGTCGGGGCAAGGGCCCCGATCCGAGCCTGTCGCCTGTCCGCTGTTCCAAGCGAGCGGCAGAATGTGCCGACGATGGTCGGCATGTCGATCCTGACACGATTGAAGCACGCCTCGGCACTCGGCGTCTCTATCGGCACTATCCGTCAGTGAGGGCGCCGTGAAAGCCGCTTGATCATGGACGGGCTTCGTCGGAAGCTGTCGCGTGTCAGGTTGAGGGCCCATCGCATGCTATATAAATCATTGATTTCATTATATGGATCATCGCTGGCGGGTAAATCGGCTCCCACTGACGACTTGGTCTGGCACTTCACGCCGTCCGAAGACTTGAAACTATTTCGCGAGTATGCGCTCGAGGCTTTGCAACAGGCCAAGGTTTATCTGCTTGATCACTTGGCAGCAGCCTATGCCGATACGCTTCATGACGCTGTTGCCAAACGGGCCGCCGAAACCGGTTTGCCGGCGATGGCTATTCTTGGTGAGGTGAAACTACCTGCTGACGTCGTTTGGGTAGAGTTCGACGATCGAGAGCTGGGCGTTGCACGCTACGAACGCGCTTCACCGGTGACCAAGCATGACGACAAGCCATTGGGCACTGGCTTGCGCGGCTACCTCCTTGATGACCGCAACGATGGCCATCTGCGGATCTCGATGTTCCATCGCCGCGAAAATTCGCGTGTCGTCGACCCGATCTGCGCTCTGCTTGTCAAGCGAAGGCCGACAGGAGAGCTGAATTACGGCGACGTCGAAGTCGAACTCAGCCGTTCCGTGGTCGATTTCCGCGTGAGGAGCGGAGATACGGTGGACATGATCAACGGTCGACGCACGGTGCACCAGGTTGAAACGGGGTACGACCTGTTCATTCCTTACGCGCTCTTTGCCATGCTGGTTTCACCGGACCTGGGCGGGATCATCCCCACGGAAGCCGAAACCTTCACCCCCAAGGACACGAAGACCGCACGGAAGTTCGGCAAGTCGTGGATCCTTGGCGCCCAGAGATCACATCTGACGATCCGGATTGGCCCGCAGGCGGCTGCGCACATGGCGGAAAGGACTGCTCGCCTTGAATTCGAGCGGCAAGCACTTGAGGGGCGGAATGGACCCATCCGTCACTGGGTTGCCGAGCATGAGAGGCACTATCGGAGCGGCAAAGTGGTTCTGGTCAAAGGACATCACCGAGGTCAGGTGCCGATGCCAAATCTGCCGACGCGCGTGATGGGTCCGAAGTCTGATGCGGCCAGTTTTGAGTTTCCGGCTACCGAGCCGTCAAACCAAGACTGACCCGGCATTTTCCGGCCTTGATTTCAGACCGCCAGGTCGCTCGGGTCTTTGCCCGAATTGATGTGATCCGCGAACCATTGCGGTTTCCGGCCACGGCCTGACCAGGTGACGGCCGCGTTCTCAGGGTGACGGTATTTCGCCACGGCTGGCGCACGGGTGGTTTTCACCTCGACTCCGATCAGGTCGGCAATGGAGTAGCCCATCTCTTTGGCGATGACCTCCAGCTTGGCACGGGCATCTGCCTTGTGCCGGTCTTCGTAAGTGGAAATCGCCTTGACGAGTTCCTTCTGCAATTGCCGCAGTTCCTTAAGCGACATCGCCTCGAGATTGAAATCAGCCATTGAGCCCTCGTGTCCTGAATGCTGCATCCGGGATAGCCGTCCGGTCGCAATGTCGCAACTCCCATGGAGTTCGTCGCGATAGGGCAGGGGGATGAAGTTGGCTCGGGCCTCGGGGTCGTCTCTCTCAAAGAGCTTCAACTCTGTTGCCTGAGCAAGGAGGGGCGGTTTCTGCAAGTGCCCCAGGTCGCTCCCATCCCCGGCGCCATCCCTTCGACTGACAATCCCCTAAGCCTGTTCGGCCTCTGGCGCGCAACCCCGCGTCAGTCCGGGCCGTGTTGCCCCTTTGGGGCTGCCCGCTCCACCCCGGCCCTCTGGAGGTTTCCGGTCGCCGTTCCGTCTCCCGTGCACGCCTCAGCCGACAGGCTTTTTCCGGGTCTTGTCGAAGGGACGGTCCCAGGGACAGGAAACACAGGAGCTTACCATGCAGAACATCGTCATCCTCGCAGGCAACATCGGTCAGAAGCCCGAAGTGCGCTCGACCCAAAGCGGTACCAAGATCACCAACTTCACCCTCGCCACCTCGCGGCCGCGCCTCTCGGAAGGTCGCGTGATGCGCGACGAGAACGGCTATCGGGTCATGGACACCGAGTGGCACCGCATCACCTGCTTCAATGGTCTCGGCAAGACCGTCGCAGAGCACTGCGAGAAGGGCATGAAGGTCCTCGTCCACGGCCGCATCCACTACACCAAGTGGACCGACGCAACCGGTACCGACCGCTACGGCTGCGAGATCATCGCCGAGAAGGTTGACTTCCTCAGCCGCCCGAGAGCGACCGAGAATGAAAACCCCGAGCTGGTCGACCGCGACGACGAAATCCCGTTCTGAAAAGAACGGGGTCTCCCCCTCGGGCCCGGCGGAGCAATCCGCCGGGTTCGGCAGCTTCAGGCCCTTAGCGGATGGTCGACCTCGCTGCAGTCGGCCAAGGAGGCTCCATCATGCAGCCATCTGAATGAGATTGCTGCATCCCTTATCTTTATGGAAGCGGTCCCGTTCGGATCACCCCCGATGTAAGGCTGCGCGGCATGAAGCGTGATCATGCGGCCTTCTCCTGCCGCGACCGAATGTCGGCGATCCAATTTTCCAAGGCGTCGATTTCGGCATGGATCACGGATGGTGCGGGCAGCCGGGGATTGATCTCGCCAGGCTGGCTGTGGAGGAGCGCGGAGCAGCGGCCGAACGCCTCGCGCATAGCGGTGCAATCCGCGTTGGTGAGGACGGTGAGCTTGATAAGGCCCGTCGTTTCGACCTTGCGGGACAAGCGGCGGATCACAGGGCCGACCACTTCTTCGACGGCGCGTTCCCAGGTCGTGCGCAGTTGGTCTTGGAAGGACGTCACCTCGCGCAGCCACTTCGCCTGGTCGCCTCGTTCGTGATGGATTTTCACGTTGGCGAGGTGCGTCTTCATTCCATCGATCACCCTATCAAGAGGCATGACGTTGGCCGGCGGGTCCTGATGACAATAGCCCGCGTTTTCCGTCCCGCGACTGATCAGGCGGTACGCTACCGGCGTCGCATCGCGATCTTTGGTTGCCCGGCAGGCTTCATCGAGAAGGAGCAAGAACGCCATATCGTGGGTGAAGACGATGACCTGGCGGGTCTGTCCGGCATCGGCCAGTCGAGCGGCAACCCTGTCACGATGCAAATGGTCGAGCGAAGAAACGGGGTCATCGAACACGATCGCGGATTGCGCATCGATGGTCGACAGCTCGGCAAGAAAGGCGGCGAGTGCGACGCAGCGATGCTCACCTTCGCTCAAGACCTTGCCGACCGGCTCGCTCGGCTTATTGATCAGCCGGACCTGGAAGAAGGGGACGCCAGCTGTGGTTTTGGCCTGCTGAAGTTCGATAGCGAGACCGGCGACCCCGAGTTTGTCTACCTCGATCGCAAACCTACCCCGCAAGCGGTTAGTGACCAGCGCCTCGGCGACACGAGCGCTCTGGGTGGTGATCTTGTTCGTAGCAGTGTCCTTGCTGGCTTTCTCGATCACCTCGATGGCCTTGAGGCGCTCGATCTGGGCAAGCACATCGGCTTTCACTACGTTGAGCCACTTTCGATCGGCGAGGCCGTCGCGCTCGGCGATGAGCGCGGCGCGCTGTGGGGAACTGGCCTCGGACTGCAGGCCTTCGATGCGCGTGGCGATGCCACTGAGCGCCGTGCGTAGCGGATCAAGCGAGATGGTGCCTTCGAGCGGAAGATCGGGCAGAACCGCAAGGCCGTGAGTTCTCAGTATGGCACGCAGCCGCCACGCGAGATGGAGGGTCTCGCGGCGAAGGGCGCTCGCGACTTCCTCTTGTCCGATGTCATTGCGGATCGTCGCGACGATTGCCGCAAGATCTTTCATGGAGATGGCTTGCGCCGAGACCTCCTCGAGCTTTTCGTCATACGCGTCCGCGGCTTCCTGTTCGCGGCGCTTGCTTTCGTCCTGCACGAAGGCCTCGAAGCTGCTGAGCCGCTTCGAAGCTTCTTCACTGAGAGGCTGCTGGCAGAGGACGCAATGGGCGCCGGTCCCGGTTACTGGAAACGGATGGTCGGGATAGGCGGAGGCGCGCGAATAGTCCCGGGCAGCCTCCCAAAGGGCCTTCCAGACGTCCGAGCCGATGTCGGGTAGCGGCTCATCGGCGAACAGGTTGGCGGAGGCGGCCGCGGCGGCGGAGCGCGCTGTGGCAAGGTGCGCGCGAGCTGTGCGCAGCGCTGCCCGGCTTTCCTCCGTCGCGGCGGCAATTAGGCGCTCGAGCTCCTCGATCGCTGACTTGATCCGGGCTTCTTGGCCCTTGAGCTGGCGGACGGTACGCGCCGGGTCGCTGGCCAGGTCTGAGCTGAGCGTTTGAAGTCGCGCTTCCTCTTCGGCGTTCAGGCCTGCCAGCTTGTCAACAGCTTCCTGTTTCGTCTTGCCCGACAGGCCAGCGATCAGCTTGCCGACGGTCGTGTCTGGCTTGCAGTCAGGTTTCGACAGAACTGCGGGCGTCTGCTCCTGCAGCGCTTTGATTTCGGCCGTCAGCTTGGCCTTTACGTCTTGGCAGGCCTGTGCCAGCCCGGCGAGGATGCGGAGCGGGAGCGGCGTATAGGCTAGGTCGTTGGTGTTCTCTACGTGGACATTGGCGGTTCGAGAATCGAACACGCTCACAGCCGACAGCATTGCTTCCGGCGATGTGCCTTGCGTCCAGGCCGCGCTGCGCTTTTGTGCGCCTATGAAGAAGTCGATGCTGGCGGCGGGAGTGCCGCTTGCGGCCGTGTAGATATTGGGCAGGATTCCGTCGCCTTTCGGCGAACGCGCACGGCAGAGCTGCTTAAGTACGCGGGCATAGCCCGATTTGCCGGCGCCATTGTCCCCGTAGATGACGGTGAGGCCAGTCTTCCCGAAGGAGAGCCGCTCGCCCGGGGCGAGGGCGTTCACATTGGACAGCCCGTAAAGTGCCCCTAGCGTAACGACCGCGTGGCTTGCCGCGGGGTCGCGGAGGTGGGTTGCGTCGAGCGGGGCTCCTTGCTCTACGGCCTTGCAGATGGAGACCAATGCCGTGATGTCTGCGGCCTCCAGTTTTGTCTGGCTACAGAGCCGACGCAGCGCGTCGCGCTGCCATGCTGGGAGATCCGCTGACCATTTGAGGATATCTGCGAGCGCTGCCGCTTCATTCGAAAGATCATTTACCTGCGCTTCCATCAATCTGCCTCCTGACCTTGCGATTTTTGAATCGCCCCGGCTTTGCCGGAGGCTGATATCAGTTAGTTACGCGGCCATGGCTTCCGTTTCCAGAACTACGTAGAAGTTGGCCTCAGGTTCGGCCGGCGGCACGTCTCCGTTTCGATTGGTCGTTCATCACCTTTACAGCAAACGTCCGCTTTCGCCCTTGTCGTCTACCAGAGTTAGAGGAGTGCCGGTTTCCCGGTGACAGGTTGAAGGCTGGGAGAGTGGCTCCCGGCGCCTGTCACGGGAGATAGCCGATGGGTGTTGTGGAAGTTCTGGATCCGGTCGCACCGGCGCGGGCGGGTGGCTGGAAGGTGGATGTGAGCCGGGGAGAGCGGAACGGGCGGGTGTCGTCCGAATGGTTCAACCGGCCCGATGACGAGCGGTATCTGTCGCTCGATGATCTCTGGGCATCGGTGAAGGGTCGGTCGGAACGCAGCCGCAGCCGTGTGGTGCAGACGGCGGACATCCGCGTCGAGGCCGCGCGTGATAACCCCGAGCGGCTTCACCTGGTCCTGCCGAAAACGCAGGCGCCCGTCGCGCCCACGCACTGGGCGTTCGGCCAGCTTGCCAGCATCGTCGGTGCTCCGGCCTCCTACTTGCGGCAGCTGCCCGCGCCGCTGGCGGGGATCAACCTGCAGTACGGCCTGACCAACCACCGTGCCGAGCAGGTGAAGACTTTCGAAACCGAGGATGGCCGCACCGAACTGCGCGCGGTGACCGGCCCGGACTACGGCCGCATCCACGACCATGAGCTGGTCGGTGCGGTGCAGCGAATTGCGGGCAATGGCACGGGTGATACGCGCTGGAAGGTCCCGGGGGTGCTCGACTGGTCGACCGGGGTCTACAACCCCGATGTCGAAATCAGCCGTGATACGACCACGCTCTACGCATCCGACCGCGACGTCTTCCTGTTCCTGGTCGACGATCACAACCCGATCGAGGCGGGCCGGCTGCCAGACGGCTCCCCTGATCTCTACTTCCGGGGCTTCTACTGTTGGAATTCGGAGGTGGGGGCCAAGACCCTCGGAATGGCAAGCTTCTACCTGCGGGCAGTTTGCCAGAACCGCAACCTCTGGGGCGTCGAGGATTTTCAGGAGATCACGATCCGCCATTCGAAATATGCCGCCTCCCGCTTTGCCCAAGAAGCGGCACCAGCACTTACACGGTTTGCCAATTCCTCGCCGCAGGGCTTCGTGAACGGCATCAAGGCGGCGCGGCAGCAGATCGTGGCGCGGACGGACGAGGACCGGGATGACTTCCTGCGTAAGCGCGGCTTCTCGAAGGCCGAAGCCGGCAAGATCATTGAGAAGGTGCTGATGGAAGAGGGCCGCCCGCCCGAGAGCATCTTCGACTTCGTGCAGGGCATTACGCGGCTTGCGCGTGACAAGACCCAGCAAGATGCCCGCCTCGACATGGAGGGGCGCGCCAAGAAGCTCCTCGACCGGGTCGGCTGAGGCCGCGCGTCGTTCGCTTGACCGCCCAAGCCCGTTGGCCGGTCAGCTTTTCATAATTGCGCCGATGGCCCGCCCTTCGACAGGGCAGGGGCGTCGGCATTTTCATTTTTCGGAGACCCCCCCGTGACCCCGCATGAAGAAACCGTCATCCTCAAGGCCCGCGAAATCCTCGGGCGCTATCTGAACCAGAACCCAGTCCTCGGCAATTGGCAGGCTGTTCGCGATTACTGTGCGGTGGCCGTACGCGGCGAGGTGGAGCGCTTCCATGTCCTCTACCTCGACCGACGCAATCGCGTCATCTCGGACGAGCAGCTTTCGATCGGAACCGTGGACCATGTCCCGGTCTATCCGCGCGAGATCATTAAGCGGGCGCTTATGTTGAACGCAAGTGCCCTCATTGTGGTCCACAACCACCCCTCCGGTGATCCGACGCCTTCCGAGGCGGATATCACCATGACGAAGGAAATCCAGAAGGGCTGCAAATACCTCGGGCTGACCTTGCATGACCACATCATCGTGGGTGGGGGCCAAGAGCTTTCGCTGCGGGGTTTGGGCAAGATGTGACCCGTCCTTCGGATCAACACCTTCCGTCGCCCCGTCGAGGAAGAGGGCGGCGGTTTGGTCTTTGACGCTTGAGGCGGGGAGAGAGGCTTCCCGCACCGTCGGAGATATTTCCCATGTTCGACCTTTCCTTTCCGGCCCTATCGACCCCGTTTCCGGCTGACGTCATGCCGGTCGTCGCGCACAGCACTTTTGACCCCGCGCTGCCCTTTTCTCTGACGCTGCCGGATTGCAACCCTGCGGCTGCGATGTCGGGAGAGGCGCGTCCTCGGATCATCGGCCATTTCACGGCGCTGGCCGAAGCCATGCGGGGCGCGATCAAAATGGCGGAAGAACTGGAGCCTGATGCTGCACCGCGCATGCTGGCGATCCTTGACCGCGATGAGCGTCTTGTCCTTGCCGGTGCTGCAGCGAATGGCGCAGTCGCTTGGTGTGCCCCCGTCATGACCGCGACTGAGGCCCGGGTCGTGGTCATGGAAGCAAGCCAGCTTCGGGCGCAGGCAAGCCGCGCGACGGACTGGCTGGAGAGCGATCTCGCAACCCGCCTGCGGCAGCGTGCCGATCTCTTGGAGGCTCGCCTCGTGGATCCACTCTGGCGCGCCTTTGCCACGCGCGCCCTGCAGATCGCGGCATGACTCCAGAGAGGCAGAGGAGGGCAGGGGGCTTTTGTGAGCTTCGCCGGGGCAAGAGAGTGCCCGGCGGCTCCGACCCTTTCACCTTCTTCGGAGACCCCCATGACCCACGTTGAACCCAGCCTCCCCGCGCCGATGCCGCCGTCCACGATCGACTTCGCCGCAGTGTTCGCGGCGCAGGCCAAACAAGCCGCCCGCGAGGCCGAACTGCGTCCGGCCAACAAGGATCGCCTGTTCGATGGCCTGATCGCCGCCGGCATTTCTCATGTCACGGTCACCTTCGATGGCGAGGGCGACAGCGGCCAGATTGAAAGCATCGCGGCATGGGCGGGGGAGACAGCTGTCGCTTTCCCTGCCGTGGAAATTCCCTATGCCGCGATCACCTGGGACAGCCCCGAAGTCGAGATGCGGCAGCTTTCGCTCGAAGATGTTGTCGAGCAGCTCGCCTATGATTTCCTCAGCGACACCCATGGCGGTTGGGAAAACAACGACGGCGCTTATGGCGAGTTCTGCTTCGACGCCGGTGCCCGCTGCATCCATCTCGAGTTAAACGAACGGTTCACGTTGTCCGAACTCTTCACCCACGAATTCTGAGGGGGCGACGATGGCACATCCATATCATCACGCCCTCTCTTCGGTAAAAAAATGGGGCGGCACGGTCGACGATTACCAGCCCATCCATGCCTGGTTAGATGTTACCTGGACAGGCAAGGATTTTCTTGGCGCCAAGGGTAGCGATAGTCCATAGGAGGGACCCCGCCGTCCGCACTGCGCGGATCAA
>Ga0155519_108_pt1 | contig 55248 bp, 60 predicted proteins | sample RifCSPhighO2_12_FD_107176 | JGI IMG/M metagenome (GOLD analysis project Ga0155519, IMG submission 107176) | Rhodobacterales bacterium RIFCSPHIGHO2_12_FULL_62_75 | reverse complement strand
CCGACAAAATTTCCGACGGGCGCTAATCACTAGCGCTTCGTCGAAAGCCGCATCTTCAGATTTTCCGAACAATCACAACCGCTTGCGCTTCGCTCCGTCCGTCACCGTCACGTTTCCGCTTCGGTGAGATCGGGCTTCTAAGGGCCTTCACGCAAACCCGCAAGCCCAAAACGCGCAGCATGGGATATTTTGTGAAGTCGCTGCATGAGGCACACTTAAATCTGGACACGACGTATCAAGCAAGTTCCGTTGGATGAGGATAATCATGCCATTTCAGGCGCAGAGACCTTCAATCTGGCTTATTAATGGAAAATGCTAGGTGCGACTGAATACGCATTAGGTCCAAGCCGCTACACAAATACCGCAGGCAGCTTCGGACCCACGCATGGATGAAACGCTACAGCCAGTCATTCCGGGTATCAGCAGGTCGCTAATGATCGAAAGCCGCGCGGATCGTTTGGCCGAGGATCCTGGGAGCGGTGTTGCCGCAGGAAGTGCTGGAGCGCAGCGGCGTCGTGCGGTGGACGACGTCAAGTCTGAACTGCGCGCGCAGCCGGATACACGTGACCCATGCTCTGGCATGAATGTTCCCCACCTCAGTGATCTTTGCCTCGCAAGATTGGCGAAACCAAGACGGTGCAGATCTGCTGCATCAGATACTCCGGCGTGTTTGCGCGAGGATATTCAGGAACTCTTGACCTTGCTTTCAAGGTAAACATCACAAGGAGACCGCTGTTGTTACCTATTGATAGCTGCGTTTGGTTGCAGCCGTTGGTTTGCGTGGCTTTGGGGCCCACTTTTTGGCAAGGCGCTCGAAGTTATCGAGGATGCGCCCGATCTCTGCCTCATCAGGGTCGAACGTTCCACCATACCATTCCTGCATCCGGTCGTGTTCTTCGTGCTTTGGGTCTGCCATGGCTTCGAGAAAGTCAGCGTAGCCGGGAAAGCCTCCCACATCTTCCGGGGGACAGCCACCGATGGCCCTGACGAGGCGTGGATATGCTGCACCCGGGATGGCGTCGTCAATCTTTTCTACCTTGATCACATGGTGCCAGTTGTCACCAAAGTCGTAAATGTAATGGATGGTCTTGGTGCCGAGATCTTCGAGCACGTCGAGAAGGCTGGTTTTGTTCGCGGGCAGCGGGCCATCGTAATCGCCGTCAGGATCGGGCACACCCCAGCCGACACCACCGGCGCGGAATTCATAGAGGTGACTGTCAGTCCATCCCATGGCAGCCTGGATCACATCGTGCAGGCGGTTCAGCTTGATCTTGAGAGGCACGTCAAAGCGCCGCAGCACCTGAGGTTCTATATCGGATAATGTCACCTTGAGACGTGCGACCAGCGTCATGCAGCAATCCTCTTCAATTCTGTTGCTGACTTCCAGTTACAGGGAAGAAATTCATGCACACGCGATGTTTGTATATCCGGCAGGCGGCGCAGTACATCGGCTAGGCACCTGCCATTCGCGCGTGTGATTTCAACCAAGCCAGCTGCCGCAGGCGCGATAGCAGCTTCCGGCGGGCCCGCTCCGATGCTATCCCACAGACTTCCTGTTCTGGAATGGTCAACGGCGCAACCCGGGGCAGTTCGAAACCAACGGCCTATTCACCGTCACGATAGTGCCGGCGCCAGCGCACCAACAACGATCGCCTCGGATCATGCCGTCGGGCAGTCTCGGCCATCCGGCCAGGTGCTCCAAAGCTTTCTTCAACACTGCTAACGTTCTCTGCATCCGGCAAGCGCCGGCGTCGCCCGGTATCGGTCATAGACAGGATCTCTACGGCGGGTCTGACTCTTTAGTCGATCATAGCGCCGATTCTAAGACAACGTCAAAAAACCAACCAGACGGCACTCGGCGAAGCCTTAGCTTTCAAGTGAACTGGCCGGGATTGACAAAGGCCATGCAGGCTGACCGTCAGCGTTATCGGGCATTTGGAGGATTTTGGGCTCAGAGCGCGCGGCCGGTGAGGCGGTAGGCGAGGATGCCCAGCCATTCCTTTGTGGCGAGGTTAAGCTCGTCGAGATTGCGCGCCAGATGCCAGCCGATGCGGGCACGAAACACGCCACCCCGAAAATCCGTAGGCCAAGGCGTGAGGGTGGTCCAGCCCGCGGCTTCAAAACTCGCCATCGCACGCGGCATGTGAAAAGCCGAGGTGACGAGGATCCAAGGTGCGTCGCTGTTGGGGGTTGCACTGTCGAGGCTTTCGAGAAGTTCGAGGGTCAGGCTGGCATTCTCGGCGGTGTTGCGCGCGCGGTCCTCGATCAGGATCCGCTCCGGGGCGATGCCGCCCGCCTGAAAGATAGTCTCGGCGAGGGATCTGGTGGCGGGACCGGCGCCGATGAGCCTTGGCGCGCCGCCAGTGAAGAGGAGGGGTGCGTCGGGAAAGCGATGGGCGAGCGCAATGCCTGCGAGGAACCGCTCGCCCGCCTCGTTCAGTGCGATCTCGCCCGACGCCGCCCAGCGATCAGCTTCCTCGCCGCCTCCCAGCACGATTATGCCAGCAATCTCCTGGAGCGCGGGGGACGGGGGATGACGGGCTTCCAGCGGGGCGATAAGAATGAGGCCGAGGGGGAAGATGCCGATGGTGATCAGCGCCAAGAGGGCTGTGGTCAGGAGGACCTTTGCGGTGCGCAGGCGACCTGCCCACAGCGCAAGGGTCCCAATCAGAAATGTCCCTGCAAGCCAGCTTTCCGGGCGGATCATCAGCCAGATCAGCTTTGAAGCAAGGAAAAACAGGCTGTCCAAAGGGGTCAGCCAGTTGTGGGGCGGGGATGGATGCGGATGCCGGGGGCATCCTCCGGGCTGCCGATGAATTCGATGCCGGCGGTTTCGAGGGCTGTCTGGATGCTTGCAATGGTTTTCGCTGAGGAAGTTGGAATGCCTTCAGCTGATTCAATTCGTCTTATTGTTTTGGAGGCCACGCCAGCTTTTTCGGCAAGTGTATCCGCAGACATGTTCAACGCTACGCGCGCCATGCGAACTTGCACACCTGTAAGCATTGACAAACCCCCAAATGTCCATTAAGTGGACATTTATGACCACTTGCACCCCTTCGCATACACAACACGACTGGCGCTCAGAATTCAAGCGTCTCGAAGGTGCCTATGCGCCGGCAACGATGAAGTCCTATTATGCCGACGTCAGCGCCTTTGTCGCCTGGTGCGAGGCCAATCATCAGGACCCTTTCCCGGCCTGCGTCGACACCGTCTGCGCCTTTCTGGAGGCGGATGCCGTTGAGCATGTGCCGAATTCGGTGCGTCGCCGGCTCTATGCCATTCGCAAGATCCATCAACTGCTGCGTCTGCCTGACCCGACCTGGGACGAAGAGATCAACCTAACCTTCCGTCGTATCCGCCGCCGGAAAACCTCCCGTCCGAAACAGGCCAAAGGCTTGACCCGCGACTACCTGGATCGATTTCTGGCGGCTCAGCCCGATACTCCCTGGGGTCTGCGCAACCGGGCAATGCTGTCGCTGGGCTATGATCTGCTGACTCGGCGCTCGGAACTGGTGGCCCTTTCGACCGACGACATCAATCCCCGTTCAGACGGCACGCTCCGTGTCCTGATCCGGCGTAGCAAGGCCGATCAGGCAGGTCTCGGCCGAATCGCCTTCACCTCGAAGCGCACCGGCCGCCTGATCGCGGACTGGCTCGACTGGCGGGGGCCCGACATCGGGCCGCTCTTCTGCCCAATCTACCAGGGCGTCGCCGTCGAGCGCTCGCTCAGCGACACTACCGTCAAGCGCCTCATCAAGACTGCAGCGCGGCAGGCCGGGCTCGATCCTGAAGACATCGAGGACTTCAGTGGGCATTCGATGCGTGTCGGTGCCGCTCAGGATCTCCTGAAAGCCGGCCACGATACCGTCGCGATCATGCGCGCAGGAGGCTGGAAATCGGTCAATGTACTCGCACGCTATCTCGAACTTGCCGAGCATAATGTCTGGCAGTGAGCGCGTTCATCTTCCGCTGCGTCTCCACGACCGCTGGATTCTGTATTTCGCCAGTGAAAAGCGCGGCCGCACGGCGACGGGCCAGACGCCATGCCTCTGAACTGCGCTCATGGGCGCCGTGGCATGGCAAGCACATGACGGTCTGTCCCAGTGACATCAGGGTACAGGCCACAATGCGGAATGGACGATTATTCTTGTTTTGTGCCATTGCCGCCGCAGCCGTTTCCTGCAGGCTAGGGCGCCCAGCCCAGGCGAGTGGTGATCGCGCGCGCCAGTCCGGAAAGTCCCTTTGCAAGGAGGTCATCGGCTGCGAAAGCCGTTTCGGCTTCAACATAAAGACGCAACTCAGGCGCATTCCCCGAAGGCCTGAAATGCACCACGCGCCCGGAGGCGCAATTAATGCGCAATCCATCCGTCTGGTCGATGTGAAGAGGAGTCTCGTCCAGGCTCGAGAGGAAGGCCGCAAGCCGTGCCTGATCTGCCCGGAAACGCTCGATCAGGGCGCGAGACGTTACGGGCTCTACTCCTTCCAATCGGTCCGTAGCGGTGAACCGGGCGGGTTCGCGTGCGACGAGATCGGCGAGGCTTCCCGTCTTCCGGAGGCAAGACAAGGGTGCGATGATCGGAAGCAGACTGTCACGGGTCGCCAGAGGAGCCAAAATTCCCTTCGCCAGTGTAGCGGGAAAGCCGAGCAGAAATCCGCCGTTGGCTTCATAGCCCACCACGCGGCCACCGAGCGCCTTCATGCCTTCGATCACGAAAGGTGAACCGATCCGGGTGCGCATCACGCGGCCGAAGCGCCCTTCCGCCTCAACGCCGCTGTTCGAACTGATCGGCGTCACGACTTGCTCTGCGCCGATCACAGTTGCAGTGATCTGGCCCAGAATATCTCCCGGAATGACCCGGCCTAACGCGTTGGCAACGAGAGGCCTGTCGCCATCTCCATCGGTCGACACAAGCGCATCAAGTCTATGTGCTGTTACCCAGGACGCGATCTTTGCCTTGGCCCAATCGGGGACGGCCTCGGTGTCGACAGGAATGAAGCTGTCCGATCGGCCCAACTCAATCACCTCGGCCCCAAGCTCGTGCAGAGTCTGGACGAGCAGATCCCGACTGACGGCGCTGTGCGACCAGACGCCGATCTTCAATCCGCGCAACGCCGTTGCGCCAAAAGCCGCCACATAACGGGCAACCCAGGCGGGGCCGACCTCGGCGGAGCGCAAGGCGCCTTGGTCCGGCCCGATCACGGCTGGAGCGGATTCCAGTGCAGCGCGGATTGCCGCTTCGTCCGCCTTGGAGATTTCACCGTCCGGGAGGTAGAATTTGAGCCCGTTGCGGTCGGCGGGAATGTGGCTGCCCGTGATCATTACCGCCGCCGCGCCGGCGTGCATCGAGGCCAGTGCCAGTGCCGGCGTCGGGGCTTCGCCGCAATCGGTCACCTGAATGCCTGCGCCGCGCGCCGCAGCAATGACCGCTGCCGCAATGTCTGGCGAGGAGGGGCGAAGGTCGCGTGCAACGTAAAGACCGGTTCCGATCGGGCAAGCCGCCAGAAAGGCGCGAACATACTCAGAAACCAGAGCGGGGGTCAGTTCGCTCACCAGACCCCGCAGCCCGCTTGTTCCGAATTTCGGTGCCATCGCCTTTTCCTTGCCTGCGAGGTTCAGCCTTTGGCGCCTTGGCCACGCGCATAGACATCTTCGTATCGGATGATGTCATCCTCACCGAGATAGCTGCCGGTCTGAACTTCGATCAGCGTAAGCGGCAGTTTCCCGGGGTTTTCCATGCGATGCACCGCACCTAGCGGAATATAGACCGATTGGTTTTCGGTGATGAGCTTCGCGCTATCGTCGATCGTCACCTTTGCGGTGCCCTCCACGACGATCCAATGTTCGGCACGATGGTGATGGCTCTGCAGGCTAAGGCTGGCGCCCGGATGGACGACGATCCGCTTCACCTGGAACCGGGGCCCAACGACCAAACTTTCATACCATCCCCAAGGGCGGTAGTCGCGTGGCAGCGTTTCGGCCTGGGGCGCCCCTTTGGATTTCAGCTTTTGCACGGCGATTTTGACGTCTTGCGCGCGGTCCTTGTGGGCCACCATAACGGCATCGGGCATGGCAACGACGATGATATTTTCTAGACCGATGCCAACTAGATGCTGTGTCTTGCTCGTCGCGTGCAGGAGTGTGTCTGTGCAATCGATCGCCGTCGCGGCACCTGAGGTGACGACACCATCCCCATCGGGGGGGCTCTCACGCCAGACCGCCTGCCAGTCACCGAGATCGGACCAGGCTTCTCCATAGGGCACCACTGTCAGATTGTTCGCACGTTCCATGACCGCATAATCGATCGAAATATCGTCAAGCCTTTCCCAAGGCTCCGCCGCGATCCGCGTGAAGTCGAGATCCTGTTCGGCGTTTGAAACTGCCTCTCGGGTCTGCGCCAGTATATCAGGTGCGTGCCTGGCGAAAGCATCAAGGATTGCAGTCGTGGAGAATAGGAAAATACCTGCGTTCCACAGATGCATGCCGCCTGCCAGGAGACGCTCCGCTGTGGCGCGGTCTGGTTTTTCCACGAAGGATTTCAGGGGCTGGGGCAGGGCGCCGAAATCTCGATCAGGTTTGGTGCTCAACTCCAGCCAGCCATACCCAGTCTCAGGGCGGTCAGGCCGGATCCCAAAAGTTACCAATTGTCCTGCCTCGGCAGCCGGAGCGGCGGCAACAACCGCAGCGCGGAAACGATCGGGATCGGCAATGACATGATCCGAGGGCGCAACCAGCAGGAGCGCCCCGGGCTCCCGGGCATCAAGCCGCAGCGCGGCGGCACAAATCGCGGCGGCCGTGTTACGCGCGCAGGGTTCGATCAGGATATCTGCAGGCGCGATCTTTAGCGCTGCCAATTGCTCGACCACGACAAATCGAAAATCAGAACCCGTCACGACAGAAGGAGCAGCGAAGCCCGGGCCTGAAAGGCGCCGGGCGGAGGCCTGAAACAGGCTTTCCTCCCCAACGAGATTGACGAATTGCTTCGGATAGGATTTCCGCGATAAGGGCCAGAGCCGCGTTCCGGAGCCGCCGCAAAGGAGGACGGGATGAATAATGGAAGTCATGCGTCTTGACCTTCAATGCCGCGCGGTTTCGGCATTCTCGAGATACCAGCGGTAGGTCTCGGCAATGCCGTCTTCAAGACCTGTACGTGCCTGCCATCCCATGCGGGCGAGGCGGCTGACATCCATCAGTTTCTGCATGGTCCCGTCGGGCTTGGAGGGATCGGTCACAATCGCCCCTTGGAACCCTGTGACCCGTGCGACCATCTGAGCCAGTTCCAAGATTGAGATGTCCGTGCCAGTTCCGACATTGATATGGCTCAGCATCGGCTCCGTGTTGGCCTGATAAGCCTCCTTGTCGAGGTCCAGGACGAAGAGGCTTGCTTCCGCCATGTCATCGACATGCAGGAACTCGCGGCGCGGATTGCCACTTCCCCAGATCGTCACCTGGTCAAGCCCATCAAGGGCCGCTTCATGGAAGCGGCGGATCAGTGCCGGCAGGACATGACTGTTTTCCGGATGGAAATTGTCTCCTGGCCCGTAAAGGTTTGTAGGCATGACGGAGCGATAATCCGTCCCGTGTTGCCGGTTGTAGCTCTCGCAGAGCTTGATTCCGGCGATTTTTGCGATGGCATAGGGCTCGTTCGTGGGTTCGAGCGTGCCAGTGAGAAGGGCACTCTCTGCCATGGGTTGAGCGACAGCCTTGGGGTAGATGCAGCTCGAGCCCAGTTGTAGCAGACGTTTGACACCCGCCTCAAAGGCCTGATTGATCACGTTGCATTCGATCATCAGGTTTTCATATATGAAGTCAGCAGGATAGGTTTTGTTGGCAAAAATGCCGCCCACCTTCGCGGCAGCCAGAATTACCACATCCGGCTTTTCCGCCTGAATGAAGCCACGCACAGCGGCTTGATCGGTCAGATCCAGTTCGGGATGCGTACGGGTGACGATGTTGTCTTCCCCGCGCGTTTTCAATTGGCGCAGGATTGCGCTCCCAACCATGCCCCGATGGCCTGCAACGTAGATCTTCATGTTCGAACTCCTCAGCCTTCCAGCGAGACCGGCAGGTCCAGCCCGTTCTCGCGAAGCAGTCGGTGGCGGCGGGCCGCCTTGAGGTCTTCTTCCACCATCTCGGCGCACATCTCTTGCGCTGTGATTTCTGGTACCCAGCCAAGTTTTTCCTTTGCCTTCGTCGGATCACCCAAGAGTGTCTCCACTTCGGCCGGGCGGAAGTAGCGAGGGTCGATCCGCACGACAACATCGCCTGGCTTGACCGCAGGCGCCTTGTCACCTTTGACCGCTGTGACCACCGCGCACTCCTCGACGCCTTGTCCCCGGAAGCTCAGGGATAAACCAACTTCCGCCGCGCTCCATTGGATAAACTCGCGCACCGAATATTGAACGCCTGTGGCGATCACGAAGTCCTCTGGTTCGTCCTGTTGTAGCATCATCCATTGCATGCGCACATAATCCCTCGCGTGCCCCCAGTCGCGGAGTGCGTCGATATTGCCCATATAAAGACACGGCTCCAGCCCCTGCGCGATATTGGCCAGCCCGCGGGTGATCTTGCGCGTCACGAAGGTCTCGCCGCGGCGCGGACTCTCATGGTTGAAGAGGATCCCGTTGCAGGCATAGATTCCGTAGGCCTCGCGGTAATTCACCGTAATCCAGTAGGCATACATCTTGGCAACTGCATAGGGACTGCGGGGGTAGAAGGGCGTGGTCTCACGCTGTGGGATTTCCTGTACGAGACCATAGAGCTCGGAGGTTGAGGCCTGATAAAAGCGAGTCTTCTTTTCCAATCCTAGGAAGCGGATCGCCTCCAGCAGGCGAAGAGTCCCCATTGCGTCCACATCGGCGGTGTATTCCGGTACTTCGAAACTAACCGCGACATGGCTTTGGGCACCGAGATTATAGACCTCGTCAGGCCGAACTTCTGACAGAATCCGCGTCAGGTTCGAACTGTCGGTCAGATCGCCATAATGGAGCTTGAGGCGGGGGTTCGGATTATGCAAATCTTCATAAATATGGTCGATCCGCTGGGTGTTGAACAGAGAGGCCCGCCGCTTGATACCATGCACCTCATAGCCCTCGGCCAGCAGGAACTCGGCCAGATAGGAGCCGTCCTGCCCGGTGATGCCGGTGATCAATGCTGTCTTCGTCATACGGTGTTTCTCACTTTGTCAGGAATTGCGGCAGCTTGCTGAGGTTTTTCCAGGCTAGAGCCCGCACCCCGCCGACGCCGGTCGACCGCAGCGCGCGATAGTCTTCACGGCTTTTCCTCAGGATGAGTTCGATAGACCGGTTGCTTTCCCCCCCGACCCTCATCTTCACGAGCACTTCTGGCAGGTAGGTGGGCGTGATGCCACCTCTACCGAACCATCTGAGGATGGCTTCGTAGTCGGCGGCAATACGATAGCTGGTGTCGTAGGGTCCGAAGGCTTCGATCACCTCGCGCCGTACAAAGAGCGCGGGGTGCGGCGGCATCCAGCCATGGGCGAGCCGACGCTGAGTGTATTCGCCCGACACCCAGCGGCGCACGATCCGGGTTACGTCGCTGGCCGACACGTAGTCGAGATCGCCATAGACCGCATCTGACCCGGTCTCCTCAAAGCAACGTGCTACGTCCTGCAATACCTCGTCATGGGCGAAGAAATCATCGCTGTGCATAAGCCCGATGACCTCCCCCGTCGCGGCGGCGATCCCCTTGTTCAGCGCGTCGTAAATCCCGGCGTCAGGCTCGCTGATCACACGCATGTGCGGTCGCTTCCTCGCCCAGATTTCCTCGAGCGTGCCGTCAACAGAGGCTCCATCTACCACCAGATGCTCAACATCGCCGTGGCTCTGTGACGCGACGCTTTCGAGCGCCTGACCAATTGTTTCGGCACGGTTGTAGACCACCGTGATGATGGTAATCTTCATACGACTGCCCCTGCCTCAAGAAACACATGCGACATCCAGCTTGCCACGCCGAAAGCTTGTAATCTTTGCGTTCCCGCCGCCATACAAACTCAACTCGCATAAATTCACGTTAACCAAAGCTTCCATCACCGCGTCCTTGCCTTCCTCTTTGTTTGAGATGATTGGTCTATTCATTTTCTGTAACGACGTGAGAGTGCTTCGCTCTGAATTACGAAATCTGATGCTGAAAAGCGCTGTCCCACGGCCTTTGCAGGATTTCCCGCAACAATGGTGTTTTCCGAAACGTCTCGCGTAACAGTCGATCCGGCTGCGATCACTGCCGATCGGCCGACCCGCAAACCGGAAAGAATAACGGATCCAACCCCGATCCAGACGTCGTCTTCAATCACAATCGTGTTCTTGTCCTTAACATCTTCACTGAGGTCCGAGTCATATACCCAACTAGCCATGCTTATCGGAACACCCACTTCCCTCATGTCGTGATCATAGCGGCCGGCAATCGCTACATAACTTGAGATCAGCACGCCGTTGCCAATCCGCCCATCGCAGGCGATCCAACAGTTTCTCCCGATCGAAACGTCGCGCCCGATTTCCAACCGGTTCGGCGCCGTGATATAACTTGACACGCCGACAACTAGATTAGGATGAATAACGACATTTGACCTGACCGATAGGAGTCGGTTCAGCCAACGGTAGATATTTCTAAAGATTGATTTTAGCATTTTCAATTTAATCCTTGGCGACAGCCACCGCGGCATATTTTTCGACGTCTGAGTAATGTTGCGCGGCTATCTTTTGTTCAGAATATATTAAGATTCTGCGCAACTCGAAGCTTTTTGCCAAATTTCTGTTGCTGCAAACGCAAATCCATACTGGCTGTTTGTGGTGCTCTTCCGAGCTAGGCCTGATACTAACAGCTCGGACGGTTATTTGAAACTCGATATCGCACGATCGAAGTGAAACCTGCTGCGCAGACGAAGGGATTTCCGGGGCCAGCACCGACATTCAAAGAAGGCACATGCGTCGCCATCTCCGCCAGGACCGCACAGGCCTTTCTTGTATAGCCAACCCAGACCGCTTTCATCTAGGTTCGACCTAAACTAAAACGCTACATATTTTCAAGTAAGACCCAATCATAGACTTTGTTTGTGATCGTCATCGTCGCGCTTCGGCGAGAACAAGGAAATACTGTCGATACGCTCGAAAGCATCAATAAAACTTTCCGCAGTCGCGTTCAGAACCACTTGGCCGGTGCCGCGTGTGTAGTCTCGGATCACGTGGTATTGTTCAAATACCGTCGCGAGCTGTCGGAGATAGGTGTGATACAAACGCGGCGACCCATCCATATCTACAAGCGGGACGCCAACATGCTGCTCGCCGGAGTGGCGAACGGAATGTAGGACCTGATTGTGCCCGTCAACAGCCACCTCAGCCAACCAGTTGTGGTGGCCGCCCCAAATCAGGGTGCGTGTGTGCCCCGCTTTCAGGCTGTAAAATACGGCGGCAATCAGGACGTTCTGGTAGACTGGGTTAACAACCCCGAGTCGAAGTCCCAGTTTCTTGAAAAATTTGTTGTGACTGCGGGCGTTGCATACAGGCAGGCCGACAATTCTGATATTCGGGTTTGCCTGAATCCACTTCACGATTGCCGAATGGCGGTAGTGCCACGGAATCATCAGACTCATTGGCCAATCCGTGGCGACAGCGATCCGCGCCAGCGTTCGCTCGACTCCGGAATTCATAACTTCGTCGCCGGCGGGATGGTCCTGAAAGAATGCCGGATCGATCAGGAACATCCTTTCGGGCTTAAGAGTCTGAAAGGTCGGGCTGAGACAGGCACTGTTGACGAAAGAGATCACGTAATGTCCGCGAAATGCCGGATTCACAATTTGCTGATCGAGCAGCGGCGACGGGCAGACGATGAGCGAATCCCGCGCACGATCTTTGGCGGGCACGCAAGGAACGAGGCGCGACGACACAATGCTGAGCAACATGCCAAGAGCAACTTCCGAAGCGCCCGCAACAGATGATGTCACGCCCATGAGCAGCGTGCGCGTTTTCTTTGCGATAGACAAAAGCATCATTACGGACCCGCCGATTATTTATAGTTTGGATCAGCCCAGTACTGCCTCCGATGTCTTGTCTAAGTAACACCGAGTGACAGATGCGGCAGCGCCGAGTTCGTTTTGACAAAATGACGTAATTTCAACAAAGCGCTTTTTGAACAGTGACGGCAACATCTTTGTTTTTTCATGCGCCGAAAAAACTCATTTCCGAATATCGATTGTGGTCATGTTCTGCAGCTCCGTTGAAACAAACCGCCAGTCTGTCATGCACCAACCATGACCTTATCATGATCCACATCTATGACAACCCAATCCTCAGAATAGAGATCCGTCATGTCCCATCCCGCCCTGTTCCAAGGTTTTGGCGCAATGATCAGCTTGTCCTGATTCCGCGAAAGATAAGACGACCACCAAGAGAACGTACTATTGGCGATGATGAAATGGCGGCACTCACTCATTAAAGCGAAGTGCTCGAAATCATTCAGTGCAGGAGAGACGAACTCCGTCCCTTCAGGCATGAACCGATAATTCTCACGAACCCAGTTCGTATCCTCCTCACTATTCGAAAATACGAAGAATTTGGGGGATTCTAACTCATTCAGCGCGATTTGGACCGCCGTTTCGTAGTAGATTTCTGTACACACGTGTAGTTTGCTGCGCCAACGCTCTTCCAAATAGTCACCGCGGCGGACGTGGACAGCAACTGAGTTCGAGCACCTGATCCGGGAAACTGTTTCTTGATGCTTGTCGCCCAAGACGCGTTCGGCATGAATCGATGCGCGGACTAGATCGCTCGCCGACTCGAAATACTTTCCCGACATAAAATTCCCATGCAGAAACAGAAATGGCAATTGCGGGACTCGGAGCGCGGTGTATCGCGAGTCAAAACAGTGATGTACCCCAACTTTTGCAAGACAAGCGGACGTCTCCCGGGTCTTCCCGAAAAGGGCAGAAAACATCCGGATCTGAAGTCCGGCATATGCAGCCAGAAGAAAGATGCAGAGACTGTCAAATGTGGACCTGGGTTCAAGATCCACCAGATTCTCAATAACATTCTCTTTTCGGGAGTCATTTCTGACCGCGTGGCGGTCGAATAGCAACCGCCCACCGTATTTTGCCTGGAGTTCTAGCCCGTAGCTGTACTGAAAAAGCTGGTTGCCTAGGCCGCCTTCTAGCCTCACCACAATCATTTTGAGAACCTCTTTTTGAGCCGATGGTTCTGAAGAGACACCGCCGCGACCAACAACAAGGTGAATAGGGTAGACGCCGACGTGAGCAACACAATGTCCGTTCCGAGACCCACTACGAGGATGAAGATCAGGAACATCCTAAGAAATAGTGCAAAAACTCGTTGGAGCGGTGCATCCGCGCGCATCGCTTTGATTGATGACAGGCGGAACATGCTCACCACGAACATTAGGTAGAGCGCGACACCAGGGATGCCACTCGAAATGACTATGTTGGAGTAAGAGGAATCCAACGTCGGGCCTGCAACGAACGACGTCTCCAGATAAGTCCGCATCTCCTCAACCCGCTCCCAATCCAACCCCAGGCCGAAGCCGAACGTGTCGGAAACCACATATGACCACGAGTTTGCGACAATATTGAAACGGTGCCCGCTGTTTCCGGAGCCGAGCATAAACTCATTGATAGATTCGAATAGGTATCCGGCGAGATCGGAATTGGTTGAGGACACTATAAAACCGACGCTGACACCGGCCGTGATGAATAGTGAGGTTACCAAGAGCTTTCGCGGGGATTCGCCACGCCTCTTGGAAAAGATCACCCAAAGCGCGAAAGCCAAAATAGTAAAAAATGTCGCTGCGAGTACGCTCCTGTGGAATTGGACGATAGTCGCGCAAAGGCAAAGCATGCTTGCGACGATGTTGGTACTGCCACCGAGGACGATGTATCGGCTAAGAAACAACATCCAGCCAACCGCTACCAGAAAACCTGTCGGAAAAAGCGCTCTGAAGAAGCGGGTTATGTCGGATGAGGTGCTGGAAGTGACTACCGCCGTTTCGATCTGAAATAACAGGATAATAAGAATCGAGATCGCCGAAACAAGGGAAAAGACCGAAGTCGCATTGAGCGCAGTCTTGAACCCGTTTTTCAGTGAAATGAGGTAGGCCAACAGAAAAACGAAGATTAGACCTTTGGCTGAAAGAAGGTTCCTGAACATCTCGCCAAAGCTAATATCTGAAGCTAATGCGGCCCGTAATATTGTGACGAATACTAGATAGACGGGCAGCAGGCCGATGAGGAGAGCCGTGGATCCGATGGCGGTGCGCCGGTTGCGGTAGAGGTAACAGAGGCCGCGCGGCACGGCTATGGCGGCGATCCCCATAAGCATCAACTGTGCCAATCCGAACCAGCCCATATTACCGGTTCCGAGTCCACCCCATTCCGCCCGGCGAAACCCGAACGCTTCCGTCGAAACGAAGAAGAACAAGAACCAAATTGCCTTAGTCTGCATAGTTCCTATCCTACGATTAGGCACCACGGGCCCTTCGCGCCGGGGCCCCCTGAGAAGATATCTTTGGCTCTCATCATGAAGTCGGATATCCGGCGTTCTGGAAACCCCCACGGCGTCTCAATGCGCTCGCCTCGTGCGATCTTGTACCTTTGCGCTCGGGAACAAAAGGGGTTTTCGATCTGTGCAATACCTGGAGCAAGTCTGGCCCTTACGTTTAGGGTGGCTTTCAGTCCTATCTATAGGGAGTCAAAAAATATTCAGTGGAGCAAAATCTCTGAATACTGTCGCGCAACGGCATGCCAGTCGTGGTCAGACAAGCTTAACGCGACATCAGCATCGACAAAACTATGCTGAGGGATTTCGAGCAGGAAACGCAGGATACTGTCGACGGACGCGTCTTCGAGAAAGACCGCATTGTCCGAGGAGATGATCTCATCTTCCTGGCATATTGGAAGATCTTTCGGCAAAATAACCGGGGTTCCGGCGGCTATACTTTCAAGGAACACTAGGCCGAAACCCTCTTTTAAAGATGGAAGGATCATGAAATCCGCATCCCAAAGAAGCTCTCGAAGTTGATTGGGGGGCAAAAAAGGAATATACTTTATCAGAACGCCTAAGTCATTTGCAAGGTTTAAGACTTGTTTGACCGATTCGTTTTCAGCGCTGTCTCCCACGATGGCGTATTCCACATTATATTTGCGGGTCAAAGTTTGAAACCGGGCAATCGCTTCGACCACTCGCGACTGTCCTTTGTTGTCCGAAACGGACCCAATAGAAACAAGCCGGTACATCATCTTGGCTCCACCTTTTTCCTTCCGGGCAGCGGCCTGTCGGTAAAATGCTGAACTGTCGTAGGCGTTGGGAATCACGATCACTTTGGATCCGGGTTGACCATAGGTTCGGACCCATTCCTCGGACACTTGGCTGGTCACAAAGACGAGAGCTTTCAGGTTTAGCTGTCCAACGGCGGCCTCGAGCTGTGACAATCGTTTCGGCCCCTCGGCGCCATGAATCCCGTGAATGGTGACTATTGTCTTTTCGGCTTTGAACCAACCGGAGCGGATATAGATGGCTGCGTCGCAACCATGCAGGTGAATGAAATCGGGAGAGTTTTTCTTTATGGCATCGTCAAGGAGAATTGCCTTGGACAGCGTGCGCAGCAGTGGAAGCTCGTAGGTCCGACACAGCTTCACCAAGGAGGAGAGCAACGATATCGTCCTGAAGGGCACACTCAGGGCCGCCTTAGCTAACGAGGGCATGTTCCAACCCACGACTGGGAGGCCGTCGATCTCTACCTTGGATTTGTGCACATCCGTGGCGCAAAACACCACGTCCACGGTGTCGGACATCTGGTTCAGACGGTTCGCGATGAACCACGCCACATTCGCAAGACCGCTGTGCTGCTTGCCGCCCTTGAATTTTGGCAAATGCCCGAAGGCGAGGAGCTTGATCTGCATCGTGATGTTTTCCGCCTCGGGCTTTTCAGGGCTTTGGTTTTGCAAGTTAGCAAAGGCACACTCGGATCCGAAGTGTCAACCGGTCGACCGGAATGGAAACAATTGCCTTCCGTCGCTACAACGCAGTTGCCGCTGTCACCTTGATGTTTGCCGGTTTATCAATACCTTGTGCCTCGGCGCATCGATTTGCAGAGGGTTACCTTAGCCCGCGGGCAGGCGCCGGTTGGCGTCATTCCGCTACCTGCTTGCGAAAAAGGCAGGACAGTTGCGCGAAAACGCCGCGGTCGAGGATCCAGGTGCTGACAACATAGGAACCCAGCGCTGCCGTGCCGCCAAAGGCCACGGAAAACAATGCGCTCGCGCCAGTGAACTCAAGCTGGACGGCAACCGCCGTGGTCACCAGCGCGATCCCGGCGATTGCCTGGGGCATGAGGCTGCTAACCGCGTTGGGGAATGCCATGCCGAGGAGTCGCAGAACGCCGCGCGTCAAAAGCACTTCCGTGAAAAGTGCCCTTAGCAGCAAGGCGACACCGACCCAGGCCAGACCGAGCGGGGTCATCGCCGCGAGTAGGATCGTTCCGACCAGAACCCCTGCCAGAATATACCGATAACGCTGTTGTGGGTAACCGATTGCCATGATTGTTGCCCCGTTGACATATCCCAGAACAAGCAGGATGCCGGACAGGCTCATCCAGACCGACAGGAACCCGGCGCCCTCCCAGTTCGGCCCGAAGAAGAGCGTCACGATATCCACCCCGAAGCTGGAGAACACCAGGAACACCGGGAGGATGGTGACTGCGGTCAGCTTTAAGATCCGAATATAGAGCTTGCCCACCTGTTTCGGCTCATTGCGATACACTTCGGACAAAAGCGGGAATGCGACGCTCGAAAGAGGCGTTCCGAACACCTGGAGTAACAGGTTCAGGAGCCGATTTGCCATCGAATACAACCCGAGCGCATCGCTGCCAAGAAGGACTCCGATGAAGAGTTTCGGACTTTCCAGATTCGCGATGTTGAGGAAATCAGACTTCATGACTGGAATGCTGTATTGCAACATTTCTTTCGCGGCATCTCGGTCAAATCGCAGACGGACACGCCAACCGAGCAGCACAATCGTGGCGATCAACGAGAGGACCGCGTTTGCGACCGACTGGGTTACAAGGGCAGCCGCCCCGTGACCGGTCATTACCAGGGGCGTTGCAATGAGACCAGCGGCCAGGTTGACAACAAATGCGCGCAGCGACAGGGCTCTCAAATCCAGATCGCGACGAAGGACCGTGGTAAGTATCGCCGTCCCGTTGCTGACAATCATGGTGATCGCCAGCGGTAGCATGATGCCGTGAATGCGTGGGTCTTGGAACAACAGGGCGATTGGGCCGGCCAAGGCAACCGCAGCCACCGCAAACACCGCGGCCGCAGCGGTCGCGAGCCAGAACGCCGTGCTGATCGTCGTCGTATCAAACTGTTTCTGCTGAACAAGGGCGGTCGCCAATCCGAGGCCCGCGAGCATCGAGGCGAGGTTCGTGACCATCGCGCCAGCGGCGAAAACGCCGAATTCCGCAGGCGGCATGAAACGCGCGAAGACCAGGATGAATATCGTGGAAATCCCGCTCGAACCGATCTGTCCGACCAGTGACCAAATCAGGGCCTTTATGGCCTTTTTCATGATCATGCGTCGGTGCTCTTAGCCAAGGCGCTCATGGCATCGCGGGTCTTGGCGCTGCCAACACGGCGCTCCGACGCCGGCTGGTTCTGATTACAGGCACGCCGGGTGCGGGAAACCTGCACCGGATCTGCCTATTCTGGGCGATTCGCACTGAGGATCGCTGCCGCCCGCTCAAAATCGGCGTAGGTGTCAAGGTCTATGCTTTTCTCGGGGTCCATTTCGTAGGCCACCGTTTCGTCGGTGATCAGTTGCCCGTTTTCCGCAAATGCGGCGATCATCACGAAATACATGGCTCCGTTCACGGTGTAGACCGACGGCAGGTCTTGCCTGCGCATTCCGCCCGGCCAGGGCGGAAGGATCCGTTCCATCCTGCCAGAGTCATCGAGGCGGAACATCAGCCAAGGCGTCTCATCGACCAGCGCCACGGATGCGCAGCTTTCTGCGTTGGTGAACCGCATTAGGGAAAACGCCGCGTCGATGTCGGCGCTCGTGCGCAAAGGCGAGGTCGGTTGCAGCAGAAGAGCGATGTCATAGCCGGGGCACATCTGGATCGCGTGGGCGACGACATCCAACGAGCTTGCGGTGTCGGTGGCGAGCTCGGCCGGGCGCAGGAAGGGCACATCGGCACCGGCGGCGCGCGCCACATCTGCGATCTGCCGTGAATCGGTGGAGACAATGACGCGGGTCACGCACGCCGCATCGCGCGCCGCATCGATCGTCCATTCAATAAGGGGCCTGCCACCCAGCGACCGGAGATTCTTCTGGGGCACACCTTTTGAACCTCCGCGGGCAGGGATGATGGCTAGAACCTTGGGTTGAGTTGGTATCATCACATGAAATTCCTGCACGGCACGCCCTCGAGGATCATACTTTGTCGCTTCGGGGCATCCGCGTGTCAAAGCGAACTTCACTCCCCGTCTTCGTCGGCACTGAACATCTCGGAGTGTTCAGTGCGCGCCCTGTCAAGATCGTCGGGCCGGCCGATATCGATCCAGTATTCCTCGATTGGAAACACTGCGGCTTTATGGTTGACGGCCATTATCCGTTCGAAAAGGGTCGGCATGTCCAGGAATTCACCCGCCACCATGTGATCGAGCGCCTCGGGGGAAAGCACGTAGATCCCCGCGTTCACGAAATGCGAGTAGGTCGGCTTTTCGACGATGCGGCGGAGTTCAGCGCCCTCCATCTCGATCACTCCGTAGGGCACCTGAATAGGGTAATTGCGCGCGCACATCGTGCCGACGGCACCACATTCACGATGAAACCGTTCCAGTAAGTCAAAAGAAACCGTTGTGAGCAAGTCTCCGTTCATCACGATGAACGGACCGTCTGGGCGGGTTTCGAGCAACGAAAGCGCACCGGCAGTGCCCATTTGCTTCGTCTCCTCAACATAATCGATCCGGGCGTTGAACCGGGATCCGTCGCTGAAATGATCTCGGATCATCTCGCCCTTGTAGTTGAGAGCGATGGTAAAATCGTGGAACCCCTGCTCGATAAATTTGCGCAGAATCAACTCGAGGATCGGCTTTCCGCCTACCGGCAACATCGGTTTGGGCACAGTCTCGGTCAGCGGCCTGAGCCTCGTGCCAAGCCCTCCGGCCATCAGAATTACGCGGGTATCGCGGCGCACCACTCCAAGTTTATCGTCGACCACCGCAAGGTCGACCAGTCGGCCATCGGTGTCGACAATCGGCACATGGTGCAGCCCGCGCGCCTGCATTAGGATCAGGGCTGCCTCCCGACCCATGTCCTGGGTGACTGCGGTGAAGGCGCTATGCATAACCTGCGAAACCGGTGCGTCAAGCCCGACCCCGCGCAGGAGCGCACGGCGGATATCGCCGTCGGTGACAGTGGCGCGCAGCCTGCCGTCGCCGTCGACGACCAGCGCAATCTGCTGCGCACCGAGGTCGATCGCCGCCATCGCGTCGTGGACTGTGGCGAATTCAGACAGGATCAACGATTTCAATTTCGTAGGCCATTCATTCATGCCGTTGCCCTTTCTGCAGGATCCGTGCCGGGTTGCCGACCACGACAGCGCCCGGGGGCACGCTCTTGGTAACGACCGCGCCCATTCCAACCGTGGCACCGGCCCCGATGACCACTGGCGCCCCGGGCTTGCCTTGGCGAATGAGGGCGCCGCCGCCGATATAGGCGCCGTCTTTGACGGTCACGTTGCCCGCACAGACAACGTTGGGGCCGAAAGTGACGAAATCGCCGACCAGGCAATCATGCGCGAGATAGGACGAGATATTGAGATGGAACCCGACCCCGACCCGGGTGTTCGATGAAATCGAACTATGCCCGCACAGGATCGCTCCTGCGCCCAGCATCACCTCGTCCAGCAACTCGGCGCTACCAGCACGCACCTCAAGCGCTTCGGCCCCGCTGTCGATGGCTAGCGAATGCAGCCGTCTGCGGGTCGCCGAGTCGGCTATGGCTATGGCAAAAGCGCGCACCCGAGGCGAAGCGAGGAAATCGGCCTCAGTGACGACCGCAACGCCGTTGACCGGTGCTTCGACAGTCGGGGCGACGAACACCAGCTCGTCGGCGGGATGGCTGTCGCGCAACTGCCGGCGCAGAAGCGGCATGACCTCGCGCCCGAACCCAGCGTTGCCGAATACCCCGACTAGTCGGCCCATGTCATCGCCTCCCAGTCGAAGGCGGTCTCCGCGGCCAAGTCGCGCCGGGCTCGGCGACCAACGCAATCCCACAGCGCTATGGCGGGAATCGCCCCCTCGCCGCGCTTGGTCGCGAGGTCATCCGGGACGATGGTACGGCCGGCCGTGATATGGCGCGCGGCGATAACGCATTTGCGCACGATCGGCCGGTTGCGAATCTCCGCCGGGCCGGGCTGCTTGATCCCGCTGCCCAGACCGGCCTCGACTGCGCGGATGTCGCGCACGAGCTGGGCGAGCTCGTCCGGTTCGACGGAGGCGGCGTGGTCGGGCCCGTCCATCTTCCGGTCGAGCGTGAAATGCTTCTCAATCACGCTAGCACCACGCGCCACGGCGGCGATGCTCATTGCGTTGCCCCTTGTGTGATCGGAATAACCCACTCTCAGCCCGAAGGCCTGGCGCATCGTGTCGATAGCGCGCAGGTTGGTGTCTTCCACTGCGGCCGGGTACTCGGTGGTGCAATGCAGCAGCGTTACACGTTCGCGCAGCGCCGCCCAGGCCGTCGGGTGAAGCAGCGCCTCGGCGAAGTCTGTCCGCCCCGTCGGCGTGCCTAGATGCATCAGGCCGAAGGCGATCACTCCGAGCGCCTCTTCCACCTCCGCTAGCGACCCCATTCCAGTGGAGAGAAGAAGACTCATGCCACTGCGCGCAGCGGCAAGCAGGATCGGCCCATTGGTGAGCTCACCCGAGCCGAGCTTCAAGGTGTTCAGCCCGAGATCGTCGGCGAGAAAGGCGAGGCTGTCGAGATCGAAGGCGGTTGACAGAAAGTCGATGCCTTTCTCGGTGCAACGCTCGATCAGCACGCGGTGGTCCGTCGGAGTGAGCTCAAGCCGGCGCAGCATATCGAGCTGGCTTTCGTCAGCGTCAGTAGTGGCTTTCTGGTAAGCCGCCTTCGGCGCCGCTTTCGTGGCAAGCTTGGACGCTTTGAAGGTCTGGAACTTGACGAAGTCGACTCGAGCCTCGGCTGCCCGGTCGACTAGCTCGAGAGCAAGTTCCAAATCGCCGTTATGGTTCACACCGGCTTCGGCGATGACGATCGTGCGGGTCTGGTTGGTCATCTCGGCAAGTCCACGAATGATTTCCTCACCAAGGTCTGGCACGCGTTGACGGCGGCAAGCACTGCGACGATCCGCTCGGCTGCATGGCCGTCGCCGTATGGGTTTTCGACGTTCGTGCGATCGCGTGCAAGCCCCGCGCGGATCGCGTTGTAGATGGCTGAAGGAATCGGGTCGCAGTCGATCACCGAGGCGGCGCGCGGCCGGCGCGCCTGGCGGTCACCGATGTTCACCGTCGGCAGGCGGAAGCTCGGGGCCTCCATCACGCCGCTCGACGAATTGCCGATCACGAGGTCGCAATGTGTCAGCGCTGAGAAGTAGCGCCGCGAGCCCAGCGAGGTGTGGAACACAGCGCCGTCGCGCCCGGCAACATAGGCCTCGATCAGCGCGTCGATCTCGCGTGCGCCCGGGTCGGCGTTTGAGCCGGTGAAGATCAGCCCAACCTCGGGGAAAGCGTCGAGCGCGTCGAGCATCGCCTGTGCTTGGGCGGTCGAATCGTCGGAGAGAGTTGCCGGGTGGAATGTGATGAGGAAGTTCTTCGTCCGGGGCGCGATGCCGACGGAGGTGAAGAACCGGTCGCGCTCCATCGGCTCAAGCGCGAGGATCCGGTCGATCCCGGTGGAGCCAACGCAGTGCACCCGAAGCGGGTCTTCGCCCATTTGCATGATCCGCGCCGCGCTTTCGGCGTTCGAGGGGAAATGCAGGGCGCCTAGCTTGGTGAGGGCGTGGCGGATGGAATCGTCAATTGCCCCTTCAGTTACATCGCCCCCGAAAATATGCGCGATTGGTACCCGGGCGACCACAGCGGCCAGCGCTGCGGCGAGGATCTCGTAACGATCGCCCAGCACCATCAGGAGGTCGGGTCGGCTGAATGCGAGCACCGCGCCGAGCCCCGCTGTCGCGGCGCCCATCCCTCGCGCAAGCGCTACGGTGCTGTCGTCGCAGCCGAGCCCCATTTCGACCAGGTGATCGACCCGGTGCCCGTCAGCGGCGATCGCCTTAAGCGAGCAGCTGCCCGCCATCAAGTGCTGACCGGTGGCGGCGATCTGAAGGTCGAAGCGGTCGTCATCGCGCAGCAGGTTAAGGACTGGGACCAGCAGTCCCCAGTCCGCCCGCGTGCCAGTTAAAGCAAGCACCTTCATGCCCGGTCCGCCAACATCGCTGAGGAGGGCAGATTGATGATACGCCGCTCCAAGTCTTCGGCCACCGGCAGCGGTGCGCGGGGGAAGGTGGCGTGGAACGGCAGGCGGTGCATCAGCTTCCAGACCGGGCGAGCCATGTAGCCCGCAGCATTGAGCCCGTCGAGCAATGCGTCGCGCGCCGCCACCGTGATCCGCGGCGCGAGCACCAGCGCATTCAGCCAGTAATTGCTCTGAGCACCAGCGGGCTCGGCGAAGATCGTCCCGCCACTGAAACCGCAAAATCCGTCGATATAGCGCCGAGCCAGCCGGCGCTTCTGCTCAAGCCGCTCGCCAAGTTGCGCCATCTGTGCCACACCGAGCGCGGCGTTGAGGTTGGGCAAGCGGTAGTTGTAGCCCGGTTCGTCATGATCGAAAGCCCAGCGGTGCGGCATCTTGGCGGTGCTCGACAGGTGCTTGGCGCGGCGCGCCAGAGCCTCGTCGTCGGTCACGATCGCTCCGCCGCCGCCGGTGGTGACGATCTTGTTGCCGTTGAAGCTGACCGCGCCGACACGCCCGAAGCTGCCGCAAGCGCGGCCCTTGTAGCGGCTGCCGAGGGACTCGGCAGCGTCTTCGACGAAGACCAGGCCGAATTCGTCGGCCACGGCGGCGAGCTCGTCGAGTTCGACCGGGTGGCCGAAAACGTGCATCGGCACGACGCAGGAAATCCTCCGGCCGGTTTCGCGGTTAACAAGCCCATCCGGGCTCGGCTGGCCGATCCGCCGCAGGTGTTTGGCAAGCGCGACCGGGTCGATGCCCAGCGTTTCGGCGGCGCTGTCGACGAAATGCGGCACGGCACCAAGGTGATGGGCAGCATTGGCGGTGGCAACAAAGGTGAGCGCGGGCATCAGCACCTCGTCGCCTGGGCGAACGCCGGCCACTTGCATCGCCACTTCCAGCGCGGCCGTGCCGTTGACCACAGCGACGCCGTGCGCGGTTCCGCAGGCTGCCGCCACGTCGCGCTCGAACTGGTCGACGAAACTACCGACTGATGACACCCAGCCGGTGTCGATACATTTGGTAACTAGTTCTTTCTCGGCGCCGTTGAACTCGGGGACATGTAGCGGGATGAACCCGTTGCTCGGCCCGAGCACATGCGCGAGCCGGTCGAGAACGCCTGCCAAGATAGAAGTATGGGAAGCGGCCCCAGCCATGATGCCAGTCCTCAGATGTTGTAGCAGTCGGTCTTGTAGGCGGCGAGGTTCGCCGGGTCCTGAAACCATTCGGCGGTCTCGGCCAACCCGCGCAGGAACCCGTCGCGGCTACCGAAATCCGGCTTCCAGCCGAACAGCTCGCGCGCAACCTCGGTGCTGGCAAACAGCCGTTCGACCTCGCTCGCTTCGGGGCGCATCCGGCTCTCGTCGGGCACCACCTCGACCTCGACGCCCATTGCTTCGGCGATGACGGTGACCGTGTCGGCGATGGAAATCTCGAAGCCTGAACCGATGTTGGTCACCCGACCCACGGCGGCGTCGCATCGCATCGCCTGAATGAAACCGCGCGCGGTATCGCGCACGAAGGTGAAATCGCGCGTGGGCGTCAGCGAGCCCAGCTTGATTTTTCGGGACCCGGCAGCGATCTGGCTGATAATTGTCGGAATCACTGCGCGGGCGGATTGCCGGGGGCCGTAGGTGTTAAACGGTCGCAGCACTGCGATCGGGGTCTCGAAGGAACGCTGGAACGACAGCGCCATCTGGTCTGCCCCGACCTTGGTGGCCGCGTATGGCGATTGCGCGTTTAGCGGGTGCTCCTCGGAGATCGGAACGAATTGTGCCGTGCCATAAACTTCTGAGGTGGAGGTGGAGACAACCCGCGAAGTGCCCAAGCGACGGGCGGCCTGCAGTACGTTGAGCGTACCAGTCATATTGGTTTGAACATATGCATCGGGAGAACAGTAGCTGAAAGGGATCGCGATCAATGCAGCGAGATGTAGAACGATGTCGACGCCCTCCATCGCCTCGGCGATGCCATGCGGGTCACGGATATCGCCGGCAACTACCTCGAACTGCCCGGCCAAGTCCTTGGGGGCGCGGTCGAGCCAGCCCCAGCTGTTGAGCGAGTTGTACATGACGAATGCACGGGTTTCATAGCCGTCGCGAACCAGCATTTCGGTCAGATGGGACCCTATGAAACCATCGGCGCCCGTCACGAGAACTCTTATATTGCTCATTTTTTCAAGTGCTCCATGTTTGGAAAAACAAAATCTATGCAAAATCCATTGACCACTCTCGTATCGCTACGTGTTGGACAGTTTGCTTTCACAATAAATAAAGCACCACCTAAACCCAAGCACGCCAAAATCGTTCACACTTAGGGTACGTGCAAGTGCGATATTAGCAAACAGAAGCAGACGGATGCCTAGCAAGTTCAACGTTGTCAGACTTTCTTCTCAATGCAATCAATCTTATTTTGGGTTCCGATGGTATCTTGCGCTAAAAAGCGGTCTCAAAACGAGAAACTCACTGAAGAACGTCGAGGATTTTGGATTTGCACTATTACATGCTGTGACGGCTGTGGAACTGCTTCGCTCTGGTGCTGCAAAGCCACAGCCATTCTCGATCCAATTTATTTCGCTTTCTCTGTGCATTGCAGAGCTCGGATGTAGGACGAGACCAAACGACCATCTCCGAAAAACGCGGAAATTTCGTCAAACGCCCGATAACACTTACTACAGAACCTTGGCGGATGAGCAGGAGGCATCGTCCGCAATCTCTGCCGAAAGCGCCTCGATCTCCGCACGCAACGCCTCGTATTCCGCCGTTTTTCGCGTGAGAAAGTTCCGCGTCATCACCGCCTTCTCTGACAGGCCCTGCCGTGTCAGGACATAGGCATAGCGCCGCTTGTCCTCGGCTGCGGTGAAGTTCCCCAGCTTCACCAAGCCCTTTTCGATCAGCGCGCTCAGCACATAGTGAATGCCGCCCGCACTGACACCAACGGCCTTTGCAAGCGCACGCTGAGTCATTTCGGGGTTTGCCTGCAGGAGGCGAAGAACGCGGAAATGGGTGTCTTCCTGAAGCTTATTGCGCCTGCTGGTCATATCGGGGGTTCTTTCAAGCTACCGCACAAGAGCTGCCCTTGGGGCGCCTTGCGTCATGGAAACGGCGGTGAAGATAATTTCGACATCGTTCAGCTTCGAGCGCTAACAAATGATGCAGACGGGTGCAAGTCAAAAGCCAAAAATTTCAAGGACAAGGTGAAGCTGCTGCAAAACAGACGCCGCAAGCAGGTGTGTCCCGCTTACAGCAGTCCCAGGCTCTGGTCTGGCCAAGTGAACACCAGATCTGGCGTCGAATATGTCGCTCAGAAAGACGCTTGCTGCGCTCAGTTTCCAGTTGCCCGCAGTAGGTCCTGCGCAACCGCAACCCGGGTCCGGCCACCCAGAATGTCCATCAAGACCCAGACGCGCCGATCCGGCGCGATCTTCTCCACCTCTGCCACAAAAGTGGCAAAGGGTCCTTTGGTCAACGTCACCTGATCGCCGGGTTTCAGAAGCTTTGGCGGCAACAATTTGCCGCTTTCGTCACAGCGCAGCCTCAGTTGACCTATCAGGTCCAGCGGCACAGGCGATGGCTCCGTGCCGAAGCCCACCAGCCGTGTGACACCATAAGTTGAGTTGACCGTACGCCAAAGACCGCGGGCTGCGTCGAAGGCCACGAAGATGTAGCCCGGGAACAAGGGGCGAAGTGCTGTGATGAATTTGCCGTCGCGCTGGCGTGTATCCTCTTGTTGCGGCAGAAAGGTCTTGAACCCTTGTCGCTTGAGGTTCTTGTCTGCAATATTGGCGCAGTTGGGTTTCAGTTGCGCCAGAAACCAACTCGACTCGCTACCGTCAAATGCCATTTTGATCCCCAAATGGTTATAGCCGTCCATATCGCTCGAAATCGAGCATTTGCAAGCAGATTTTTTCTGGATGGTTCCAGCTTGATATGCTCTAGGCTCGTGTGTGGATGCCCCCTGTTTGGCAAGCATAATCTTCGATTTGCCGGCGGGGTCTTCGATCGGACGTGTGTCGGGCCTCTGAGCGTGGCCTTCATGGTGCCACGGGCCGGTATGCTGTTCGGAAGGCTGGTTTCACATCGGTTCAGAGAGTTGCAAGCGTTCGAGCCCCGGGACTGAATCTTCCCGCCTTGAACTGCGAAGTACGTGTCGCCTACTCCTCGTCGTTCACTCACCCTGGGCGTTGTGGATGATGCGGTCGAGGATAGCATCGGCGATAGGGGATTCGCCGATCATCTGATGCCAGCCCGAGACGGGCAGCTGGCTGGAGGCCCCAAGAACGACGACGAAGATCTGTGCCTGATGCACGGCGCCGCTGGCTGGATCGGCGATCGGAATCGTGTGGCCCGCATAATCGGTCTACATGACCGCCCCCGCCTCGTGTCGGTTGCGAAAGCTCGGACTGGTGCTGTTCTCAAAGGCCCGAAACTGCTCGCGAAACCAAGTATAGCCGTAGCCGTCGGGGTGGGTCGCCCGGTATTCCTTGCACAGAAGCACCAGGGTGACGCCCTTGCGCTTCAGCTCCGTGGCAACCTTGGCCCAGTCTGGCTCCTCAAGGTCCTGCGGTGGACGGCCCATCCACTGGAACAGCGCACAAAACGCACGAAATCAATACCGTGTTTGCTGACAATCTCGGAAAGCCTCGATAACTTCCTTACTTGTCCGGATACGGCTTTGGCGCATGCCTTGGCTAGTAGGTTGATTGGCCGCATATGTCCTCCAGTTGTCACCTTGGACCGATTGCCACAGGGTATCAAGCTGTGCCTTGCGGTGGCCAGACTCTGCTACCTGTTCTTCTGATAACGGAGAAAACCGCGTACGAATTTGTTCTTCGCGAAACTGCTCAGCCAAATGGCCGTAGGTCGAACTGACAGTCTTGATGTCCGCATGGCCAAGCTGGCGGGCGATCACCTCAAGTGGGACACCTTGCCTGACCAGATCACTGGCATATGTGTGCCGAAGGCCGTGAAATACAAACTCTTTTGGAAGCTTTGCTTTGGCCACGGCGCGTCGAAACAAACCTGTGTGCTGCTTGCGCCAGACCTTACGCTTGTCAGATAGAAAGACGAAGTCGCGGCCCGACTTACCATCGCAACAGCTCAGAAAAAATGCCATGCCCTCATCAGGCAGAAACACGAACCTTGCGGGGCTGCGCTTGAAAGCTGCGATACGAATGCCGAAGATTTGATATCCTACGTCTTCGACCCTAAGACTAGAGAGCTCTCCAATCCGGCAGCCGGAATAGAGGGCAGCCAATGTCAACCTGCGCAGTGCGGGCGTGCATTTGTCCAATAGCCGGCCACATTCCGTCCGGGTAAGGAAAATGGTTCGTGGGCAGTGGTTCACCGATATCCGCTTTAGGCAGCGCCACGGGCGTTCCGATGCTATGTGCGCATTGTCCCATGCGTGCTGAAACGCCATACGCAGAATCGTAACCAGTGAGTTAAATGTCCGCTTGCGCTTTCGGAGGTCATCCGGGCTTAAGTTATCGATTGAGACCATTGGCATCTGGCGTGCAAACCCGAACTTTGGGGGCGTCTCGATTACCTTAATTGCCAGAGCTTTGAGGTTTAGCGCACAAAATTCCTCCAAAGGGATATTGATAAGGCTATCCACGAGGTGGTAGTTGATAAGCGCCAAAATGTTGTAGTGGCCGCCTTTTGATCGGGCAATTCTGGTCCATTCCGTATAGTCTCGCAGTGCGTGACCAACAGAATACACTTTGCCAAGAGGGCAGAAGTTCACACTGGTCATTCGCCCAATCGGTCTCGCGGTATGGGCAACACCCTGAACTTCACCCGTGTCGAACCACTCAAATGCCCGCCTCATTGCCTCCTCGCTACCGATGCAGCCACGCCCAAGATCAAGCGCGGGTCCAAGGCACTTCTGAAGATAACGCCTATCCTTGGTCATAATCCGCGCAGTCCAATTACAGCTTCGGTCATTGGGGCGATGAATCCCAAGATGCCGGCACGTCAGTAACCAATGCCAATAGGGGCTATCTCGAAACTGCAGTGCTTCAATGTCGACCGTGTCACGAAATGGAAAATCGACCAAATTGCCGCGCTGCACGGGGTGCATGTGCTCGTGCTCTAAGTTCGTCTGCATGATGAGCCCTCCGAAGATGAACCTTAGCAGTAACAGGCTGGGCCGGGTCGAAGTCCTGGCTAGCGCAAAAGCCGTTTTGCCAAGAGCGTCAACGTTATCATTCCAGCAGAAATTTCGATCAGTCCCAGATGGCGTAAATCGTCCAAGGCAAGGCTTACTGCGCCGCGATCCAAACTATGCAACTTGGAAAAGTTGTCGTGAATTGCGCTTGTTGAAACCGGCACTTCGCGGGTGCAGTGCTGCGTGAGGTAGTCTAAGATATCAGCTCTGGCTTTGCTCACGAGCAGATCTCCGAAAAGGCTCATGCTGCCGGGCCTTTTAACAGAATTGCATGTGTCCTGTCACCAGTGTCAACAGCTTTGCGCCTTCCGCCGCCACTCGCGCTGACATTGCCCCCAACTTTTATCCTGCATGAGCGAGACTCCGAGTTTGAGTTTGGCCCATTTGGGCGGATTGGGCAACGGTGGCTGGCGCGGAGCTTTGCGGATCGCGCAGCGGCAGGCTCCGTTGCACGGTGAAGGTCTGGGCGAACGCGGCGGGCGTCTGCCATCCGAGGCGGGAGTGGAGCCGTTCGGTGTTGTGGTCGATGGGCCAGGCTACCAGCGTGACACGGGCAGCATTATCACGGCCGCCGAGTTTCGTTGTGGATGCGCCCGGAAGGGGTCAGCCAAACTGCTTGCGAATGTAGAAGCTATTCTTGGCAGCATCGAGGTACTCGCCCTCTATGTCCCGGCCGATGCTGAATATGGCGGGAACCGGGCTGAACTGGAGGCTTCTGGTAAGCCCATTGGGCCAAATGACCTCTTGATCACAGCACACGCCTATTCTCTCGGGGCCATTTTGGTCACGGCAAACACCGGCGAGTTCACCCGGATACGGGGCCTTCAGATCGAGAACTGGCTGAGTCCGGCGTGACGAGGGTCTTGTTTGATGCAGAACCGTGCAGGATTCTTTCACTTTTTATATCTACATCAATGCATTAGAAAGTAATGTTGTCACCAAGTTTGTTCGTCGTCTGATCTGCAAAGTAGGAATGTCGCGTTGCGCCGTCGGAGCAGGACCGGGCAGGACGGAGCCCCCCGATATCGCAGGCCTGACCGGTCCTGCGGTCTGGCTCACTCAGCTGCGTGAGCTGCCGCTTAGGCCGGGCGGAGGTCGGCACGTTTCTTGGCCCAGCCCTTTGGACCGGGTGACTTGCGCCCGATTGGCGTGTAGCGGGTTCGTTGCTTGCCGACTATGACCGGCTCGGCAAGTCGGGCGTCCTTGATATCCGATATCGTCGGTGTTTGGCACGGATCAAGAAACTGCAGTACTTCGCAACATATGGTGCCTTCTGTCCCTAGGCTGGGCGCGACCGCATCCTGTTCAGGCAGGTGAGTCCGATGCTTCACGGGCAGAGCAAAATTGCGGGGTCCTGAACGAAACCATACAGCTGTAGGCGAACAAACCCGCAGTGATCTAACGCAACATCAAAGGCATGGATGTTGTTCATGCCGAACCAAGTACGCCGTCCTTGGCCCGATTGTCCTTGAATTGGGCATAGTTGTTATATGCAGGATCACGCCGAATTGTCCCACCAAGCTGGGGCGGGGCTGGCCACTGGTGGGCCGGTCGGGCAGATAGGGGGCCATGACGATCTTGCGTAATATCTGGATGACAATTCTGCTCGTCGCGCTGCTGCCGTGGGGCGCCTATCTGCGTGGGATGCCACTGCAGGCGGAAATCGGTCCGCCGATGCAGATCTCGGCGGCCATGATGCAAAGTGCAATCGGTTCCGATGCAACTGCGGATGCCGTGGAAAAGCCTGCGGTGAAATGTAGGAAAGGGGTGCTGGGATCGACCTGTTCGCCCGAGGCCAAGGCGTTCATTGCCACAGATCAGCGCGGCTATCCCGAGGTGCCGCATCTTGCGCGTCTGGACCGGAAGGGTCTTCTGACCGACGGATTGCGCTATAGGCCCGCGCTGCCACCCCCGCGACCGGTTTGATGTGACTGTTGCCCCCGTCCGGGGCTTTCTTCCTTCAAACCAAGGATAACACCCATGTTGACACGACGCTTGTTCGTCGCGGCCGGTGCTGCCGCGTCTCTTTCCGCCTGTTCGCGTTCTGCGGCACCCGTGACGGCTATACCGGAACCTGCAAAACCCATTCCGCAGCTGCCGCCCTTCTACGGCGCAGTCACGGACGAACCATATCTCGTCCCCGCCGTGCCGGAAGGCGTGGTTCCGCCCCACCTGTGGCGGCAGGAGGTGGAGAATCCCTTCCCCGACGAGGCGAAAGGCACGATAATCGTCGATCCCGAGACCGGCTTCCTCCATCTTGTGCAGTCGCGCGTGACGGCCATGCGCTATGGTGCTGGGACGGGGGCTGCCGCCTATGCCTGGAGCGGTGTCGCACGGCTGCAATTCGGCCGCGAATGGCCGCGATGGAAGGTGCCCGACGAAATGATCGCGCGCAGGCCGGAACTTGCGCCGTTTTCGGTGGCACATGGCGGAATGAACCCCGGTCCGGGCAATCCGCTTGGTGCGCGGGCGCTTTACCTGTTCCAGAACGGCCAGGACACGCTTTACCGTATCCACGGAGCCTGCGAGCCGGAATATCTGGGTAAGCCAGTCTCGTCCGGTTGCATCCGATTGTTGGATCAGGACGCCATCGACCTGCACCGCCGCGCATCGCATGGCGCTATCGTGCGCGTCCTACCGTCAAGTCAGCCGAAAGGGCTGACGGGTCTTTATTGAAGCATGAGCGTGGTCAGGCGGCGGTACTGCCTGACCAAAACCTGCCAAGGAGAGCTGGAGCGTACAAGTACGACTGTCTGTCAATTGGCTCGCAGAACTGACCCTCTAAATGGTGTCCCCAATTGCCCCCATGCCCACGCGCTGAGCCCTTGGAGCCGGCGAATATAAATTTCCATGGTGATCACTCCAGTGCGCAGCGCTGCGGGAAAAAGGTCACATAGGTCAAGTCTCAATGGAAATACCGAGCCCAAATGGGTCAGTTCGGGGTGGAACTCAAGAACCGCATGTCTTTTTTCACACACTCACCAATGGTGATCACGCCCGCGAGCTGATTTGGTGCGTCACGATCAGATGGGTCTCGGCATCGACAACGCTTTGAACATTATAGCCGACATGTCCGCTGTGCTGCGCACGTGTCGGCAATGGCCGCGCATCGGGATCGGTCAGTGAAATCTGTCCACCCGGCGCATCGACCAACGCCTTATCCATGGCCATGAAGCGCTCGATCTCGTGTCGGACGCGGTGAAATCGACCTGACAGATGATCGTGATGCGATACTGCTCGCCCAGATCAATGGTCATCACAGGCGGTGGCAGCGCGGTCGAGGACAGCATGCCATCAGTAGGGGCGCCACAGTCCATCGTAACAAGCCGCATGAAAGGCATCGGAGCACCAAGCAACCCAAGTTTGTGCCGATAGCGCCAATCGTAAAGCATCGACCGCGAAATCTCATGCCGCCGCGCCACCTCAGCCAGCGTCATGCCTTCGCGATGGCTTTCCTCGACAATTCGGATCTTCTCGTCATCCGTCCACCGGCGACGGCGACCTGTATCGTAAACCGACAAAATCTGAATGCGGGGGTTGTCTTCATGTGCGTCCATACGGACACTCGATAGCCGGCCTACAGAAACTGGCTCAAGACGACCACCACCGGAAGCTTACGTTCCAAGGCAGCAGGTCATCAAGGCGATTGATTTTGTGATCGTTGATGCAGGCCAGGATGTCAGCGAGATAGGCCTGCAGGTTAAGAGCATTCATCTTGGCCGTTTCGATGATGATCATCGCGCGGGCCAGCGTTTCGGCACCGATACCGCGCGCCAAGCCAAAGCGGCCTTGAGGGAAGTCCAACCACAGGAGCCGACTAACGGATCGTTCGGCATAAAAGGAATATTTTTTAGAAGGCAAACGCACGCCTAACCCTGTATCGTAAAATCAAATTTTTGTGTCCTGAAGAAAGCTGCGTATGCTTTGGTGCAGAATAAAACACGTGCTCGCATCGGTCTGCTTGACCTCTTTTTTTGTCTTCGGACAGGCTCAAGCCTATGGGATCCCTGACGGCGTCGATCCAGCCACTGTGTTGGTCGGCCATTTGGTTCGCGACAACTACGAGACCGCTACCAGTTTTGCGGATTTTGAAGAGCAGGATGTTTATGCAAGTCAACTCGACCAGGACGGAATCTTCATAATTCCGGACGGCTACGTATTCATTGACAGCTCTGCGGTGATCTATGGCGGTGCGGAGGTAGCGAAGGAGTTTGTTGCGAGGATAGAAACTTGGTCTGATGTCGATGAGGCTGCGGTCACAGAGATTTCGGTTCGGACAATTCAAGAGTTGGCTGTTGGCCCCGGTCCGTTCGATGCCTCAAACACGACCTACTTAGACATGACGCCTATTTACGATGCGGCCGTAGCAGGGGCTCCATCGGTTAACCCTTTTTTTATTGGCCTGTTCATTCCAACCGGGCCCAAGTTGCTGTCGGAACAAACTTTCAACGCTTACGTTGACTTCGTCATTCAAGCAGGAGGCGATCTCTACGGGTTGCAGCCTGATGATCCCGGCCTGTTGTCCATTCTTGCATCGCTCCCGGATTTTGATAGCGCTGGCGCGAACACTGGCCCGACTGCAGATGCGGGCGCGGACCAGACGGTAGCGTCGGATGCGTCGGTGACGCTGGACGGGTCTGTGTCATCGGACCCAGACACGGGGGACACGCTGGGCTACGCCTGGACCCAGACCTCCGGAACAACGGTCAGCCTGACCGGGGCCACGACAGCTGCCCCCGGTTTCACCGCGCCTGCCCTTGGGGCGAATGATCCAGCGGCGGAACTTGTATTCTCGCTGGTGGTGACCGACGATAAAGGGAATGCCTCAACAGCCGATACGGTGAGGATCACGGTGAGCCCACCCGCGAATACGGGGCCGACTGCGGATGCGGGCGAGGACCGGAAGGTGCCGCATTATGGAGGGTTGGTGACGCTGGACGGGTCCGGGTCATCAGACCCGGACGTAGGCGACACATTGAGCTACGCTTGGACGCAGACGTCTGGAGCGGTGGTTAAGCTGATCGGTAATGGGACAGTCAAACCCAAATTCACTGCGCCTGTACTTGTAGCGAATGATCCGACGGTGGAACTGGTGTTCTCGCTGGTGGTGACGGACGACAAGGGGAACGCTTCAACAGCCGACACCGTGACAATCACGGTCGATCCGCCAGCGAATATGGGGCCGACTGCGGATGCGGGCGAAGACCAGACGGTAGCGTCGGATGCGTCGGTGACGCTGGACGGATCCGGGTCCTCGGACCCAGACACTGGGGACACGCTGAGCTACGCGTGGACCCAGACCTCCGGGACAACGGTTAGCCTGACCGGGGCCACGACGGCGGCGGCAGGCTTCAGCGCCCCAGACATCGGGCCACATGACGCGGCGGCGGCGCTCGTGTTCTCCCTGGTCGTGACGGACGATAAAGGCAACGTCTCCGACGCGGATACGGTGACGATCACTGAACCGCCCCGGGTTTGCCGGAGGGTGGTTTGTTCAATGACTAGGCGACCATATCGAGTGTGTTCAGGTTTGCATAGAACGCCTCCTCTGCTTCTGCGGGCGGGATGTATCCTATGGGGCCGAGGAGACGGCGGTTGTTATACCAGTCCACCCATTTCAGCGTTTCCCACTCGACTTCGCGCATCGACTTCCATGGGCTGATCTGGTTGATCACCTCGGTCTTGAACAGGCCGATGACGCACTCGGCCAGTGCATTGTCGTAGGCGTCACCGACTGTCCCGACGGAAAGGTCGATCTCGGCCTCTGCGAGGCGCTCGGTGTATTTGATCGACAGGTATTGCGACCCGCGGTCGGAGTGATGGACCAAGCTCTTGTTATCCGGTGTCTTTCTTTGCCAGATCGCCTGATCCAGCGCATCAAGGACGAACTGGGTCTTCATCGATGTCGAGGCGCGCCAGCCCACGATCCGGCGCGCGAAGACGTCGATCACGAAGGCAACGTAGACCGTCCCGGACCATGTGGGCACATAAGTGAAGTCTGAAACCCACAACTTGTTCGGTCGATCCGCCATGAACAGGCGGTTCACCTTGTCATCGGGGCATGGCAGAGAGGTGTCCGGGTTGGTCGTGATCACCTTCTTGCCCCGAACAACCCCTCTGATGCCCAGGCGGCGCATCAACCGTTCCACGGTGCAGCGAGCGGCGTCTTCGCCTTGCCGTCGCAAAACATGCCAGATCTTCCTCGCGCCATAGAGCTTGCGGTTGGCATCCCAGGCCGCGTCGATCTTGACGCTCAGGGCGGCGTCCGACTTGGCCCGGACCGAAGCCAGATCAGGATGGCGCATGATGGCGCGTCGGTCATAGTAAGTGGAAGGGGCGAACTGCAGTGTCCGGCAGATCGGCTCGACCCCATATGTTCCGCGGTGTTCTTCAATGAAAGCAGTCATTTGCGAAACGGGCGGTCGAGCTCCGCCTGTGCAAAATACGCCGACGCCTTCTTCAGGATCTCATTGGCCTGACGCAGTTCCCGGTTCTCGCGTTCAAGCTCTTTGATCCGTAGCTTCTCAGCTGTCGTCTGGCCCGGCCGTTCGCCGCCATCACGCTGGACCTGTCGCATCCAAACGCGAAGGCTGTCCGGCGAACAGCCCAATTTACCCGCGATCGCCGTCAGCGCCGCAGCTTCGCTTTGATACTCATCGCGGTGTTCCAACGCCAATCGCACCGCACGCTCGCGGAACTCAGGTGAATACGGCTTCGCGGTCTTCTTCTTTGATGTCTGTTCCATAACGGGCAATTCTCCGAGAGTTTTGCCCTCCGGTAAACCCGGCGCGGTTCAGCAAGCGCGCTCTGCTTCACCCGGTTCGCGGATCGCCAGCGGGTAATGTCGGATCCGTTCATCCGTGTTCCCTTTTGGTGCGTCACGGGCAACCCACGCGCCACCAGAGGTTTTGTCCGTGCACCAAACCGGTCATTTGGCTAAACACAACTACTGGGACGAGGGGATGACGCCGCCCACATTGTTTGGAATAAAAACACATATTATCGTAGTCTAGAGCGTGGGGCGGGCAAATATGCACAATAGAGATAAATAAATTACTAAAGTATCGCGGTGGCACCTGCATGGCAGGACATGATCCGTAGCACTGACGTTCATGCGCCATCGACAAAAACGACCGAGATGTGCGGCTTGTGGCCCAGTGCTTCTCGCCAGATGGCCGCGACATTGCCGCACAGATGATCAGTTCGGGTGCGGCCACCAAGTATTACCGGTACTCAAGGGGCTTTTACGGCACTTGCTGAACGCCTCATGGGCATCCACTGCATTCAGGACCCTTTCCCGAGGCGTGGTCTCGCCACCCAGAAGTCCGATGGCACGCCCAACAGCACCGTCAGTTTGAATATGCGGTGGCGTTTTCCGTCGCCGCCCATGCGACCTGGCCTCTGGCATGGATTGGTGTGTCAGAGACCAGCAGGATCATGATCCAGTATGTCGGACAGGCCATTTCTTCCCTGCCGATGCTTGCGCTCAAGAGCCTTTTCGCCTTGCCGGGGACAAGAGGTCAAAATCGCGATGGGGATCCGATCTAAAGGGGGGCTTTGGCTTGGGCGTTCAGGGCATATTAGCCCGACAATTTCTGGAGCTCTGCATCGACAAACCGGTTCCGCTTTAGCTCGCGATGGATCGTGGCACGATGGCGGCCGAGGCGTTGGGCGATCTCAAGGACCGGCACCTTGGCATCATGCCAGCGGGCGATCTTGCGGCGGTCTTCGAGGCTGAGGTGGATATATGAATGGGGCATGCGAATCCTCCTTTGAGCAAGACATTGTTTTTGCTCAAAAGTCGCACTTCAATCTTGAATCCGCCTGGCAATGGCTCCACAAATGCCTTGCGCCGCAGCGATCAGCTGGATGGCACGGGTGAATGGTCCGGCTCCGAGAACCGTCCCGCGGCGTGAAAGAACATATCAAGCAGATCGTTCCTTTCATCGGCCATCGCAAACACCACCTCTTCTGCGGTGAAGCGCAGGTCGGAAATCTGGATGCGCCGCACCGCATCGGTGCGGTGCGTGCCATAGCGCCACATGAAGCCTGCGCCGATCCCAACTGCGACGGCTTCGTAAACGGCATCGCGGGTGTCGGCGACCAGCCGGGGCTGGGGGGCAAGACCTGCCTGTCGGAAAGCGCGGTCGATGATCTTTTGCGTCGATGACCCTTGAGTTCGGTAGATCAGCGGCTCTTGTGCCAGTCGGGCAAGGGTGACGCTGGCCAGATCGACCAACGGGCTTTGGGCTCCCACGATGGCCACGACCTCTTGGCGCACCACCGCCGCGCGGCGAAAGCGGGCATCGACGGGAAGGTCGGGCAGGACAGCCACATCAACCTCGCGCCGCACAAGGGCGGCAAGGATGTGCTGGTGTGATCCGGTCTGCACTGTCACCGACACCCCGGCATGCTGGGCAAGAAACTGACCAATGATGGCAATTCCCGGCATGGCATTGCCAAGGCCGACGCGCAGACGCCGTGCGCCGCTGGCGGTCCGCCGCCCAAGGATCAGGGCGGCATCACGTTCGGCCTCTTGCATGCGGTGGCCGATGTCGCACAACTCCAGACACAGCGGCGTCGCCTGCAACTGCCGGCCCACGCGGTCAAACAAATGCACCAGATGCGCCTGCTCAAGCTCGCGGACCTGCTGCGCCACGGAGGTATGCGAAACCCCCAGACTACGGGCCGCCGCCGAGAAGGTGCCGGTTTCGGCAACCGCCGTCAAAGCGCGCAACCGCGCCAGCGTCAGGGCGTGCCCAGACTCGGATGAAGGTGATGCTTTCATGGGGTCAGGGTTTAACCTTCGTCCGTAACACGCGGGTTACACCCCGCCTGCATTGATGATCCCATCGCCGGACAAATCAGCCCGGCACCGGTTGCCACCGCGCGAATCGTGACGGTGGCGCACTTCAGGGGCAAGAATGACAGGCGCTGTTGGATTATTGGACTTTCTGGCCGGAAGCGGGCCGCAAAAGGCTGCGGTCTTGGCCGATCTGGATGGCTGCCTGATTTCGGGCGCGCAGTTGTTGCCGCATGCGCTGGACCTGTTTGACCGCTGCGGCGACCGGCTTTGGATCGTTTCGAATAACTCCAGCGATACCGCAGACACGCTTGCGGCGCGGCTGGCGGCGATGGGCTTTGCGATGCAGGCCGCGCAGATCGTGCTGGCGGGCGAAGAAACCATCCGCCGCGTGGCTCAGGAAAGACCGGGGCAGCGCGTCGCGGTTCATGCGGCCGAACCTTTGTGTGCGCTGGCCCGCCAGCTTGGCCTGATTACCGACCATAACGCCCCCGATGTCGCCATCCTTGCGCGCGATCCGGGCTTTTGTCTCGCCAGCCTGACGCGGCTAACCGCGCAAGTGGCACGCGGCCTGCCGTTGATCGTGACCAATCCCGATCTGAACCACCCCGACCCCGAAGGCCATCCGGTGCCTGAAACCGGCGCGCTTTTGGCGGCGCTGACGGCGGCTGTGCCCGGTCTGGCGATCCCGACCGTTGGCAAACCCCGACCCGACCTGTTGCAGCTTGCGCTGGCGCGGGCCGGGGTCGCCCCTGCCGATGCCGTCTTTATCGGCGACACGCCCGAAACCGATGGGGCAGCCGCCCGCGCCGCCGGGGTGGAGTTTGTGCTGCTGCGGCGGCCCGGCACCCTGTCCGGCACCCCCCCGGAGGCACAGCCATGCTAGGCAACGCTTTGCGTATTCTGTTGCGGATGGTGCTGACGTTTTTTGTCATCGTCACGCTGGTGTTCTTCGCCACACGGCTGAGCGGCAGCCCGCTGGATTTCGTGTTCGGTGAAGGCATGTCGGTTGAAGATCGCGCCATCATGATCCGCTATTACCAGTTGGATCGCCCGATCTGGGACCAGTACCTTGCCTTCCTTGGTGCCTTTGTGGACGGGCACTTCGGCCTGTCCTTCATCGAGCGCCGCCCCGTGGCAGAGATGGTGGCCGAACGGCTGTGGCCGTCAGCGCAATTGCTGATCTCGGCGACGGCGGCGACGCTTCTGGTTGCCATTCCTTTGGGCATCATCGCAGCGGTCTGGCGCAAAAGCTGGATTGGCAGCGCGGTCATGGCGCTGGCCTTTCTGGGCTATGCGGTGCCGAATTTCGTGCTGGCCGTGTTTCTGGTGCTGGTCTTTGCCTTCTGGCTGAACTGGCTGCCCGTCGTGGGCAACGGCACGCCCGCGCATTTCATCATGCCGACCCTGACCCTTGCCGCCGCCATGATCGCCGCGATCATGCGCTTTACCCGCAACGCGATGCTGGATGTGCTGGGACAGGATTACATGCGCACGGCGCGGGCCAAGGGCCTGCCGGAAAGCGCCGTGATCCTGAAACACGGGCTGCGCAATGCGGGCATCACCATCCTGTCGGTCGTGGGGCTGCAAGTGGCCGCCCTTGCGGCATCGGGATCGGTGGTGGTCGAGTCGATCTTTGCATGGCCGGGCATCGGCGATCTTCTGGTGAACGCGGCAATCCGGCGGGATTATCCGGTGCTTCAGTTTGCGGTGCTGACCGTGGCGCTGGCGGTGATCTTGATCAATGCGGCGGTTGATCTGGCCTATGCATGGGCCGACCCACGGCTGCGCCACAGCAGCAGGACATGACGCCATGACAACCGTTCCAACAGTAACGCCCCCTTGGCTGCACAGCCTTTGGTCCGAGGCCCATTGGGTGCAAAAGACCGCGCTTGTCTTGGGTCTGACGTTGACCGTGGCCGCCGTTCTTGCCCCCGCGATTGCGCCGTTCGAGCCGAACGCCCAAAGCCTGATCGCCCGCCTGCGCCCGCCCCTTGGATTTGAGAGCGCAAGCGCAGGGCATCTGCTGGGCACGGACGAGCTGGGCCGTGATCTGCTGGCGCGCTGCCTTCACGGGCTGCGGCTGACCCTGACGCTGGCGGTGCTGGGCGCAAGCCTTGGATTGCTGATCGGCGGCATTCTGGGGGTGCTGGCCGGAGTTGCGGGCGGGCGCACGGATGCGGTGATTACGGCTGCGGTCGATACGCAGATTGCGGTGCCGTTCACACTGGTCGCGCTGTTCATGCTGTCGGTCTTTGGCACCTCTATGGTGGTGATGGTGCTGGTGCTGGGGTTCGCCGGTTGGGAGCAATATGCCCGCATCCTGCGCGGCGAGGTCAAGCGCCTGATGCAACTGCCCTTTATCGAGGCCGCCCGCGCCGCAGGTGCCTCGCCTTGGCGGATCGCGCGGGTGCACGTGCTGCCCAATGTGGTCTCGCCGGTGGTGGTGCAGTTCACGCTCAGCCTGTCCAACATCATCCTGCTGGAAAGCACACTGTCCTTTCTGGGTCTGGGCGTGCAGCCCCCCACGGCAACGCTGGGCGCGATGGTGGGGGTCGGGCGGGACTACATGCCCACCGCGCCGTGGATCGTGCTGGCGCCTGCCCTACTGATCCTCGCAGTCACATTTTCCGTCCAGATCCTTGGTGACTGGCTGCGTGACCGCGCCGATGTGCGGCTGCGGGTCCGCTGACCTGCCCGCCTGAATACCCCGGGGCTGGCCTGCCAAGGCCCGTCCGATGCTGAATGACCAACCAATGGAGAACGCCGAATGAAACGCCTTCTGCTTGCCACCGCCCTGACCGCCATCCTGCCGGGGGCCGTTTTTGCCACCGAGGTCACGGTGGCCGCCGCCAACGTCGCCCCCTATCTTGATCCGGGCCGCGACCATTCCAACGTCGGGTCGCAATTCTACTTCAACACCTTCGATCCGCTGATCCACAAGGATTACACCAAGGCCGACATGCAGGCCCAACCCGGCCTTGCGACCGAATGGACCATGGTAGAGCCGACTGTGATGGAACTGAAACTGCGCGAAGGTGTGGTGTTCCAGAACGGCGAGGCGATGACCGCCGACGACGTGGTATTTTCGCTGAACCGCATGTTTCAGGCCACTTTCCCGCCCTATCAGGTGCGGATGCGCGACCGTCTCGCCAACTTTGACCGCGCCGAAAAGATCGACGATCTGACTGTGCGGGTGCATGTCAAACGCGAAGAGCCGCTGTTTGAAACCTTGCTGAACCTGCAACAGACCTTCATTGTGCCCGAGGACTATATCAAGGGCCTGACCGGCGATCCCAAAGTTGCCGAAGATGCCGACTACGAGGCGTTCTCGCTGGCTCCGGTGGGCACCGGCCCCTATGCGATCACCGAATTCGTGCCGGGCGAAAAGATCGTTTATGAGCGGTTCGACGGCTTCTGGGGCGAAAAGGCACCGCTGGACCGCGCGACCGTGCTGCATGTGGGCGAAGTCGCCTCGCGCCTGACCGCGCTGCGCACCGGCGAGGCCCAGATCGCCACCAACATTGCCCCCGACCAGTTGGCGATGATCGAAGGCGATGCCACGCTGAAAGTGGAAGGCGCGGTCACCCCGCTGTTCCATGTCATGATCATGAACATGAACCACCCCAAGCTGAAGGATGCCCGCATCCGTCAGGCGCTTTCGCTGGCGATTGACCGCGATCTGCTGAACGAGGCGCTGTGGCTGGGCAAGGCCGTGGTTCCGGCCTCGCACACGATGGAGGAATTCGGCCCGCTCTATATGCCCGAGCTGAAAACCTTTGAATACAACCCCGAAAAGGCCAAGGCCCTGTTGGCCGAGGCGGGCTATGACGGGTTCGAAGTGACCTTCGACACCCAAGGCAGCTATTACACCAACGGCCTGCTGGCCGCGCAGGCGATCACCGAGATGTGGGCTGCGGTGGGGGTGAAGGCCTCGATCCGCGATCTGCCGAAATGGTCGGGCAATGATCCGGAGATGATGACGCGGAACTGGTCGAACCCGATGTATTTTTCGGACCCCTTCGGCTCGTTCGGGGTGATGTGGGCACCGAATGGCCCATCCGAGGCCGAGGGCCGCTTTAACACCGATGCGGAATATGCCGAAATCTGGGACCGTTTCCGGTTCTCCAAGGATGTCGAGGTGCGCCGCACTGCCTATGCCGAGTTGATGGACCGCATTGCCGCCAACCCGCCGGTGCTGCCGCTTTATCGCCCCTATGAGGCTTGGGCGATGTCGCAGACCGTCACTTGGGCCCCGAAGGCCGGTCACATCCCCTATGTGTTGGATTTCCGTGCTGGGTCCATCTCGGTCGCGGCTGCCAACTGATGCCATCAGCCCGCTGCCTTTGGGGCGGCGGGCAAGATTTCCCCAAAGGAGCAAAGCATGACCCTTCGCCTCGCCATCATCACCGACATCCACCACGGCAAGCCGTCAACCGCCAAGCGGGGCGATGCCGCCCTTGGCCTGATGGAAGAATTTGCCCGCTATGTGAAAGACAGCGGGGCTACCCATGTGCTGGATATGGGCGACCGCATTTCCGATGAAAACCGCGACACCGATCTGGTGCTGGCCGCCGAAGTCGCCGAGGCGTTCCGCGCGGTTCCGGCGCCGGTCTGGCATCTGAACGGCAATCATGACCGCGACCATATGAGTGTCGCCGACAACGAGACCCTGCTGGGCCAGTCGCTTGACCATGCCGTGCATGATATTGACGGATGGCGCATCGTGCTGTGGCGGGCTGACAGCCGCATCCGGCGCGGCGAGGAAGGCAACGGCTTTGTGCTGACCGAATCCGATCTGGTCTGGTTGTCGCGCACCATGCAGGCCACCGACCGACCGACGCTGGTGGTCAGCCATGTGCCGGTTTCGGGCCACGCCCAGACGGGCAACTACTATTTCCAGAACAACCCCGCCTCTTCGACCTATCCGATGGCCGACCGCGCCCGAGCGGCGCTTGCCTTGGCGCGTGTGCCGGTCGTGTGCCTTGCGGGGCATGTGCATTGGAATACTGTCACCACAGTGAACGGCATCACCCATCTGACCCAGCAATCACTGACCGAAAGCTTTACCACCGCAGGCGAACCCGCTGGCGCGATGGGCCTGATCGAGTTGTCCGATACCGTGTCGTGGGAGGTGGTTGGGGCCGATCCGTTCCGCTTTGGCTTTCGTCCAACCGCGCAACGCTGGACGCCGCCGATGCCGGATTTCGCAACCCATCCCGAATTGCGCAGCCGTCACGCCCCCGTCGCCATGGCTCCCGTCAAACTGCACAAGGCTTGAACCATGACCGCAGCCCCCCTGCTTTCGATTGAAGACCTGTCGTTGTCCTTTGGGTCGCACCGAGCGGTAAAACATCTGAGCTTCAACATCGCGCGGGGGGAAACTGTGGCCCTTGTCGGCGAAAGCGGGTCGGGAAAATCTGCGACCGCCCTCGCGATCATGCGCCTGATCGAGCGCGAGGGCGGCGCGATTGCGGGGGGGCGGATCGTGCTGGACGGCACGCCGCCGCTGGATCTTGCGGCGCTCACAGACCGGCAAATGCGACAGGTGCGCGGCAACCGCGTTGCGATGATCTTTCAGGAACCGATGACCGCGCTTAACCCGGTGCTGACGCTGGGCGATCAGGTGTCCGAGGTTCTTCGCCTGCATCAGGGCATGGACAGGGTTGCCGCACGCGCTGCGGCGCTGGCGGCGTTTGATCGCGTACGTATTCCCGATGCCGCCCGCAGGCTGAACCAGTTTGCACATGAGTTGTCGGGCGGGTTGCGACAGCGTGTGATGATTGCCGCCGCACTGGCCTGCCGCCCCGACCTGCTGATCGCCGATGAACCCACCACGGCGCTGGATGTAACAACTCAGGCCGAAATTCTGGCGTTGATCCGGGATTTGCAGGCCGAAACAGGCATGAGCGTGCTGTTCATCACGCATGATATGGGCGTGGTCGCAAACCTGGCTGACCGGGTGGTCGTGCTGGCGCGCGGCGAAACGCAAGAGGAAGGCCCGGTTCACGATATCTTTGCTCGCCCGCAAGCCGCCTACACACGCACTCTGATGGCCGCTACTCCCAAACTTGGCAGCGGCGCACCTGCCGCAATCAAGGCCGCGCCCGTGGTTCTTGACGTGAAAAACCTGTCGGTGCGGTTTGGCGTCCGTCACGGCGTTCTGCGCAGTGCGCGGGCCGCGTTTCATGCCGTCACCGGAGTTTCGCTGACCATCGGCAGGGGCGAAACGCTGGGCCTTGTGGGGGAATCCGGTTGTGGCAAATCAACGCTGGCACGGGCGATCCTGCGACTGGTGGAGCCCGCCGAGGGGCGTATCCACCTGATGGGGCAAGAAGTGACCGGCCTGTCCCAACGCAGCCTCCGCCCGCTACGATGCCATGCACAGATCGTGGCCCAAGACCCGTTTGCCAGTCTGAACCCGCGCTTGCCGGTGCATCAGCTGATTACGGAACCCGCCCTGATCCACGGTCAGATCGCGCCCGGAAAGACCCATGAGCTTGCCTTGGAGCTTCTGGCGAAGGTTGAACTTGGCGCGGATGCGCTGGATCGCTATCCGCACCAGTTTTCGGGCGGGCAAAGGCAGCGGCTGTCGATTGCGCGGGCGCTGTCGGCCCGCCCTGCGCTGATCATTGCGGATGAGGCCGTCTCGGCCCTGGATGTTTCGGTTGCACGGCAAATCACCGACCTTATGGCGCGTTTGCAGGCCGAGGACGGGGTGTCGTTCCTGTTCATCAGCCATGATATCGCGGTGGTGGAACGTGTCAGCCACCGTATCGCAGTGATGTTTGGCGGCCAGATCGTGGAAACTGGCACAACCGACCGGGTGCTTTCGAACCCGACGCACGCCTACACCCGGCATCTTTTGTCAGCGGTGCCAGTACCGGATCCGGCCAAGCGGGATCGTTTCGCGCCCCGAACAACAGCACAGATCGCCCGCCCCACCCTCTTGTTGCCAAACGGACAGCAGCCCCATCGGATGGTCATGGCGGAAATCGCGCCAGGGCATTTTTCAGCAGTGCAAAATGAGACCCATCTTGCCTTTGCAGCGGCGCTTTCCGCAGGGGTGCCTGGCACGCAGGCAGAGGCAGATCACGCCACGAAAGGGTCGGCACCGAACGGGATCAAAGCTTTGAAACAAAAAGAGGCAATCGTTTGATCGTGTGCAAGACCTTACAGTGTTGATTTTCACCCAGAGCTAAGCCGGTTATGGAGTGAAAATCAACAGGTCGGCACCAACCGTCCAACGATCAAGATACGGGATGATCCGTCATTGGCGGGCCGGTGAAAAAAGGACATGCGGTATTACGATGATGATGACGTCCACCTCCGTTTCCGATCTGGTCATGAAGCGCGTCCGCGCAAGCGGACGCGGCAGCGTATTCACGCCACGCGACTTCCTCGAATTGGCCACACGTGCTGCCGTCGATCAGGCCCTGTCAGGCTTGGCTAAGACAGACCATCTCCGGCGGCGTCCGCGGGGGCTCTACGACTTCCCCAAATTGCACCCCAAGCTCGGCGCCCTTACCCCCACAGCTGATGATTTGGCGCAGGCCCTCGCGCGGGAAACCGGATCGCACTTGCAGATTGACGGCGCGCGAGCAGCGAACGCCCTTGGCCTCTCCACGCCGGTTGCTGCGCAAAGTTCGTGGCTGACAGGTGGGCCGTCCCGGCGCGTGGTCCTTGGCAAACGCGTGATCGATCTCCGCCATGCCTCACCCAAGCACCTGATCGCCCCCGTAGCCCGGCAGGAACTATGGCTCAAGCGCTCCGCCATGTGGGAGCTTCCCGCGCTGCAGATGTGCTGTAGGCGACCATCAGGAACCTCTCGGACAGCGACAAGAAGATACTCGCCAAAAGTGCTGCCCAAGCGCCAGCCTGGATGCGTGCCACCTTGAGCTACCCCCCGAAAATCGGACAGTGACGGAAGCTATGATCTGAGGTCGGCTGATCCCCAAGACGAGGAGATCAGAACATGTCGAAACGCAGGAACCATGACGCGGCGTTCAAGGCGCGTGTTGCGTTAGAGGCGCTGAAAGGCGAGCGCACGGTGTCGGAATTGGTGGCCGCCTATGAGGATCCATCAGTGGAAGAAGGCGGTGCTGGAAGGTGCCGCGGGCATTTTTGAGCGTGGCGGTCAGGCGGCGGCCACTGCCGAGATTGCCGAGGAAACGGTCCGTGATCAGCATGCCAAGATCGGAGAGCCGGCCGTCACCAACGATTTTTTGTCACGAAAGCTCAAGCCCTGGACCGGGAAGTGAGGCGCGGGATGATAGAGCGTAACCACCCCCAACTGTCGGTCGGAGCGCAGTGCCGCCTGCTGTCGATCTCGCGGTCGTCGTTTTACTATGCTCCGCAGGGCGAGACGGCGATGAACCTCGACCTGATGTTGCTGGTCGACAAGCAGTTTTTGGACACGCCGTTCTACGGTGTCCGGCAGATGACATGGCACCTGCAGAACAAGGGCCATGCCGTGGACAAAAAGCGCATCCGGCGGCTGATGCGCCTTATGCGATTGATGCCGATCTACCAGAAACCCAACACCAGCAAGCCTGCGAAAGGCCACAAGACCTACCCCTACCTGCTCGGCGGGCTGCGGATCGACCGGCCCAATCAGGACTGGTGCGCAGACATCACCTACCTGCCGATGCGCAGGGGCTTCCTCTATTTTGTGCCCATATTCTGGACTGGTTCACCCGCAAGGTTCTGGCCTGGCGCATCTCCAACACGCTGGAGGTCGAGTTCTGCGTCGAGGCACTGAACGAGGCGATCCACAAGTTCGGCGTGCCGGAGATCATGAACACGGGGGTCGCACTTCACGTCCTTCGACTGGACCGACCGGCTGAAGCGGGCAAAGACCAAGATATCGATGGATGGCAAAGCCCGCTACCTCGACAACATCTTCATTGAACGCCTAGGCGGTCCCTGAAATACGAATGCGTCTACCTGCACGCCTGGGAAACCGGGTCACAGACCCGAGCTGGCGTCGGACGCTGGATCACCTTTTACAACCACCAGCGGCCCCACGCCGCCCATGGCGGTCAACCGCCCGCCGTGGTCTACTTCAACGCAACCCAAACCGATCAGCAGGTGCAGGCAGTAGCTTAAATCAGCCGGAAATCTGTCCAAGAGTTGGGGAGTAGCTCACATAAGATACTTTGCAACGCAGTGATGCTTGGGCGAAAGTCCAAGTCAATCAATGTTAAAAGGTCAAATTTGATGTTTGGTCTAATGAGTACTTGCACATTTGTTTCGCTCGGCGTCGCCCTTCCAGCGCACGCCATGCAGTTCGGGCTGAACAAAGCATTCACGCAGCTAGGACGATCCGCTGCTTCCGTGCGGGTGAGCTCCGCATTACGCAGTGACCGGGTGATGGCTTCGATTAGTCTAGTCGGTTCGCGGGAAACAGGTGCGGTGACCTTGACACCTAGGTTAGGATCATTGGGTTCAACGAGCCTATTCCGAAGGGAGCGCAACCTTAGAGCAGGCTGCTGAAAAAGTGCTGAAACGCCCCGACCAGATTTCAGAAATCGGAAAGTCTTTCCGGCAACAGAAAATAAAATACGATTTTTGGCCGTTCTTGGCAAAAGGCGGGCCAGTTTTTGCCAGAGGGTAGGCTTAACAAATCTTTAGCAGCCTGCTAACCGCCGAAATTCGCGTTTCCGGATCATTTCTGCACGTGTTCGTGCATCCGCCAATACGGGGTTCGGGAAGATCATAGACAATACACGACTGGATGGCTTAGTTTACGATGTCCTATACTACCTATCTGTTGAACTTAGACCGAAATCCCGACCGACTGGCTAAATTGACCAATCAGTTGAGCGCCCAAAGCGTTAAATGGGAACGATTCGTTGCAATAGATGGGTCGGCAATGGCACCTCAAGATTTGGACAAAATGGTCTCCCGTGATGGCCCCATTCCGCGCATGCCTGTGGGTGCGCAAGCATGCACCGCAAGTCACATGCAGATCCTACAAGCGTTTCTATTGACTGACCATACACATGCCGTGGTGTTGGAAGATGACGCTGTTCTTGCACCCGATTTTGCGCGGGGTGTTGAAGCTCTCATGACATCTGGTGTGACGGGCCTGATTAACATTAACCGCCAAACACCATCAGGAGAAAAGAAGCGCCTTATTGTTCGAACCGATATTAGGGTTAAATTCGGATCGTATAAAATTTATGATCTGAAGGGTGTAAATTATGGGAGTGCTGGATATGTAATTGATCGTAAGAGTGCTGCGCAAATTTTGAACGATTATCCGCACCCAAACATGCCAATTGATCACATTATGTTTAATCCTAATGTATCAACACTGTTTTCTAAAATGCCAATTTCGCAAATGTTTCCTGCATTGGTCAAGCCCGATATAAGTATGACGTCCTCAATTCAAACCGTAGCCGTTGCGGAAGCGAACAAAATGAAAAATCGCATCAAGAGGCTTCGGGCGGAAATTTCAATAGTCCCCCGTCTTCTGGTAGGTATTGTCCTAATGCATTATCAAGTGCGCGTTCTGGAATTTGGGTGCAATGATGTCAGATAGACCGCGCAATGTGGAGGGTAAGGTGGTCCTGTTTCACAGCAGCACCTTGACCGTACGCGGAACCGAAGTTGCAATCTTTGATTACGCTCAATTCAACGAAGAAATTCTCGGCAATCAATCTGTAGTTGCTTTTCCTGCCGACGGCGTTGAATCTGATGCCATGAAAGAAAAATTCATACAGCGATTTCGGACGCTGATCTACAAGTCACAGGCTGAACTGGATGCGTTTGCTGCGGATACCGAAGCCAGCACGTGTTACCTGATTAAAACCAGTGGCAACGATGGCGTTCATGTTGGGGGTGTCAGAAATGTTGTACATACCGTTTTTAAAAACTGCGATCCGCATGGTGATGTCTATGCCTATATTTCTGAATGGCTAAGTGATGCGGCATCAGGTGGTCGGTATGATTTTGTTCCCCATATTATTAGAGCACCGCATAACAAATCCGACACGATGCGTGCGGATTTGGGTATTCCTGAAACCGCGCACGTCTATGGCATGATCGGAGGAATAGATAGTTTCAAAAGTATGCTGGCCACCAATGTAATCCTTGATACAATTTCGCGTGACAAAACCAAGTATTTTGTTTTTGTAAAAACACGTTTGCCTGAATGGTTCCCCTGGACTAGGGCGCGCATAGCCAAGGCCTTGGGCACAGGAAGACTGGTTTATATTGATGAAATTTCTGATTTTGAAAGCAAAGAGCGGTTTATTAACTCATGTGATGCGATGATCCACGCTCGGCGACGCGGCGAAACGTTTGGGATCGCACTTGGTGAATTTTCTGTGCGTGGCAAACCTGTTATAGTGCAGTTCAGAGCAAGGGCAAAAGACAGATGTCATTATCAAATATTGGGGGACACTGCTCACTATTTCCGCACAAGGAAAGAATTAAGAATCTTACTTTCACAAGATCCAAGTACACTGCCACCTTCAGATCGCTATCTGCAATTTGCGCCAGAACATGTCATGAGAAAATTTGAACAAATTTTTTTATCAAATACCGAAATAAAGGTCTGAGTCATGGCGCTGCAAGGAGCGGATTTTACAGTTGCAATCTTTTCATACAATCGTGGCGCATTGCTGGAAAACTGTGTCACATCTTGTGTGACATGTTTTCCTCGCGCCGCTATCGTTGTTTACGATGATGACAGCGACGATCCAGAAACCCGTAAAACATTGCGGCACCTGCCAAGTGAGTCAGTTCGCATCGAAGCGAGCCAGTATAATGGCATGGGGCAAGATCGCCATGGGGCGCTGTATCGCAATATGCAGCGTGCTTTGATGCAATGCACGACTCCCTACATTATTTTTTTGCAAGATGACATGCAATTTGTACGTGCTGTAGACGTAGAAACGTTGCAAGTTCTCGCTGCTGCTTTTTTAGATCCAGATATCGCATTTGTTCGACCACAATTTTTCAAGAAGATGGATATCGGCCGCTTCGCCCATCAGTTTCATAAGGAGGCAGTGCAGGGCCTGATCGTGCCTAAAGATTCGTTTCAGAGATGCCATATTGACCATTGCTATTGCGATGTGATGATTGCTGATGTTGGCAAACTACGTAAAGTTGATTGGATTTTTGAAGATCAGGAGCGCAAGAATCAAGTATTGGCCCGAAGATATTTTAAATATATGCCATACCTTAAGGCGCCCTTAGCCTTCTACTGCCCCGAAGTCCCCAGTTATCGTGATCGTAAATTATATTTGGCTAGTAAAATTGTGCAAAGTCAGCGCAATAATGAGTTGATTCGATTTCACACCTTGACCGATGCAGAAGAAGTCAGACTGAGGTCCTTATCCGATGGTCAGTTGCCCGTCGCCGAGGATTTTTTGCGCCCCTCGAACGACACGGTAGTTCGCCCATTTGTTTTCCAAGATTATTCGAGGAGCACAGGTTTGCGTGTCCTTTATAAAGTGGAAAGTCGGCTCTGGCGCATGTGGGTCTCGATTCGAAAATTTTGGGAGTATTGTCACAAAAATCCATGAGTCTGTTGGCCTTCACCCTCGTACTGGCAGCCTCGCCTGCGCAAATCAGCTGCCTCGCGTCATCGAATGTGACAAATTCAACGACGGGCTGCTCATACGAATCTCGCCAAAACCAAAAACCGCCTGATCAGACCGATCACCCAAAATCAGACATAGCCAGCCAGAGGCTGAGTAGGGACTAAGTTTGGACGTCGCAGTTATAACTTCCGTTCGCAATGACCTGATCTTTCTCAGGAAATGGATTGACTATTATGGCTCCCTTTTCGGACGCGAGCATCTGTTCGTAGTTCTGGATGGATATGATCAGGAAATCCCTGAAAACGCTTCCGGCGTTAATTTTCTTCGTATCCCCCATCTACCTACCGAGCGCCTTAAATCAGACGCACGCCGTGCCGGTTTGATATCAAACATTGGACGGGGATTGCATCGACTAATGCCGGTAGTGATAGCTACTGATGTTGACGAGTTCATCATTCCTGATCCTGCAGGTTATAAAAATCTAGTCGATTACCTGGAGCGCGCACCGCGCTCTGGCTCTACGGTTTCCGGTCTCGGTCTTGATATTGGCCAGCATCTTAAGCTTGAGCTTGAGTTGGATATTTCGCGGCCATTTCTTGGCCAACGTCGTTTTGCACATGTTTCGGCCCGCTACACTAAGCCGTCAATCAGCTTTCGCGCAGTTAATTGGGGTTCTGGACTTCACAGGGTGAAGGGGCGAAACTTCCATATTGCACCTGATCTCTATCATCTACATTTTGGGATGGTAGACTACCGACTTTCGAGTGGAAAGACCTGCGATGCCGACCGTTTGGCACAGAATTGGCGCCAGCACCTTGCCAGACGCGAGGCATTGTTCGGTATAATAACTAATTCGACGCCCAGAGATTTCGACTACTATATACCAAAGGCACTAAGGCGTCAGACTTTTGTTCGCCCGATTTATGCGTGGAACAAGCCCGCAATGATTCCTGGAACGCCAGTTGTTGAGCTTCCGTCAAGATTCTACGGAGTGATTTAGTCGGCATCTGAACAACCCTTACTGCATTGATTTTGCGTGATTATGGCAACATTATTGTCGCTCTTTCCTGCACGGTTTCGTATAATTTGGTTGAAATGCCTGCAAATTTGGAAGCCACGATGAAACACTGTCAGCGCCCTGAGGAACAAGACGATCTCCCTCGTCCACAATTGATCGACATGCGCCACGAGCTGTCTGCGCTGATCGACGGGCTGTTCTTCGAAACCTATTGGGCCGAGTTCTTTCCATTGACGACATGGCGACCGGTGACGTCACCGCTGTTGGTGGCTGGGCTGATGTATCTACAACAGAGAAACGCGCGAAAGTTGGTGATGCCCGGAGGGGGGCGACATTCATCCGCCGGAGCATTCTAGAATCGGTAGCTGACTTTGGCTAAAAATGAAAACCTTTCCGGTCAACAAGACGCCACTTCTAGCAATCTTGGTGACAGGCGATCATGGTAATTCCCCCCGACAAGGCTAGACCCAAGCCTGAATGCCTGAAATCAAGCCTTCCTCTTGACCGGCGTGTGATCAGGACTGTCGGTTTCCACTGAGAAGTGACCCGGGTATGGAGTGAGCCCCAATAGGGGGTTAGTTTTGCGCGCCGATTGACAACTTCGGCAAGCAAATGAGATCCTGAGCAAGGCGTCGGCTTATTTTGCGCAGGCGGAACTCGACCGCCCATTCAAGCCATGATCGGCTTTATTGACGATAATCGCGTGGTCCATGGGGTCGAGTCGATCTGCAGGGAGCTGCCGATTGCCCCATCCACTTACTACGCCTGCCTCGTTGTGCGCGCCGATCCGTCCAAGGCCTCGGCACGCCAGCAGCGGGATGCGGTGTTGCGGCCCAAAATCCAGAAGGTCTGGGATGCCAACTGGGAGGTTTACGGCGTCCGTAAAGCCTGGCGGCAGCTGTGCCGTGAAGGTGAAGCCGTGGCGCGCTGCACCGTTGCTCGCCTCATGAAAGGCATGGGTTTGCGGGGAATCGTTCGAGGAAAGGCCATGAAAACGATAATCCCCGACACGTCAGTGCCCTGTCCACGCGACAAGGTGAACCGTAAGTTCCGCGCGCCAGCGCCAAATATGCTGTGGGTCAGCGACTTCACCTATGTCTCAACCTGGCAGGGCTTTGTCTACGTGGTCTTTGTCATCGACACCTTCGCCAACCGCATCGTCGGCTGGAAAGTGTCACGTTCTGCGAAGACCGACTTCGTTCTAGATGCGCTTGAACAAGCCCTCTATGCGCGCAGGCCGGTTTACAAGGCCGGCCTCATTCACCACAGCGACCGCGGCAGCCAATACGTATCCATCCGATACACAGAACGCCTGGCAAAAGCGGGCATCGAACCCTCGGTTGGCAGCGTCGGGGATGCTTATGACAATGCTTTGGCGGAAACGATCAATGGTCTGTAAGCGGTCGCTGGGTAGCACGGTCGCGTTAGGTTGACGGGCTGAAGTTCCACGGCAGCAGATCGTCGAGGCGGCTTTGAGGGTGGCCGTTGGCGAGCGCGGTCAGGGTGGCCTTGAGGTAGGCGAAGGGCTCGACGCCATTGATCTTGCAGGTCTCGATGAGCGAGGCGATGCGGCCCCAGGCGACGCCGCCTTCGTCGTGACCTGCAAAGAGGGCATTCTTGCGGTTCAGCGCGATGGGACGGATCAGGTTTTCGACCCTGTTGCTGTCGATCTCCACGCGGCCGTCCTGCAGGAAGGTTTGCAGCCCGCCCCAGTGGTTATGGATGTAGGTCAGTTTTTCACCCAAGCGGGATTTTGCGGAGATCTTGCGGCGCTGCGCCTGCAGCCAATCGCCGAAGTCGGCCACCAGCGGCGCGGTGCGGGCTTGGCGGGCGGAAAGGCGCTGACCGGGCGAGACGCCGCGGATGTCGGTCTCGATGGCATAGATCTCGGCGATGCGGCGCAGGCCTTCGGCGGCGATCTCCGATCCGTCGCGGTCGAAGACTTCCTTGAGTTTGCGCCGCGCATGATGGCATGGATGCCCCCTCTCGCCCAACCTGCCAATGTTGGTGCATGCTGAAGCGGCAGATTGGCAGCAGAAGGAGTAAAACATGACGAAGCCAATAGCAGTTGTTGGATTGGATATCGCCAAATCCGTTTTTCAGCTTCATGGCGCTGATCAAGATGGTCGGCCGATTTTGCGTCGAAAGCTTAGGCGCGACGAGGTTGAACCATATTTCGCGAAGTTGCCGCCGTGCCAGATCGGGATCGAAGCCTGTCCAGGCAGTCATCACTGGGCCAGAACTCTCCGTCAATTCGGCCACGATGTTCGCCTGTTACCCGCGCAATATGTTCGCCCTTACGTCAAGACGAACAAGAATGACGCAGCGGATGCGGAAGCGATTTGCGAGGCGCTGACAAGGCCAACCATGCGATTTGTCCCTGTTAAAGAGGAAAGCCAGCAGGAAGTTCTTGTCCTGCATCGGGTTCGAGAGATGCTGATGCGTCAGCGCACCCAACTGATTAATGGGATCCGAGGACATCTGACGGAATTTGGCATCGTTGGCCCGCAGCGCGCGCATCGGGTAAAGATATTAGTCGATGTGATCCGCGATGAAGCCGATAGCCGTTTACCTGCTGGTGCCCGCCATGCGCTGCTTCACCTCGTCGAGCAGCTTGAACAGGTCGCAGAAAAGCTCTCAGCGATCGACACCGAACTTGTATGCTTTGCACGTCAAAATGAAACGTGCAGGCGTCTGATGACAATTCCCGGCGTTGGGGTCGTCATTGCGACCGCCATGATTGCCTCCACACGCGATCCCGGGGACTTCAAGTCTGGCCGCCATTTCGCAGCTTGGCTTGGCCTTGTCCCAAAGCAAAATTCGACAGGTGGCGTGAATCGTCTTGCCGGGATCAGCAAGCGTGGGAACGGTTATCTGCGACGCCTCATCATCCATGGTAGCCGGTCCATCATGCGATGGCGGGGTAAGACCTGGGTTTGGCTTGCCAAGTTGCGGGCGCGACGTCCCGCAAATGTCGCCACCGTTACCGTTCCTAACGTGTTTGCGCTGCGGGTTGTAGAAGAACTCGATGTAATCGAAGATGTCGCGGCGCGCTTCTTCGCGGGTTTTGTATTTCCTGCGGCGGATGCGTTCGCGTTTGAGCAGGTTGAAGAAGCTCTCGGCGACAGCGTTGTCCCAGCAATTTCCGCGGCGGCTCATGCTGGGGACAAGATTGTGCTGTTCGAGGAACTCCTGCCACTCATAGCCAGTGAACTGAGAACCCTGGTCAGAATGAACATGGACCTTGGTCTTTGGTTTGCGCCGCCAGACGGCCATGAGCAGGGCCTGCAACGGCAGGTCTGCATAGGTGCGACCTTGCATCGACCAACCGATCACGCGCCGAGAAAACAGATCAATCACGACCGCCAGATACAAGAACCCCTCGTGGGTGCGGATGTAGGTTATGTCAGTGACCCAGAATTGGTCCGGAGCGTCGACATCGAACTCTCGGTTCAAAGTGTTGTCGGCCACGACTGCAGGGCTGCCACCATAATAGCCGGGCTTCTTTTTGTAACCAATCTGGGCCCTTATCCCTGCTAGACGCGCTAAACGCCAAGCCCTGTTGGGGCTGATGTCTTCGCCCATGTCGCACAGATCATCGTGCAGCTTGCGGTAGCCATAGACCTCGCCGCTGTCATCCCAAGCCTGCTTCAGAAGCACCGTTTGGCGCTGATCCTCCAACGCCCGTTGTGAAAAGGGTTCGCGCAGCCATGCATAAAAGCCGCTGGGATGAACCAGCAGCATCCGGCACATGGCCCGGACCGCAAAGATCAGCCGGTTCTCGGCAATGAACGCATACCTCACCGGGATTCCCTGGCGAAGTATGCGGTCGCCTTTTTTAGGATGTCCCGCTCCTCCGTCACCCGCGCCAGATCGCGCTTGAGGCGGCGGATCTCGTCGGCCTGAGCATCGACCTCCTGGATCACCTTCGCCGGCCGCGAAAACTGCTTCTGCCAAGTGTAGATCGACTTCGTGCTGACGCCCAACCGCTCGGCCACCTCGCGGACCGGGTAACCCCGATCCTCGACCTGTGCGACCGCGTCGCGCTTGAACTCATCTGTGAATTTGTTCGCGGACATATCGTCCTCCTTGGTTCCAAAATTACCAAGCAAGGCGCTGTTGATTTTCACCCAGAACTGAGCCGGTTTTTTCACCGAGAAGTGAGCCACCTCTGATTATGGATTTCGGTTCATGCTGGGGTCAAGGGTGGGTTT
>Ga0155519_132_pt1 | contig 72650 bp, 62 predicted proteins | sample RifCSPhighO2_12_FD_107176 | JGI IMG/M metagenome (GOLD analysis project Ga0155519, IMG submission 107176) | Rhodobacterales bacterium RIFCSPHIGHO2_12_FULL_62_75 | reverse complement strand
CCACCCTTGACCCCAGCATGAACCGAAATCCATAATCAGAGGTGGCTCACTTCTCGGTGAAAAAACCGGCTCAGTTCTGGGTGAAAATCAACATTCAGGGCAACGATCTCGGGGATGACGAAGGTATTCACAGTTTGCTGTCCTTGATTGGGGTGAAAGTCGTGGATTTGGGGGTGATGGTATTGGGCTGTGTCGCCCCACCGGGTGAGCCCTCGGAACGTCCAACCTGGAAGGCGGGGGCATTTCCAGATCGGTTCATGATGGCACCGGGGGAAGCTGTCATTCCGGTCCTCATCGCAGGGCGGATCGCAACTTGGCTGTGCCTGTCCGCAAGCTTTTGGAGATGTTCAATCTTCCGGTAGGAGGAAGGCGCACGAGAATCCGGGAAGAAGCCAGATTCACGTGCCCGCCGTTCCAAAGCCTCCGAAAAATGCTGCGCGTGCAACTCCCGGAGTTTCGGGTTGTCTTTGACCACCGCTTCGATGAGATCGAGAATTTCCTCAAGATTGAGGTCATTGAACGCCGTCATGCTCAAAGTCGCCTTCATGACTTCGGTCGTGCCCTCGGCGGTGATGTAAACTTCCTGCGGAAAGTCCGGGTCCAGATGGACCGTCACACGCTTGGATTTACCGTCTGCAAACCGCTGCAAGGCTGTCGAGTTAAACGGGAGGTTGAACACCTTGACACCGTCAGGCGTGGTACTTGCCTCGCGCTTGACCCCCAGGTGCATGCAGCGAGCCATCGGATCCGGGGCTTCGATTTCGCCATAATTTTCTTTAACTTCGGCGAACTTTTGCCAGGGCGTCGCGCGAAACATTCCAGTGCCGCCATGCGAACGGAACGGGCGTTCATCGATCATGTACCGGGTAATAATCCCATAGATTTCGTCGTGTGTTAGCTCGGCCGCCTGCTTGGGGTCATAGCCTTCCAACTCTCCAGGGCGGCTTCCAGCGTAGCCCGCATAGTGGTTCAACACCTGCCATTGGAGGGTGCCAAATCCACTTTCGACATAGGGCTTGTCGGTGGCATGATAGGTCCGGCTGGTCATAACCATTGCGTTGATCCCGAGTTGACTGGCATAGACGGAACCATTGCGCGTTGCCGTTCCGTTGTCCGCCGAAGTGAGCAGAAGACCGGCCGGAGGCGCAGGGTCGCGTTTGCAGCCGTAGCGAACCTTTTCCTTGGTCTTGTCGCGTGTCGCCATGCGCAGCAGGGCATGGCTGTGGTCGGCGTCGGCGGACTTGGCAACGACCCATGCCAGAGGCAAACGTGTCGCGATGTCTTCCATGTAATGCAGCCAAATCCGCGCGATTTCGTTTTCGGCGAGCTCGGCGGAAACCGTATTCGGGTCGACTTCACAAACCTGAACCAGGCCGGATCCATCCGTGAAGAGGGACAGATAATGTTGATCCATTTCGACCTTCTCGCCAAACATGAGCGCGCGAATATCAGTCGAGCCGGCGCCCATCAGGTTTGCAGCCTGGCGCTTTCCTTTGCGCCCAATCGTCTTAACTCCCTCGGGCAACCCATTGATCCGAGTCCGGATAGTTGTGATCGACGGGAAGCAGAAATTCTGGGCAATGGCGCTTGCGGGCACGTGGAACTGGGTCATCGCCAGCGCAACGAGCGGTGCCAATTTCGGCTTCCGGTTGTCCAGCCACTGGTTGATGACGTAGGAGATGAACTGTTCCTGAGTTTCGCTCAGCCATCCATCGCCCACCTTCTGACAGGGGCCTTTGCGATGATCCCTATCTGCCAGGACGACAGGGTTCCGATCAAATTTTGCGAAGAGATCAGCATAGCGGCGCAAGGTCTTGCCCTGAGGCCAGACGAAAGATGCCTTAACCTTTCCGCCGCGTGTCGTTTCAGGCGCATCGGGGCCCTGCGAAATTTCTCTCGCCCGCTTCCGCAAGGCCTTACGGATCGGGCCTTCAGCGCCACTGACGGAGTGCTTGCTCATGGCCTGATGCGTGAGTTTGAACCCCTCGTCCTCCATTTGCAAAATGGCGAGGACGATAGGCAAACGGAAGCGGACAAGCTCTTTCTGCTGGTCGGGAAGTTGTTCGAAAAACTCGAAACCGCCGGTTTGATCGAGCAACGCCTTGCGCTTTTCGTCGTCTTTCGGCTTGACGATCATACACCGGCCTTCACGAATGGCCTGATCTACTCGCGCATAGGACAGCACAAGGCACTCGCCATCGTCGCTTCCCTCGACGTAATATCCGTCCGCTTCCTTGCCAACTACGAGCCAGGAACGGCCCTCGAGGGTCAGGCGCGACCCGTCCGGAACCTTGAACAGGGGAGTCGCGCTCATCCGTTCAGCCCCACCCGAGAATGGATGGTGATGACTGCGTGCCAGTCGGCAACGAGAACCCCACGGCCGATCAAACGCATTGCGCTCTGCCATGCACGCGCCGGGGCGAGATCACACTGTGCGATCAGATCGCGCAAAAGCCAAAAGTTGCCATGCTTCGCGACAGCCTCGACGTGGGCATCTGCGTCGCAATCGGGCGACCGGCTCAGGTGCCAGATTCGCCGAAGGTTGTCACGGTAGGCCCGGGAGTAGTCATCAGCATTCACGACAATCGCATCGTCGGCAAACTCAACCGGGATGGCCATGAAGATGTCGTCGATCTCGTCCTGGGTCTTGCGCTTCGAAAGGCTCCAGCCGTTGCGGACGAAAATCGCCCGACGATAACCGTCACGGAAGGTCACGCGGAGATCGAAGTGATGCGGGTGCAACTCCCGGGTGCGGCGGCATTTATACATGACCGGCGGCAACTGAACTTCGAGCCTGTAGAGGGAGGGATCGATCAGGACTTCCAGTGCGACAGCGGATTCTGCTTCGCTTTCGAAGTGATAGAGTTCCGGCTTTCCAGCCGTTGCCGGCGTAGCGGCAGTGAAGGACACCCGGCGTGCGGTGTTGCTGCGGGTCAAGGGGTTGCGGTACCCCGCAAAGGGACGAACGCCATGGATGGGCGGCACAGTAAGTGCCTTTTCGTCCTGTGCGTCCGGTTCCTCCGTCACAGCATGGAAGTCTGCCATGTGATCCCGACCCCACGCTTCGGGGGTCATGGTCGAGGAAAAGCGCCGCTGCCTGGCGGACTTCGAGATCTGGGTGCGTTTGCGATCAGACATGATTTCTCCATTCCCTGGCACACGGCCTGGGGCGTTCATGGTGTTGTTTCGGGGAGGATGGCCTCGGACCGTGTCAGTGCTGGTGTTTGGCGCTGTTGACTTCGGTCTGGAGGCTATCTCGTCTCATTTGGTCTGTGGTTCTTGCCGGGACTATTTGCGGCGGTTCAGGTCGGGTTCGGCATGGCTCGGTGTTTCCTTGCAGGCGGTTCCCGATCGGCTCTTCAGCAGGGCGTTGTTTCCAGGTCGCCACCGCAGAGAGCCGAGCGGGCTATTCGGTTGCGGCCCTTTGCGGGAATGCTGCGAGGCTGTCGAGTCCGGTGATTCGGGACCTGAAAAGAAATCCTTGACTCAAGAAAGTGGCCACCCGACGAGCCAAATCAGGCTGAACGCCCCCGATTTCATCGATTTCCCGAACTTTTTCACACTTTTTGTGATTCATCGGGATTTGGCCACTTTCTTGAGTCAAGATCGAATTTACGGTGGATAAGTTGGGGGATTGTTTTGGCATGATCCGCTTTGTTCGCCGAACAGCTCTTTTCTTTGGAGACGATTCGGTTGCCCAAGATGGTCAAGCTTTGAGAATTTCGGCCAGCCGAACCAGCCGGCGGTGCCGCAGCACAATCTTCGTGTAACCCTCGCACTGGGCCATTTTCTCGTTGAAAATTTCTTCCATGCCGCTGCCGAACCGAAAGGTGAACCATTTGTGGCTGTAGCGAAATTCGATAGAAGCACCGACCAATTCAGGGATCATGGCCACGCTGATGCCGCCGAACTTGTCCGCATGTTCGGAATTCAGGACGCGCAGGACCTCTGCAAAAGACGCACCGAAATTCTCCTTCATCTGCAAAATCCCACTCGGGACCCCGAGGAGAGACGACCCAGAAAGGATCAGCGATTTCGACAGAGGTGTGGGGACCGAGTCATTTTCGTCGTCGTCCTGACGATGCTTGTCATCATCATTTCCAGCAATCGGCTCCCTATACCCGTTGGTCAAAGTCATTTCGACCAAGCGCGCAACCATCGGCGGCGCTGCTTTGACGCCCCAGTTCCCAGACAGAGCGATTGCATCGCTGACGATGTCCTCGGCCGACATTTGGGTCGCCGCCCTACCTCGGGTCGACTTGGTCCGCAGGCCCGCCTCGGACAGCGCACGGTCCGCGACATCCACTGCGGTCACCGGGATATCGTAGATTTCGGCCAACTTTTTCACCAAGATGCCACGAGTTGCCATGCTGATCTCCGTTTATCGCGTAAAATACGAATAGAAGCGATTGAGCCGAGTCGTCAAATTCTTTTTCGCGTATTCTGCGGAAAAAGTCTGCCGGTGACGGTCAAGGTCACAGGGACGAGCCGGTGACTGCCTTACAGGGACGTGAGAAGCCGCAACTGCATTGAAAACAATGTGATCTATTTATGATACACATACCTTATTTAAGGTCTATTAATAGACCAAGTAATGGAATTCTGTTGAGCGGATCAGATCTCGAGCCTATGTAGATCACATTGGCCCGCTGGGTTCATCCATGGATCGCCACCATGAAGAAGATTCAGACCATTTCACCGCCTGCTCGCGACGCTCTCGCGATTTTCGCAGCCATGATCCGTGCTGCCCGCATGCAGCGGGGCATGACGGCGGCCGAACTCGGGGGGCGTATCGGTGTCTCGCGCGGGGTGATCCAGCGGATGGAAGCGGGTGAGCCGGGTACTTCGATCGGGGCGGCGTTTGAGGCTGCGGTCGTGCTTGGGCTGCCATTGTTCGATGCTCCCACATCTCAACTCGGCGCGCTCCTGGGTCAAAAGCAGCAGGTGAACACGTTGTTGCCCCGCCGGGCTTTCCAGGCAAGCCAAGCCAAACCCGATAACGACTTTTGATTTTTCTCATCTTGAAGCGGACCAGAAATGCAGCCTTCCGACCTTCTCAAGCCAGCTTTGTCCGCCTTCACCTGGATCTGGCTTCCAGATGCCGTTGAGCCGGTTGTTTGCGGGCGCATTGACTTGGTCGATGGCATCAATCGCTTCACCTATGGCAAAAGCTACCTCGCCAGACCAAACGCCATCCCGGTGTGGCTGCCGGAGTTGCCGCTGGTGGAGTCCGTGATCGTTCCGGAAGCACCGCATGTCATCGCAGGCGCCTTGCGCGACGCCGCCCCCGATCAATGGGGGCGGCGGGTCGTGCTGAACCGGCAATTCCAGAGGCGGGGCCGTGACGTCGACACCGGCGAGCTGGATGAGTTGAGCTACCTTCTGCTCTCGGGGTCCGACAGGATCGGTGGGTTGGATTTTCAGACTTCGGCAACAGAGTACGTCCCGCGCCTGCAGCGGGAGGCAACCCTGCAAGAATTGCTGAACGCTGCGGATGCAGTCGAAAAGGGTGTGCCACTCTCGCCCGAGCTTGAAGAGGCGCTTCGGCATGGCACCTCGATTGGCGGGGCACGACCCAAGGCGCAACAGGTCGATGGAAACCGCAAGATGATTGCGAAATTCTCGGCCTCGCGGGACACGCACAATGTGGTGCAGGCCGAATTTCTCGCAATGCGGCTGGCCAAGATTGTGGGCCTTCAGGTGGCAGAGGTCGATCTGGTCCGGGCTGAGGGCAAGGATGTTCTGCTGGTCGAACGCTTCGACCGCGTCTGGACCGGCACGCATTTTCTTCGCAAACTTATGGTGTCGTCCCTGACGTTGCAGGGCCTCGATGAAAACGGCGCGCGCTATGCCAGCTATCCTGCCGTGGCGGATGCTCTGCGCCATCGTGCGGCAGATCCGAAGGGCGAGCTTCGAGAGCTTTGGTCCCGCATGCTGTTCAACATTCTGGTTGGGAATACCGACGACCACGCGCGTAATCATGCCTGCTTCTGGGATGGCACAGCAGTTCGCCTGACCCCGGCCTACGACATTGCCCCCCGGCCTCGGCTTGGCCGCGAAGCAAACCAGGCTATGGCGGTAGATAGGGAGGACCGTCGCGCGCTGATCGCAACCGCCCTTGGTTCGGCCAGACATTTTGGACTGCGGTCGGATGAAGCGATTGCCATAGCGCGGCGACAGATCGAGATGATCCATTCGAATTTCCGTAGTGTCGCTACAGAGGCTGGCCTGTCCGTAGATTTGCAGAACCTGTTGGCGGGACGTGCCTTCTTGAACCCATACGTCTTTGAAGGCGTGCCGCAGGACTTGGCGGCCTTGGAGGTTGGGTTTTGATGAGGAATTTGACCGTTCTGGGTAGGGTCTGATCTCGGAGTCCAGCCATCGGCTTGCACCCATCCCAGTCCCGCGGCAGGGTCAGCAGCGATAACAACACGGACCAAAGGCTGTCGTGGCGAAAATGGCGAAGAAGACGCTGAACGCGGAAAATCTGGAACAGCTCGGGGCGGGCCGGCTAGCGGCCCTGGTCATGGATCTGGTTCGCGGCAGTGCCGCTCTGCAACGGCGGGCCCGGATGGAACTCAGCGCAGCGCAGGGCCCGAAAGAGGTGGCGGCAGACTTGCGAAAACGCTTCGCCTCGCTGCGGCGATCCACCAGCTATGTCGACTGGCGCAAACAGAAGGCCTTTGTCAAAGACCTGACCGGTCTGGTCGCCATGATCGAAACCGGCGTCGCGCCCCTTGATGCCGATGAGGCCTTTGATCTGACATGGTCCTTCCTGCAACTTGCCCCTGCGATCCACGCTCGCACAGATGACAGCAACGGAGCGATCGGCGAGGTGATGGGCGGGGCCATGGGAATTCTTGAACGCATTTCCCCCAGACTGACCGTGAAGCCCTTGCTTCTGGCCGAGCGTATTCTCGAAGCCGTGGCCGAGGCGGGCTATGGCGAATTTGATGGGGTCATTCCGGCCATGGCCGAAGCGCTGGGGCCGGATGGCCTTAACCATCTGAAAGAGATCACCGAAGCATGGGCGGTGGCGCCGCCAAGCCCACAGGACGTGGCGCAGTATCGCGGGTATGGCGGTTCCACCTCGCCCGTCGAAAGTGCCCGCCGCCAGCGCAAAAGCACGGCTTCGATCATCCTTGCCGACATTGCCGATCTGCAGGGTGACGTCGATGCCTACATGGCCAGGTATTCTGCCGAACAGCTGACCTATGGCACGATTGCCCCCGATGTGGCTCGCCGGCTGATCGACGAGGGTCGGTTGGATGAGGCACTTGGGATCATCCTGCGCGCCCGCGCTGCCGACGAAGCGAAATTGTTCCGCGCATCCCGGTATGAGCTTGATGAGGTCTATGAGGATTGCCTGCTACGGATGGGCAAGCTGGACGATCTGAAAAGCCATCTTTGGGCGACATTCCTGCAGACCCTCTATGCCGGTTCCTTGCGGAAATACCTCAAACTCCTGCCGGATTTCGAGGACATCGAGGCGGAGGAAAAAGCTCTGGCCCTTGCGGAAACCTACCCCCATCTTGGGGCGGCGATCCATTTCCTGACCGTATGGCCCGACCTTCCTCGCGCGGCGCGGGTCATCACAGCTCGCGCAGGTGAACTCGACGGCAATGCTTACGAGACCTTGACCGCCGCGGCAGATGCGTTGGAGCCCAACCATCCGCTCGCCGCCACCCTGCTGCGCCGGGCGATGATCAAGGACACGCTGGAAGGTGCCAAATCCAAACGCTACCGCCACGCCGCCCGCAACCTGGAAGAAAGTCGCACCTGTGCCGCGTTCATCCAGGATTTCGCGAGGTTTCCGTCGCATGCAGAGTTTCTGGCTGGGTTGAAACTCCGCCATGGAAGGAAGTATGGGTTCTGGGAAATCGTCGAAGGATGACGAATGTAGAATTCTTCGTAGGGATGGGCAGTGCGCGAGTCTATGGTTCCGCTTGGAATAGCTCTGGTTATCTTCGACGACTTGCGCAGCGATCTGCGCTCCTAGGCAGCAATCCGTCACGGCGATAGCGGCCATACTCGAACTATCGCGTCCATTTTGACAGGCAGCGGTGATGCAATGCGAGGCTCAATCTTTCAGTGGATTTGCCTTTTTTCGCCGAAGCCGTTCCTTCATCCGCCGCTCACCTTCCTCAGTTCCATCATGCCAGGTGCCGAACCACCGGTCGAAGGGCAGAAGGCCGTCCGCATAGTTTACCTCGAAATACTTATGGTGAAGGTAATGGGCATAGGCATGAGTATCGATTGCCCGATCCGCCCCTGCCTCGACCTTATCGAAACCGACATGTCCAATCACAGCGCCGGTTCCCGTCACCTGCAAATGGTACAGCACTAAGAGCGGGTGCGACGGCACTATCAGGTGGATCAGGACGTCTGACCAATAAAGCAAGTGTTCAACCGGATGCATCGACAGGGATGACCATGGGCTTGGGTTCACCGAGTTGTGGTGGACCGAGTGAACCCAGCGATAAAGCGGCCCCCAATGAATGAGCCGGTGGATCGCGAAGAAATGCGCCTCATGCAGGAACGGGATGACGAGCCCAAGCGCCACCAGTGCCAGTGGATGGTCCTGCAGCGTTGTCCATGGCCCCCAGCCTGTTGCCCAGAGATGGAGCATCAGGATTTCGTAGGCAGTCCAGATTGGCACCCCTGTGCCGAAGGTCCGAACAATATTGTCGATGTTCTGGCTGCCGAACATGAACACCGGGGACGGTTTGTCGCCGGGAAAGCTGCCGTTGAACTTGAAGCGGTTCCCCTGCGCGCGGCGGATGTAGAGCCGCAGCTCCAGCGCGCCGAAGACCAAAAGCACAATCGTAGCGTTGCGAGCCAGAAGATACGTCATCCACGGCCAGTCCAGCGTGGCCAGGGTAGAACGCGACGGTGTTGCCCAAAGCCAGAGTGCCGTGCCAAGCACAAGGAAAAGGGCATTCCACGGCAGGAAATAATGCGGCAGCCAGCGGATCAGCCGGCCGGGTTGCACGGGCCAGCGGAACAAGGGAGCCCCTTCCAGGGGCGCATTCGGGCTATAGTCGCCGCGCTTGTTCCGTGTGCCGAACCTGAGGTCATCCATCGGGCGTTCTCCTATTGCGATCCGAGGGTAATCGAGCGGTTTTCCGCGGCGCTTTGCCGGGCTGCGTCCAGCACAGCAAGCGTTCGCGCGCCCTCGGTGGCCGTCACAGGCGGGGCCACGCCGGTACGGACCGCAGTCGCAAAGGCCTCGTAGTAGTCGTGATACCGTCCCTGTTCGGACGGGATGATCGCTCGACCCGACATGGAGTAGAGGGTTCCCCAGTTTGCCTCGGGCTCGTGCCCCCAACCGTCAGGATTATCGACCGGACGGCGTCCGGCGAAGATGTCTTGCGCCTGCACATCCGACGTCGACGAGACATAGGCACCTTTGTCGCCATAGGCGCGCAACTCGCGGCAGTCGAGGTGGTTCAGTTTGCTGGCCGACAGGTGGCTATGGGCGCCGCTTTCGTGCCGCAGGGTGATGGTGAAGCCAACATCCGTTCTTCCACCAGGCATCTCGACATGATCCAACTGCGCGTCCACGGCCGATACCGGGCCGAGCAGATAGATCATCTGATCGACGACATGGCTGCCCAAGTCCCGCAGAAGGCCACCCGTCGGCCCCTGCTCGACCGTTTGCGGACTGTCTTGATCCATGCGGCTTTCGATCCGCCAGACCTGGCCCAACCGTCCGTCGTCGATGAGCTTTTTCAGGGTCTGCAGATCTGCATCAAACCGGCGGTTCTGATATACGCCAAGAACCACGCCCTTTGCCCGCGCGGCACGGTCCAGCTCCAGCGCCGCTTCGGAATTCGGGGCAAAGGGCTTGTCTGCGATCACATGCAAGCCGGCGGCGATTGCCTCCAGCACAAGCTCGCGCCGGGTTTGGGGCGGAGTGGTAATCGTCACGGCGTCACAGACACCGGCGGCAATCAGCGCAGAGAGGCTGGGGTAGATCGGGGTTTCAGGCCAGTCAGCGCGGGCTTTGGCAACGGTTTCCGGCGCCCGTGCAACGATGGCGGCCAGGGTGCAATCCCTTGCGGCCGCAATGAAAGGCGTGTGGAAATGCTGCCCGCCCGTGCCATAGCCAACCACCCCGATCCTAAGCATGGTTCAGCCTTTCACGGATGACAGGAAGGCGTCGAATTCGTCATCCTTGATCGCAACGGTATGTTCAGGCCCGGGATACCCGCCAGAGTTGACATCAGCCTTGAACGCTTTGAAGGCCGCGATCCGCTCGTCTTGAATGGCCTTCAGCTTCGGCTCCATGTCTGCATAGACCTTGCCGTGCCGGGGCTTGTGATTGACGCCGTAGCCGCAGACATCCTCGGTGAACAGGTATTGGGCGTCGGCATGTTTGCCTGCCCCCATGCCCAGCATGATCAAGCTGGAGTTCTCCGTCAGGTATTGCGCGACGCGGTCTGACACGACCTCCAGCTCGGCGCCAAAGACCCCGATCTTTTCCAGCATCTGGGTATGGCGCCACAGGGCAGTGGCCTCGTCCGCAGTCTTTCCAACGGCACGCCAGCCGGTCCAAGTGATGTAGGACGGCACAAGGCCGATATGGCCGACAACCGCCAGATGATTGTCTGCAAGGGTTTTTTGAATGTCGTACGAAGCCGAGCAATAGAAGGCGTCGCCGCCAAGGGATGAGAACTTGAACGCGGTCCTCAGATATTCCTCGGCCGTTGTCAGGAAGGTGCCGTGCAACGGCCCCCAGCCGCCATAGGGCAGACCGACCTGCACGAAGCAATCGCCTGCCGCCTCGCGCATTTCGGCGTCAAAGAAGCGGCCTTCAATCGACAGCATATTGATGCCTGCGGCAGCTGCGGCGGCGGCTTCGTCCTTGGTCTGGACATAGAGCATCGAGATCTTCTCGCCGCGCTTTTTCATGGCGCGCAAATCCTGGACGAGGGGACGGTTGTGATACATGGGTCTTTCCTTTTTGGCTCAGGTGGCGGCAAGCAGCCGCTTCAGATTTTGTGAGGGATCGGCCAAGCGGCCCGCGTCGACGATGGTCTGCCGCTCGATGAGTTTCTCGAAGATCCGGATGTCCTTGGATGTTGCATTGCCGGGCCCGATGCCGGCCGCGGCGACAAGGTTTTGCTGGGCGTCACACTGAAAAACGACGGTCGTGCCGTCGCCAGTTGCGCGGCTATGAATGGGCGCGCCCAGATCGAAAATCCCGGCGACTTGAAGGCTCAGATCGTATTGATCCGACCAGAACCATGGAACCTTGTTGTACGGAACCGACCGCCCCAGAATTGACAGCGCGACATGCTCGCCCTGATCCTGTGCGGCCTTCCAGCTTTCCAGCCTGACCTGCTGACCGCGCCAGTCAAAGTTGCAGCAATCGCCTGCCGCAAAGACCTGAGGCGCCGAGGTCCGAAAATCGCCATCGACGGCGATCCCGTTCCGCACAGCCAATCCGGCAGCTTCAGCCAATGCTGTCTCTGGCAGAGAACCCACGCCAGCGATCACAGCGTCAAATTCCAGTAGCGTGCCATCTGCCAAAACGATTTGGTTCGCACTGGCGCCGACGACCCCGGTATCAAGCATCAGGCTGACCCCCTCGAGGCTGTGCCTTTCTTGCAAGACACGCGCGATCTGCGGCGGGACGGCGCGCCCCAGAAGACGTGGGCCCGCTTCAATAACCGTCACCTCGGCACCTGCCTTGCGGGCCAGTGCCGCGAGTTCCAAGCCGATAAAGCCACCCCCGATGATGCCGATCTTGGCGCCGGGTGACAGCCGGGACAGGATGACCTGCGCATCAAGATCGGTGCGCAAGGTCAGGCAACCTTCCACGCCGGAAAACAGACGCGCGCGTGCGCCGGTCGTAAAAAGCAGATGGTCGTAGGCCAATGCCTCGCCGCCCGACAGGAAAACCAGACGACTGCCGAAATCGATGTTGGTAACCACCTTTCCCAGGCGCAGCGCTATTTGGTTATCGGAGTAAGCTTCGGCCGTTCGGATCAGCCTGATCTCGCCTGCTTTCGAAAGCGGGGGGCGTTCATAGGGTAATGCGGCCTCGGCTCCGATCAGAGTGAGTTCGCCCTTGTATCCGTGTTCGCGCAAGGCAAACGCGGCCCGAACGCCGCATTCTCCTGCACCGATGATGACGACACCGCTCATCATCTACACCGTGAACGCCGCGCGGAATGCCTCAAGCGCGGCTTCGGGCTCCTTGGCAGCAAAGGCTTCCATACCGACTGGGCCATCGTAGTTCATGTCACGCAGAGCCTTCGCAACGCTGACGTAATTGATCTCGCCTGTGCCGGGCTCAAGGCGGCCGGGGTTGTCCGCGACCTGCACTTCACCGATCCAAGGCAGGCAAGCCTCACACCAGCGGATCAGGTCACCCTCGCCAATCTGGGTGTGGTACAGATCAAGATTGATGCGCAGTTGTGGCCGGTTCACAGCCGACACCAGGGCCAGAACCTCCGCCGTCGAGCCGAACGGACAGCCCGGATGGTCAATCGGGTTCAGGTTCTCCAGCGTGAAGACAACACCCTCGGCTTCGGCCAAGTCGCAGATGCGGTGAAGCGTGTCACGGGCGCGGGTCACCATGCCGGGGGCGAAACTTCCGATCTTTGGTATCGGAATTCCCATGTCCCCAAGGCCGGTGCCATGAAGGTTCAGCCGATGAACTCCCAGCCTTTTCCCGACGGCCACAGTCTCGCGCACTGATTTCAGCAGCGCCGCGGCACCGTCCTTGTCGCTAAGCCTTCCCTTGAGATAGCCGTTCATGATCGTGAAGGTCGCACCCGTGCGTTCCAGCGCCGTCACATCCCAGTCGGTCCAGTTCCAAAGACCAACGCCAAAGCCCATTTCCTTCAGGCGACTTGCACGCCATGAAATAGGGCGGTCGCGCCAAAGCATCTCCGCGCAGGCGGCAAGCTGAAAAGCCATGTCAGATGTCCACCAGCACGCGCCCGCCTTCAACCTTCGTCTTGTAGCAGTGCAGGTTGTTACAAGCCGGGGGAGTCTCAACCTCGCCGGTGGTGAAGTCGAAGATCGAGGAATGCTTTGGGCATTCGATGGTGTTCTCCATCACCAGCCCATCGGCCAGATGGATATCTTCGTGGGTGCAAAGGCCATCGGTACAGAAATAGCCATCTTCATGGTTGCGGTAGATCGCAAAGGTGCGGCCACCGTGGTCAAAGCGGATCACGTCTTCGGCGTCGATATCATTGGTTGAACAGGCATCAATCCAGGCCATGGCGTCTCTCTCAGATTGCTTGAGGTTGGTAATCGGCGGGCGCCTTCGGCATGACGCCCTGCAAAAGCGCCACGGATTTCTCGAGCCCTTCCAGCGAGTTCAAGAGCACGTCTTCATGCTCGATCGACAGCCAGCCGTCATAGCCACCCATTTTGAGGCGGTAGCAAAACTGCCGCCACCATTCCTCGCCATGGCCAAAGCCAAGGGTGATGTAGCTCCAGCTGCGGGCGGGAATGTCCATCAGGCTGCCGTTTTCCAAGAGGCTGGTGGTGGCCTGCACCGGGGCATTGAGGAAGGTATCTTTGGCGTGGACATGATAGATCGCCTCGCCCAGACGCTCGGCCGCGATCAGCGGGTCAGCGCCCATCCAGAACAGATGGCTGGGGTCAAGGTTGGCACCGATCACGGGGCCCACGGCATCGCGCAGTTTGAACAGCGAGGGCACGTTATAGACGCACTGGTTGCCGTGAAGTTCCAGCGCGATCTTCTCGACGCCATTTGCCTTGGCCAGCTCGACGATTTCGGCCCAGAACGGGATCAGTTTCTCCTGCCACTGATACTGAAGGATTTCCTGCGTTTCGGGCGGCCAGGAGGAGACGACCCAGTTCGGCATCTGGTCATTTGCCGACCCAGCCGGAAGACCCGACATGGTGCAAACTATCTTGATGCCCATTTCACCTGCGACGCGGATCGTATCGCGCAGGTCTGCGCCCTGCTTTGGATCGGTGGGATGCAGGGGGTTGCCGTTGGCGTTCAGGCTGATGACGTCCAGCCCACGGTCCGAAAACGCCTTGAGAAAGGCCTTCTGCTTTGCGGCATTGCCCAGCATCGCTTTCAGGTCGAAATGGGGTGCTGTGGACCAGCCGCAGGTGTTCACCTCGACCCCCGACACGCCCATGCGTGCGGCGTGGTCCAGCATGGCGTCAAACGACACGGCCCCAAGGCTGTCGGATACAAATCCCAGTTTCATACGTAGAACTCCGGTTTGGCGATCATTTCGACCGCGAGTTTGGTGCCAGACGCAAGCGCGCGCGCCCCGGTCTCGGCAACCTGCGCTGCGGCATAACCATCCCAGGCACTGGAGCCGGTCTTGGTGAATTCGCCCGTATTCACGAAATGCAGGAAGTCGCGGTTCTGCCGGACATAGGCCTCGAGATACCGGCTGCGCCAATCGGCATCATATCGCGTGGAAGAGGCAAGCCGCATGTCGGTGCGGGTATAGGCCACGTTGTTCATGGCAACCGACCCCGCCTCACCGACCAGTTCGGCGCGCACGTCATAGCCATAGGCGGCATTGTTGTTGATCTCGATGGTGACCAGCTGGCCTTCGGTGGTCTCGAGGACCATCACGACAGGTGCCACCCGCGCATCCGACCGCTTGGGCTGATAGGCCGAAATGCTGGCGTATTCGCAGCCCAGCACATGGCGAACCACGTCAAACTCATGCGGGGCCGAGTTGGTGATCGCCATGGCGCCGGTGAAATCGGCGGCGGGCGTTTCTACGTTGCGGTGGAAGTTGTGCATCATCAGCGCGCGGCCAAGATGGCCTTGGTTCAGAGCGGCTTTCATTTCCACGTAGGATTGGTCAAATCGGCGCATGAAACCGACTTGCACGAACCGGCGACCGGCAGCTTGTTCGGCGGCCATCACCGCAAGGCATTCCTCGGGCTTCTGCGACAGTGGCTTTTCGCAAAGCACCGGCTTGCCTGCCTTGATGCAAGCGAGGCTGAGCGGTGTGTGCGTGAAATCGGGGCTGGCGATAATCACGGCATCGACGTCGGCACGGGCAATCACGGCCTCGGGATCACTGGCGACATCAAAGGCGCCAAGGCTGTCGGCGATGGACTTTGCCCGAGACTGATCCATGTCGCAAACCACTTGCAGGGTCGCGCCCGGCAGGTCTTCAGCCACGATCCTTGCGTGGTCGGCCCCCATAAGGCCCGCGCCGATTACGGCAACTCTCTTTGTCATTCTTCCCGCCTTGGACATCTTGCTTGGGTTGATCTGGGACCCGGGCCGGAGGGCAATCCGGCCCGGGTGAGGGAAGGCCACGTGGAGGAGGCAGCCTTCCAGGGAGCTTAATGCACGGGTGCGGGCGGGTGCCCGTCATGGCTGGCCATGTAACCGTCAATCGAGGCTTCGAGGTTGGCCATGGTTTCACCGCCTGCCATCAGGTCGGTGATCTCTTCGCGGGTCTTTTGGCCCTTCTTGAAATCGGCAGCCACAGCACCCCGGATCAAGACGGCAAAGTGGTCCCCTACGGCCATTGCGTGCATGACCTGGTGAGTGATGAAGATCACCGCAAGGCCACGCCGCTTTGCCTCGTTCACAATGCGCAAAACGTGGGCCGCCTGCTTGACCCCCAAGGCCGCCGTGGGCTCGTCGAGGATGAGTACACGCGCCCCGAAATGGACCGCGCGGGCAATGGCGAGCGACTGGCGTTCCCCACCTGAAAGACCGCCCACCAGCCGGTCACCGTCATCGATACGGGTGATGCCGAAGTTCTGCACCGCCTTGACGGCGATTTCGTTGGCGCGTTTGCGGTCGTACACCTTGAACGGCCCCCAGCCCTTGGTCGGCTCTACGCCGACAAAGAAGCTGCGGCCGATGGACATCAGAGGAAATGTGCCGCCGAACTGGTGGACGGTCGCGATGCCCTTTTCGGAAGCGGCACGCGGGGTTGGCAGGCCGGTGGCCTGACCGTCCATCTCGATTGTGCCACTGGTCGGCTGGTGGACGCCGGACATGATCTTGATCAGCGTCGATTTGCCGGCACCGTTGTCACCCAGCAGGCAAAGAACTTCCCCAGCGCGCACCTCAAGGTTGATGTCGTGCAGGACGTCGATGGGGCCAAAGCTCTTGTTGACGCCGCGCAGGGCCAGGATCGGTTTTTGATCGGACATTTTGGTTCCCCCCAATCAGGATTTCTTGGTGGACGACCAATTGGTCGCCATACGCCGGAAGGTCTCATTCATCAGGACCGCGAAGAGGAGCAGCGCCCCGATGAACAGGAGGTTCAGGTCCTTGTCGAAGGTCGTGAAGTTGATGCCCTGGAACACGATCCCGAAGGTCAGCGTGCCAAAGACGACGCCCAAGACCGAGCCGAAACCGCCGGTCAGCAGCACCCCCCCAACCACCACACAGATGATGGCGTTGAAGATCATGCCGAACTGGGTCGTCGTGCTGGCCGAATTTGCCAGTGTGGCTTCGGTCATCCCCACCAGCGCCGCGGCCATGGCCGAGAGCATGAATAGCGAAATCTTCAGACGCGCAGTCGGGATGCCAGCATTGCGCGCACTTTGCTGGTCTCCGCCCATGGCAAAGATCCAGTTGCCCCAAGGCGAAACGTGCAGGACGAAATAGCAGACGGCGGCAAAGACGATCCAGATGAAGAACGAGCTTTGCAGGCTTTGAAACACGACAAAGCCGGTGGCCTCTGCCCCAAGGATCAGCGTGTGATAGTCGCCCATCAGGAACTCCGACACCGCGCCAACGTCTTGCAGGCTGTGCTGTGTCGTTCCTGCCAGATGTTTGGAAACATAGGCGTTCAGCCCAGCAACGACGAAGAGGGTGGCCAGTGTCACGATCAACGACGGAACGTTGGTTCGCGTCACGAGAAGGCCATTGATGTAGCCGATAGCTGCCGCGACACCGAGGCTGATGGCCGCGCCAAGCCAGAAGTTCAGCCCGAATGTTTCAACTGACATCGCCAACACGATCCCACCTGCGGGAATCAGAGCGCCGATCGAGATGTCCAGTTCACCCGCAATCATCAGGAAGCCGATCGGGATGGCGATAATCCCGACCTTTGACGCGAAATTCAGCCAGGTTGAGCTGCCCAAAGCTGTAACGAATTGCTTGTCCCACCCGAAGTAGCTGAAAAAGATCAGGATCAGGAGGAAGCCGGCTGCGGCGCCCGCTTCCGGGCGGCGGAAGAACCCGGGAACTGAAAGACCCCTGCTTCTGGCAGGTCCCACCTTGATGCTTGTTTCTGCCATTTCGATCTCCTCCGAAGGCGCAACTGTGCAGGGCTACCAGAATGGCAGCGCCCAAAGTGTCCCCGGCCAGCGAACCGGCCGAGGACAGAGGGATTGATCAGCGTGCGCCGAGGGCGGCACCAGCAACAACCGCATCGACGTTCGAACCATCAATGATGGCCGGGCCGGTCAGCACGGGGTTGGTCGAGATGTTGGTGCCGAACTTCAGGTGGGCAAACAGCATCGACGTTGCGAGGAAGCCCTGCAGGTAGGGCTGCTGGTCGATTGCCATGGTCTGGGTGCCAGCCTTGATCCGGTCAAGCGAGGCCGGGCTGAAGTCGAACGCGCCGGTCAGAAGCTTGGTTCCGGTCTGTTCCACGGCATTGACCGCAGCAGCAGCACCGAAGTCTGCGCAAGAGATGATCGCGTCGATGGTCGGATCGCCGATCATGGCGGCCTTGAAGGCCTCGGCGGTGCCTGTCACGTCGCCATCGAGGTTCGGCGGGGTCTCCAGCACGGTCACTTTGGCACCGGCAGCGGTCGCGCCATCGGTCACACCGCGGCACCGCTCGGTCAGGTTGATCGCGCCCGGAACCTGAATGTGGCAGACGATGTGTTTGGCACCGTTCTCGGCCAGATACTTGCCGCCGCCCACGCCTGCCGCATATTCGTCGGACCCGAAATAGTTGATTGCGCCAGTGTCAGCCATGACCGGCAGACCCGAGTTGTACTGCATGATCACGATGCCAGCATCACGTGCCGCCTGCAGCGCGGGGATCTGTGCTTCAGGTACCCAGATCGGGATGGCAATCCCGTCAACGCCCTGTGCAACGGCCTGGTTGATCAGCGTCACAAGATCAGGGCCGAAGTTTTCGTAGTTCTGCGTGCGCAGATACTGGACCGTGCCGCCGTTCAGCGTGACCATCGCCGTCGCGTCATCAACGCCCTTCTTGATCTTGTCCATGAATGCGTCTTCGACCGAGCCCGCGATCACGGCAATGTCCTGCGCCATGGCCGCCGTTGACATCAGCGCCAGTGCAGTTGCAGCAGCGATTGCCTTTGCCTTGAAGTTCATCCTTGTCTCCTCCCTTTGTGCGCTTGAAGCGGCGCGAGTGATGGTCGTTTGCCGACCCGTTACGCCTTGACGGCGATGGCTTGGGCGCTGGCACGGGGCTTTGGACCCGAGCGAAGCGCGAATTTGCGGAAGCTTTCGTTCATCGCGACGGCAAGAAGCAGGGTCACCCCGATGATCAGGCTCGACCAGTTCCGGTCGATGTCAGTGAAATAGATGCCCTGGCTGACGATGGCGAAAGTGATGGTGCCAACGAAGATCCCGAGGACCGACCCGAACCCACCAGTCAGGACGACACCGCCGACAACAACGCTGACGATGGCGTTGAAGATATAGCCCATCCCCCCCGACACCTGTGCAGAGTTGAACTGGATCGCGCCGCACATGCCGACAAAGGCGGCGCTCATGGCCGATAGCATGAACAGCACGATGGTCAGGCGCGTGGTGGGCACGCCTGCATTGCGGGCCGAAACGAGATCGCCGCCCATAGCAAACACCCAGTTGCCCACCCTGGTCTTGTGCAAAAGAAAGGCAAGGATTGCAGCAAATCCCATCCACCAGAAGATAACGACCTGATGACTGCCGCCGATCAGACTGCCGAAGACCGATTTGGCCCAATCGGGCGAGGTCAGGGCAACGCTTGACCCCCCGGTCAGAAGATTGGCCCCGGCCAGCACGACACCCTGCATCACGACAAGCGTGCTCAGCGTGATGATCAATGACGGAACCGTCGTACGGGCAGTCAGGATGCCGTTCACCAGTCCAACGACAGCCGCAAGCGACAGCGTGCCCAGAATTCCGACCCAGATCGGCAGCTCATAATAGCCTGACAGGATTGCGATGGTCATCGACCCGGCCGGGATCATCGCCCCGATGGAGATGTCGATATGGCCCCCGATCATCAGGATACCAACTGGGATCGCCACGATCCCAAGATTCGCCGCGAAATTCAGCCAGCTTGCCGCCCCAAACAGGGTGCCAAGGTTCACGCCTCCCAATGCCGCGTAAAAGGCAAGAATTGCGAAAAGACTGATGATGGCAGCAGCTTCAGGGCGTCGCAGGAAGGGGGACATCGCGGGCTCCTCAGCGCTTTTTGGTGGAGTATTTGAGCGCGAGTGCGCGGAATCCGTCATTCGACAGGACGGCAGTCAGCAGCAGCACACCAATAATGACCGACCCGACATTTGGATCGAGGCCCGAGAAAAAGATGCCTTGGTTCACGATGGAAAAGGTCGCGGTTCCGATGACGATCCCGACAACCGAACCTGCCCCGCCGTTCAGCATCACGCCCCCGATGACCACGCACATGATCGAGTTGAAGATGAACGGTTGGCCCGCAGCCACCTGAGCGTTCTGGTAGGTCATCAGTTGAAGGATGCCGACGAATGCCGCCGCAAAGCCCGAGAGCATGTACAGCGCGATGGTCAAACCGGCCGTCGGAATCCCCGCATTGCGTGCGCTAACCCGATCACCACCCAGAGCGAAGACCCAGTTCCCGATGGGCGAAACATGCAAGAAAAAGAACAAGACCAGGCTGAACCCGACCCACCAGAAGATCGACACGTTGAACATGCCGCCGATGAAGGTGCCCAGCAGAAGTTTCGTCGTGGGGTCCGGCACCAGAAAGACACTGGTAGACCCTGCGATCAGCACGGCAAGACCCAGCGTCAACCCCATCAGGACGAACATCGTGCCGATGGTGATGATCAGCGACGGGATGGTTGTCCGCGTGACCAGCAAGCCATTGACGTAACCGACAATCAGACCAACGCCCAGACCGCAGGCGATGCCAAGAAAAACCGGAAGCCCGAAGTAACCCGTGATCACCGCCGCCGTGACCGACGATGCAGGAATGATCGAGCCGACCGAAATGTCCAGCTCTCCGGCAATCATCAAAAGGCCGACCGGCAGCGCAATGATGCCCACCTCGGCCGCGATGTTCAGCCAGCTTGACCAGCCGGGCGCTCCGATGAACACGGCGCCACCCATCACGGAAAAGAAGGCAAAGACCAGCAAGAGGCCGACCAGCGATCCCGTTTCGGGGCGTCTGGCAAGGATGCCGAACGACATTCGCGGTGCGCCTCCCTCGATTGGTTTCGACATCCGTCCATTCCCCCGGTTGCGTTGGGCTACCCGCTTCAATGCGGGTGCTGCTGTGGCTGTTGTGAAGCGACTCCCCGCCGCGACCTGTGCGGCGGGGAACCTGATCCGGCTTAGCGGGCGCCGAGTTTGACGCCTTCGATCACCAAAGCGACATTCGCCGCATCGATAATGCCCGGCCCGGTCAGGATCTCGCGCGTGGGAATGGTCACGCCATAGTTGACGAAGTTGTTCAGGATCGACACGGCGAAGAAGCCCTGCTGATAGCCCTGCTGGTCGATGGCGCAGGCCTGCGATCCGGCCTGGATATTGGCAAGGATCGAGTCGTTGAAGTTCATTCCGCAGACAAAGACCGAACCGGCTTTGCCGGCCTGCTGGATGCCGCTGATCGTCGCATTGGTGTCCTGATCGCCAATGGCGAACAGCGCGTCGATCGTCGGGTTTTCAATCAGATGGGCGCGGACGGCCTGGGCCACGGCAGTTGCGTCGCCAAAGGCGGTCGCCGGAAGCTGCAGGACCGAGCCCGTGCCTCCATTGGCGGCAAGGCCTTCATTGAAGCCAGCGCAGAAGGCCTCGATGTTGGCGGCCCCCGGAAGCGTATTTACACAGGCCCCGTTCTTGTGACCGGCCTTTGCGAGATACTCGCCAGCCGCATAACCCGACTTGCTGTCCACTGCGCCGACGTAGTTCATCGCACCCAGACGGTCCGCCGCTTCGATGCCGCCGGCGTTGTAGATGACCAGAGGAATGCCGGCCTCGACCACGGCCTGAAAAGCCGGGTCCATCGCCTCGGGAACCCAGTCGGGTCCGACGATGGCATCAGCGCCCTGGTCGATGGCCTGACGGATCAGCTCGGCCGCGTCGGGGCCAAGGTTGTCGTAGTTCTGCGGTCCAAGCCAGGTAACCGAGCCGCCTTGGGCTTCGGCAACTTTACCCGCCATTTCCGCACCCAACTTGACGCGCGACCAGAACGGATCGTCAGGCTTGCCGCCGATGACGAAGATGTTCGCACCCTCGGCGCTGGCCATGCCAGCAACCAGCGTCAGCATCGCCGTGGTGGCAAGAATTTTTCCAAGTTTCATTTTCGGGTCTCCTCCCTCGTTCGACCGCCCACTGCGGCCCGTTGTTCTGCTGTCCTGCGGCCTATTCGGCCGGGGTCGCACCTTTGCCGGCCTTGTTGGCCAGTCGTTCTTTCTTCTTGCGGAACCGTTCCTTCATCTGCTCGTCGGCCTCTTTTGAGCCGTCGTGCCAAAGGCCGAACCACTTATCGAGCGGGATAAGCCCGTCACCGCCGTAGTTCACCTCGAAGTACTTGTGGTGCAGGTAATGGGTGTAGGCATGGCTATCCATCGCCTGACCTTCGGTCAGCTCCAGCTTGTCAAACCCGATGTGGCCGACGATCGCGCCGTAAGCGGTGCTGTTCAGCTGGAACAGTGCCACGAAGGGGTTTGACGGGATGATCAGGTGCCACATCATCTCGGAAAAGAAGAACGCAGCCTCAACCGGGTGCATTGACATTGACGACCAAGGCGACGGGTTGATCGAGTTGTGGTGGACCGAGTGGATCCAGCGATAAAGCGGTTGTTGGTGGATCAGCCAGTGGATGCAGAAGAAATGCACTTCGTGGATGGCGGGTGCCAGCAAGAGAAGCGCCGCCAGCCAAAGCCAGTGATCTTCAGGCGAAAGCCAAAGCACATAGCCATTTGCAAAACACCACAGCGTGAAGCACTGGATCATCGTCCAGATCGGGATCGAAATGCAGAATGTCCGCAGGAAGTTGTCGATGTTCTGGCTTTTGAACCAGAAGACGTCAGACGGATTTTCTGACGGGAACTTGTGGTTGTACTTGAACCGCGTCCCCTGCTTGCGCTTGACGTAATAGAACAGCTCTACCGAGCCATAGAGCAGGAAGATGCCGCCCGCGTTGACCGCGTGGATCCACAGCACCCAACCCCAGGAGAAGCTCTTCATCACATCCCAGTCGGGCAGCACGAAGTACCAATAGGCAGCCGTGACGGCCATGAAGATGGCGTTGTGTGGCCAAAGATAGGCGATGATCCAGCCGCCGATCTTGTTCCACTTGCCCAACCAGAACGGGGCAATCTCAAGCGGTTGGTTCGGGGCCCAGTTGCCGCGCTTGTCGCGGGTGCCAAATTTCAGATCGTCCACCGTGATCTCCTGTAGCACGTTCATTCCGAATCCGGATCGATTGGAATTCTCATACTGTTGACAAGACGACCTTCATAATACTTTCATCAGAGATACAGTATTTCCCCTCTTTTCCCTCATTTTCTGCGGCGCAGAAATGAAGGATTCTTTCAGGAACGACCATGGCACACAGAGCGACGATCCAAGACCTTGCCGAGAAGGCGGGCGTCAGCGTATCCACCATCGACCGCATCCTGAACGGTCGCGACAAGGTGCGTTCTGGCACAGCGGCACGTGTTCTCGCCGCCGCCGAAGCGCTTGAATTCTATGCCCTTCCAGCGCTGCGAAAACGGCTTCGCGTGGACCAGCCGAGGGTTCGTCTCGGCTTTCTGCTGCAGCAATCCCACCGCACATTCTATCGTTTGATCGCCGATGCACTGGCCGAGGCCGCTGCCAATTCACCAGAGCCAGTAGAAGTCGTCGTGGAGCACCTCGACGATTTGTCCCCAGAATCGGTCGCAGAGCGAATGCTTGCCTTGGGCGGCTCCGTCCAGTCCATTGCGGTGATCACCGCCGAGCACGCGAGGGTATCCAGCGCGATTGAAGCTTTGTCAGCCAAGGGCGTCGCGACCTATGGTCTCATTTCTGAACTGACAGCCAGCTGTGGAGTTGGCTACATCGGCCTCGACAACTGGCGCGTCGGCAGGACCGCGGGTTGGGCGATCACGGGTCTGAGCAAGCGCCAAGGGCCGGTTGGCATTCTTGTGGGCAACCACCGGTATCGTTGTCAGGAATTGAACGAGACTGGGTTCCGGTCCTACTGCCGCGAGCATGCACCCGGCTTTTCCCTGCTCGAACCGCTTCAGACCTTTGAAGACAACACTGTAGCGCGCGAGATCACCGAGCAACTCTTGCGTCGCGAACCGGATCTGGTGGGCCTTTACGTCTCTGGCGGTGGAATGAAGGGCGTTCTGCAGGCACTCAAAACTGCCGGAAAGGGTTCTGAGCTTATCGTCGTTGGACATGAAATCACGGACCACACTCGAGTTGGAGTGATGGACAACTTGTTGTCGATGGTTTTCGCGCACCCCATAAAGCGACTGGCCGCCGAGGCGATTGCACAGATGCAGAAAGACCTGAGCGAAGAGAAAGCGCCCGCGAAGAGGATCTTGAACTTCGATATCTACGGTCCTGAGAACATTTGACAGAAACTCCGGCACAAATCTGAAGGGGTTCCGGTCGAAGCACACTCATTTCGAGCACCACTTCCCGCGGTCCAGCGCCCCTCAAGGTGATCCGATCCACCGCAGTGGTCAGGCCAGCAAGTTCGGCAGCGCTCAGTGTCTATGTTTCAAAACCGGGCCTAAGGTCAAAAAGGCGCAATTTCGTCTGCCAGAGGACGTGCGAGCCTGAAAAAGTTGTCTCAGCATGCATGCCAACGCGATTTGCGCAGCTGTCCGTTCTTGCAATTGTTGGCCGATCCTTTCGCAGACGCAGCGAACGGCCGCTCTCCGTCCTGTGCGACCGATATGGCTCGATTGACGCACCCGGCCCATATCTGCCGGTCAGAGCGTGCCGCCACTTCGGTGCGGCGTTGCCTAAAGCGGTCGCTCTTCATGGATCGCAGCACTTTACACTGAGGAGTGTCTCGGCGCTGATCTGTTGCCGAGCCCGATCCAACTATAATGATCGGAGCCGTTCTGGATGATAAGTCCAAGCGATGAACCGGCTGGTCTTCTGGCCCTGCGCCATTTCGACAACTTTGAATTCGGCAACCTGCGCTTTCTTCAGCAGTCTGGAGAGTGGCTTGAGGCTGTCTTTCTTTGACACGAGGCAGGTGAACCACAGGCATTGTTCGGCGAAATCCATGCTCTGCCCGATCATTCTGGCGATAAAGCCGATTTCGCCACCCGGGCACCAGAGTTCGGCATTCTGGCCGCCGAAATTGAGTTCGGCAGACTGGCCCTTGCCAAGATTGCGCCACTTGCGCTGCGTGCCCTCTTTCGCCTGTGCAAGCGACGCATGGAACGGGGGGTTGCAGAGGGTGACATGGAAACGATCATCCCGAGAGACGACGCCTTGAAAGATATCCTCGGCGTTGTCCTGATGTTTGAGCCTTATATTCAGCCCGTTTCGTTCGCAGATCTGCCGTGCCGATTTGATCGAGACCGGATCGATATCGACGCCCGTGAAGTCCCAACCATATTCATGCCGACCCGTCAGCGGATAGACAAGGCTCGCACCCGTCCCGATATCCAGCGCCTTGATTTCGGGCCCAAGCGGAATTTCTTGGCCGTTACTTTCGGCAAGCAGATCCGCGAGGTAGTGGATGTAATCGACGCGCCCCGGGATCGGGGGGCAGAGGTAAGAGGCAGGAATATCCCAGAAATCAACCCCGTAGTGGGTCATCAGGAGTGCGCGATTGAGCATACGGACCGCGTCCACGTCTTGAAAGTCGATCGTCATCTGACCACGCGGGTTTCTTGTCGTGAATGCCGCCAGTCCGGGAGATTTCACGATCAGGCGTTCAAAGTCATACCCCTGACGGTGTTGGTTGCGCGGGTGCAACATGGGTTTGACAGCCATGGGAAACCTTCCAGCGTGCTGATGCAGGCAGCCTGCCTGACAAGACATCACGGTTAGAGCTTCCGGGCTGCCTGGGGAATACATGATCGGCCCTTAGCGGACACTACGTTCAGTTTGACAACGCGCCGAAAGCTGGCCTTCGCGCTTGCCGCGGCAGCGATGAAGTTGCCAGCAGCAACCTTATCTAGTTTGCTGCCGAGCGCGACCGCGCGCACGTTCATGCCTTCTTGTGTCGTCATCACGAGGTGCCATTGTGATTAGTGCCGGACCATAATAAAAGGATGCACGACGTAAATAGGTTCACTTCATGCCCTTTAGTGTTCCAACAAACCTTCTGTCTTGATGGGCGTTTGTTTTGTCGAATTCCGCAGATTGCTTTTCGATAGCTTTAGCCAGCAAAGCTTCTGCTTCCATCACAATTCGAAGAAAAACTTTTGGATCGTTTAATTTTAGAAGCGCTGCCTCAGCATATTTCTTATTGGCGATTTCATTGGATAGATTAGGCGGAGTTCCAAAGCTTCTGCGAACCAGAAGTGCGATGATAAATCGAAACTTCCACAAACTCTTCCTTGCACCTCCAACGCATAGTTTCTCTATGCCACGAAGGATCTTGGCTGATATCAGGTATGGCCACATAGAATGCTCATCCCTATACATTCTTGCCGCATACTTTTTCAGAAGGACACCATAGTAATCATTGGCATCAACGGGATCTTCGATATAACAGCTTACGAACGCATTTGTCATCGATGTTAGTGTTATGATATTTTGAGGCGTGTAGGCCGTATCAGCATACTGGCGTTTGCGACGTTCATAGACGACTTTGCTTTCGGGGCGGTCTTCTATGCTGAGAAAAAATCTTTCGAGTTTTTTGTGGAAATCTGATAGAACAACGAATGCTTCGTCCTTGACCTCAGTCTGCCTATTGGTGGCTCTAACGATGTCATTTATGATATCTTTGTCTTCAACCTCAATTATTTTGACTGGAACTGACGTAGTCGGTAGCAGTTTGCTGCGATTTTCAAATATTATATTACTGGTTTGGCATCCATTCACAATCTGATAGTCTGATAGCGTGAATTTCTTCCCAACTAAATTCACCCCCTTTGCAACAATCGTTATTCCATTATTGAGTGCGGCAAGCTTACTTTGCTCTTCTTGTGATGAAATGGTGGCGGAAATTTCATCATTCACGGGGTTGCGGTTCAAAAAATCTCGGACATTTTCATTAAAAATGGCTTTGTGAAGGCGCCCATCAGAGTTTGTAAGCAGCTTCACAAGTTCGGTGCATGGCAATACTCCGATATATGACTGCCTGATCCCAGGGATTGGTGGAAGTGAAGCAAATTCATTCATTTGAATTTCACGTTCAATTCTGAGATTAACCTCTTGATACCTTTCTTGGAGCCGATCGGAGTCAACGAAGTTGAAATTAACTTCTGAGAACATTCCGAAAGATAATAGTTCTGCATTTCCCGCTTCCACACGTGCGGTCACCGTTGCGTCATTCAAAAATCTACCCGCATAACAGTAGTAAATGTTTAGCCTTGGTTTGGATTTAAACTTGACGCTGATCGAAAAAACTTTCTCTGAAAGTGACCTCCTATCTTGTATTTGCTCATTTGCGGGCATGAATTTATCGCCAAAAAACTCCTTCACACCTTGTAGAAAGCTTCCAATCTCGGCTGAATTAAGATTTCGTGAGGTCTTAGACTGAATGAAGCAAAAGTCTGCATCAATGCGCTGACGTGATGCGATTTCATCTACGTGATTGGGAGTGGTAATAGGGATGTCGTTCAGAAAAATCCCAATCGCATCGATTGCAGTATCGTGTCCACCTGCAACGACAACATCCGACAATTCTGTGTGTTCAGAGAAATCTCTAAGCATCACGCAGTAAGCTGAAAAATACTCAAAAGCATCAGACTCCTTAAGCCCTTGCAGGCCTTGGAGCTTTGAGAATTCATTTAAGTAGGATGTCAGAATAGGGTCGTCCATGCAACTAATCCCTGTTAAGCTTTCACCTCCCGATACAGCCAGACTTCGTCTGTTAGGGCAAGGGGATATGAGGCCCGACTTGCAGAGTATTGCCCCCTTTCGTTGACCTCACCTGCGCGAACTCTTCGCGGGCTATTACTTAGTTGTCGCTGTCGAAATGCTGCAGCCCGCACAAAAGGCTGCTTTTGCAGTTTGCTGCAACTGCTCCGCTGCAGTGCCGTGAGTCCGCTTCCCGCCCATTGCGTCAACCGCGACATCGGCCAGTCACGCAGTGGTGCCCCGGAGCTGTTGCCAACGTTCCTGAATTTCAATCGATCCGACCGGGCTGCCACATAGCCGTGAGAGTGGTCGAAAAAATGAAAACAGGTAGCTTTCCCGTAACCCTCTGCGCCCATGGCATGAACGAGTCCAACGTCGATGGCAGACATGGTAAAGGGCATGGCCTATCATCACCCTGACGCCGGGTGGAAATGATTTTGTTCGCCATCTAGCGCACTCAGGGGGACGTTTCTTGAATAGAGCTGCCATGACGATCTCAGCGCTGTTGCAGTTGGTGGCTGCGTATCCTTCCTTGCGACGGAAAAGCGTGCTGCAGCGGTTCATTGGCATCAGTGAACGGGCGATTAAAGCTCGTGTTTCCAGGAACCCCGGTGCCACGTTATCGATGGAACAAAGTTTGCGCGCGGCTCAACTCGCCGAAATCTTGGAGAAGGCGACTCAAGTGCTCGGGGCGCGGGATGCTGCGGAGGCTTGGATGGGGCGGCGGGCCATGGGGCTCGATGGAATGGTGCCACTTGACCTGCTTGCGATGCCAGACGGTTTTCCGATGCTGCGTGATCACCTGATCCGGATGGAATATGGGGTCTACATTTGATCCCAAAGGCGGGGGAGATGCCGCGCCGGACCGGAAAATTTCAAATGTGGCAGCATTTCGAGCCAACCCGCCGTAATTTTTTCAGAGGTATCGGGGGAAAATCACCTCGGAGTTCGGGGGTATTTTTGCTTTGCCTTGGGAGCGGAGTGTGAATTTCAGCTGGGCCGGAATTAATGTCACAACACCGCGGTGTTTTTCGCCAGCGTCATCCTCCGCTTTGCTTCCAGGATATGCGCGAGGTCAACCGGCTCGAAGTCAGGCTGATTCGGTAGGTAACGGCCGCGCATATGTGCCTGTTCCGCCGATATCCCGCCGCTGAACGCTGTCGGACCCCTCTGTATCCGCATCAAATCTGCCAGAATCCGCGTCATTGCCACCCGGTAAGATCTTCGAGGCCACAGCCTGTCGATGGCCCAAAATTTGCCCAACCCTGTATGGGGTTGGCTGTCGCGGCGATCTGCGAATAATTGAAAAATCACATTTTTTCATACACTTGCGAAGTCCCCGCCAAGCCGATTCCGCAGAATTGGCCCTTGTCATTCGGTGCTGCAGGGCCGAACTTGAGCCCATCAAACCCCGCCGCAACAGCGGCAAGACCCGACGCCGATGGACGCCATGACACATAATCTCACTTTGCGCCGCCCCTTGCGATCACGACCCGCCGAGCGCGGCCCGAACGCGCGGGGACGGGGCGTCGAATGGGGCCAGAGACATCACAGGATTGTCGACATGGGCGCTCTGGTCTGGAACGCGTGGACCATTGCAGACTTTCTGACCTGCTTGACGCGGGTGGCTTCGGCCTCAGTGACGGGGCAACGCTCGTGTCGCTGTCGCGATCCGGCTTTGGCAGGACCGGCGAACTTGGCACCCTGACCAATCACCGCCGGGCCTATAGCCTCATTTTTCCTCCTTCACAGGTTCAGCCCCGCCGCCCGGATTTCCCGGGGAGATGCCTGCTGCCTGCATCCCAAGGATCTCTGCCCATGACGCCCCAGTAACCAGACCCTTCTGAACTCCTGCGTTCGTCTGACCGCCAAGAGACCGAAAGCCACGGCCGGCCTTGGCTGACTGCCGGTCTTCTTCCCCCACAACCACCTCCAACGGGCGGCACCCTGTGCCGACCCGAAGGCCCCCCTCATCCTTTTCCAACTTGAAAGGACCACCGATGTCCCAGCCTTCCGAACCACATTGCGCTGCTGCGGCTGCACCATTCGACCAGAGCCTCGCCGATATCCTGATCGCCCGCTTGCGGGCGGACATTGCCACCAAGTCGGTACGCCGAGAGGGACATGCGGCCAGTTCCTCTGCCGATGCCAAAACGGACGTAGAGTTTGCAGGGGAAAGTGAAGCGGCAACCCCGGAAGCGCCGCCGCAGGTCATCCCCCCGCGCCAGCTTCTGACCTGCCTGCGCCTAGCTGCCACGTTCCGGACGGAAGAGGCGTTCGATCAACTCCACGCTCCGGGCGCCTTCGCAATCTTGTGCGGTCTGGGGGTCGATGATCTCGATATCGCCCTGCCGGTTATGAAGGCCATCTGGCCGGAGCAAGGCTGCAAATTGCTCGCGCCGTCCGTGTCCGATGGTGCCATCAGCAAGCTGGCTGGGGAAAGGTTCACGCGCGAGGCCAACCGGTACTTGGATCTCGCTACGCCGGTGATCGTACTTCAGCCTTTGGAGACCACGCTGCCGGATCATTTCAAGCACCCCGGAATCCCTTGTCTGACCTACGCGCCGATCTCGGCGGACATTTTGTTGGCCTTCCTGGCCGTGACGGACCGCATGCCGGAAGATGTGCCGGCGTTTCGCGAAGCCTTGCCCGAGCCGAGCCTGCTGGCCCGGCTTGATACGGTCCAAGTCGCCCTTGCCCTGCGTTTCGCATCCGGCATCGACATCGCGGAACAGCTGACCGCCTTGACTGGCCCCGCAGGCGAAGGCCCGCGGCTGGACAAGGGCTTTGGCGACGGTCCCGCCGTGCAGATCGCGCGTCGGCTGGTGGCTGACCTCGGCGCGTGGCGTCGCCGCGAGATCGGCTGGTCGGACTGTAGCCATTCGCTCTTGGTTTACGGGCCCCCTGGTACGGGCAAGACTTGGCTGGCACGCGCGATGGCAAATTCCGCCGGGATCGCCTATGTTGAGGGGAGCTTTGCCGAATGGCAATCGGCGGGCCACTTGGGTGACATGTTGAGGGAAATGCGGCGGACCTTTGCCTTGGCACGCCGTGCCGCCCCCGCAATCTTGATCCTTGACGAAATTGATGCCGCAGGCTCGCGCAGCGGCGATGACCGGCACAACCTCAACTACCGCACCCAAGTCATCAACGCGTTTCTCGGCGAGATGAACGCCTTGGCCACGGTGCCGGGGTTGATCGTTGTCGGAGCCTGCAACCATCCTGACCGGCTGGATCCGGCGATCACGCGCGCGGGCCGTTTCGATGTTAAGGTCGAGATGCCCATGCCCGACGCCGGTGCTATTCTTGCCGTCCTGCGGCTGCAATTCGGCCAAGACTTCCCGGACGACGACCTCAAGCGCTTGGCGCGACAGGCCGTCGGGCACAGCCTCGCAAGCATTGACGCAGCCATTCGCGCGACCCGTTCCGAGGCGCGCCACGCCGGAAAACCGCTGGATATCAGTATGCTGCGGGAACAGTTGCGCCTGCCACCGGAGGAGGATGATCGTGACGTGTTGTGGCGTTACGCTGTCCACGAGGCAGGGCATACAGTTGTCTCCGCAGCTCTGCGGCTTGGCACGATTCAACGGATGTCGATCTCTCGCAATGGCGGCGAGGTCGCCAGCCGCCCCGTCATTGGCCATGGCATACTGTCGGAAATCGAGGCCGAAATCTGCCATGATCTCGCCGGTCGTGCCGCGGAAACCTTGATCTTCGGCGATGCATCCGCAGGTGCAGGCGGGCCTGCATCGTCGGACCTGTCGCAGGCGACCCGCCGTGCCCTTGCGATCGAAACCGCCTGGGGCCTCGGCGACTTGGGACCTCTTTGGTTGCCTGCGCCGGAGACGGTGCTGCTGACTGACGATAAACTTCGGACCCGCGTGCGCACGCGCCTCGACGCTGCACAAGAGCGAGCCGGCAATATCCTGGCCGCGCAGAGGGCAAACTTGCTCGGCCTCGCCGAAGCACTGCTGGAAAAGCGCAGCATGACCGCAGCTGAGATCCTGCCATGGGTCCATGCAGTGCAGGGAACTTTATCACCCAAAGACGACCCTTGCACCCACGGTGGCTCCCAAGACGCCGCCTGATCTAGATCCCGCCCGGCATGCCCCACGGCTGCCGGGCGGAGCGTTTGTTTGTATACCAGAAATCCATGGTTCCGCCGGATAGAACACGGCCATGATCACCAATCACCGCAGATCAGGCACGCGATGTGCATTCTTCGCACCACCAACTGGTGAACGCGATGACCAGACGCTCCTGCCATCGCGGCAGGCGGTCAAAAAGCCAACCTGCGCTCTCTGGCAGAAACTCTGCTCGAAAAGCGCAGCATGCAGGTGGACGGGACTATGTCCTCTTTGCACGCCGTGCCAGCGCATGCCTCGCAAGCATTCGAGCCACCACCCGAAGCCAACAAAGCGTCCTCGGAAACTTTACGGCCCTGCTTTGACTTATATGAAAGAGAAGGCTCGCAAGGCAGGTTCGATCGGTCAAAGATTGCTTGAATTCAAAAATCAAGACCTGACTTTATCATTGTGCCTTGACTATGATTGTCGCGCGCCCTATATGTCGTCTGACACACGGGAGATAACCATGCAGATGACGAACCACATCGACGCCCGCATGAACCAGCGCGGGATACGCAAGGAACTGGTGGACTTCACCTTGGCCCTCGGCGAGATCGACGGTGACCGATATGTCTTGACGTCCAAGATCATCGACGCCGAGATTGCCGGCCTACATAGGCGCATCAAGGCCTTGGGCGAAGCGCGCAAGAAAGGTGGCGTCGTAGTTGTTGCCGAAGGCGAAGCACTTCTGACGACGTATCGCGCAGGCAGCTTTAATGCTAAGCTCGCGAAAAATAAGCAGCCCCTGACTTTGGGATTAGCATGAACATTCTCGACATCATCAAGCTGGCGCGCGGATCGCTGCGGTCAGGCGACGCCTATGAGGCGGTAATCGAAATTGCGGCTAACATGGTCGGAGAGGAGCTTCCTTTCGATCAGCTGCGTTGCGCAGCGCGTGTTAACACGAAGGAACTGCGGACCCTTCTGGAAACCGCCGCCGAAGCTTTGATGCGTACAGAACGCGAGGCCCGGTTCGAAATGATCGCCCAGATCTTCGACCAACTGGCAGCAGACGGCGGGCGCAATGAGTTCTGGGCAAGCAGAGACATCTGCGACCAGATCATGCCTATCGCGGGCGAACTGCGCAGCGTTCGGTTCACCTTTCCAGCAGCGTTTCGGCCATGCCTGACCTACGCATTCCGGATGTCGGCACAGGGTCAGCCTGTCAGCATCCATTATGCGGGCTGCACCGGTCTCGGGCTCATCTTTTATGACGTGCTGGGAATTCTCGACATTCAGAACTGTTCTGCCGATGAGCGATTTCCTTGGGACGAGCCCGACGGGGAAAAGTACGATCTGGAGGTGATGTTTCCGATGCTGGGATCGCCCGTACGGAACGCCGAGGAGTTGCCCAGCCACCTTTACGCCCAGATGCGGCTGATGCCTTCAAGGGCAAGTCGACTCAATTACGAAACCCTCGCTATCGCCCATGCCCTCGCACGGACTGGGGCGAAAGCGATGATTTTCGTGTCAGAAGGGGAGCTTTTCCGGATGGTCGGAGCGGAAGCCACGACCCGCCAGAACCTCGTCGAAAGCGGCCGCCTGCGTGGCGTCATCAGCATTCCCGCAGGAATGCTCCATGACAGCACCATGGTTCGGTTCGGGCTGCTCGTGCTCGCAAAGGAGGGCGATTTCAAGGAGTCGGTGCGCTTCGTTGATCTAGGGCACCCAGACCTCTCGCGCCCCTCGACGCGTGGTCGCTTCGTCATGCTCAAGGATGCGTCCATCGAGGAAGTTTTCGATGAACCGTTTCCGCACGACAGGCACCTCGCCTGGGATATCAGCACTCGTGAAATCATTGAAAACAATTATGTTCTCACGCCTGGGCGATACCTCAACACGGGGCCCAAGGAACGGATCGATGCGCTTCTGCGGAACTGTGAACCCGTTGAACTACCGGATGTTGTCGAGATGATCAGGCCAATCAATCTGCAGAAATCAGACGAGGCCGAATACACGATTTTCGAGGCCGCTCCGGGGGATGTCGGGGTTCGCGGGTATTTGGATAAGCCTGGGCGCGCCATCGAGGTGGATCGGGCGACGTACAGCCGCGCTTCCAACCAGCAACTGAAACCCTGGGATGTCCTTCTTTCTATCAAGGGGACCATCGGGGTAGTGGGGATTGTACCGGAAACAGTTCCGGGCACTGGCGAGCGCGAGATCTGGACTGCAGGCCAATCCCTGATGATCCTGCGTAGCAAGAAGCGCTTCGGCATGGATCCGATCGTGCTTTATGAATATTTGTCCGACGACACCGTTCAGGCGTTCATCAAGTCCATGGCTGGTGGCACCGTCATCCAGAACCTCGGCATGAAAGACCTGAAGAACTTCCAGGTGCCAGTTCCGTCGGCCGAGGTCATGGCCGAGGTTCGAGATCGCTTCATGGAACGCCAACGTGTCTTTGACGAAATCGAACGCCTGCAGAATCGGGTGGCGGAGATCAGAGCTTCCCACTGGCCGCATGCAGATCTGTCGCAGGCCGACTGAAATCAACCTGAATCCACAGGTTTGTGGCTTACCCCCTCTCTACAAAGTGCAGAAATCACTTACACTTGGGAAAGCGCCGGTCCTGTGGATTTCAGAGCCGATAATTAATAGACAAGACTGGGAATTGAATGGCTGACGCAATCGAAAAGACCCTCTTCGCTGCCGCCGATAAAATGCGCGGCGCTATGGACCCGGGCGAATATAAGCATGTCGCGCTTGGGTTGATCTTCCTGCGCTACGTCTCGGCTGCCTTCGAGGCAAAGCGGGACGAATTCGCCAAGGACGACTTGGCCGACTTGGAAGACCCCGAGGAATATGCGGCCGAAAACGTCTTCTGGGTTCCCGAGAAAGCCAGGTGGTCCCGCCTGGCTTCGGTCGCGAAGGCGAATGACATCGGCGTGCAGGTCGATGACGCAATGCGCGAGATCGAGAAGACGAACCCGACACTCAAGGATGCCCTGCCCAAGGTCTATGGCAAGCCTGATCTCGACCGGTCCATCGTTACCGGTCTGATCGAGATGTTCACCAACCTGCATCTGCACGGGACGCGGTCCGATTTCGATCTGATTGGCCGCATCTATGAATATTTCATCAGCGAGTTTGCCACCTCCGAGGGCAAGCGCGGTGGTGAATTCTACACCCCCCGCTCTATCGTGTCGGTCCTGGTCGAAATGATGGAGCCGACCCATGGCCGCGTCTACGACCCGTGCTGCGGTTCGGGTGGTTTCTTCGTGCAGTCCGAAAAGTTCATCGCCGCTCACAAAGGCCGTGTCGATGACATCGCCGTCTATGGTCAAGAGCGGAACCCTGCCACCTTCCGTCTTGCACGGATGAACTTGGCGATCCGCGGCATCTTCGGCGATATTCGTTGGAATCCGGAAGGCACGCTTCTGAAGAACGCATTCCCGGATGAACGGTTTGACTTCATCCTCGCGAACCCGCCCTTCAACATTTCGGACTGGAACGGTGAGCAGCTGCGCGAAGACCATCGCTGGAAACCGTTCGGCACCCCGCCCGTGGGCAATGCCAACTTTGCCTGGATGGCACATATCCATCATCACCTGTCGGCCAACGGGATTGGTGGCGTGGTCATGGCCAATGGCTCTATGTCGTCGATGCAGTCGGGCGAAGGCGATATCCGCAAGGCCATGGTCATGCAGGATGCGGTCGACTGCATGGTTGCCCTTCCGGGTCAGCTGTTCTTCGGCACCCAGATCCCTGCATGCTTGTGGATTCTGGCCAAGGACAAATCCAACGGTCAGGCGGCAGGCAAGAAGCTGCGCGACCGCCGGGGCGAGATCCTGTTCATCGATGCCCGCAAGATGGGCGCGCTGGTCGAAGGCAGCCGCAAGCAAAAGGAACTGCGCGATTTCGAGATCCAGAAGATCGCCGACACCTACCATGCTTGGCGGGGCGAGATGGGTGCAGATGCCTACCAGGACGAGGCCGGCTACTGCAGTTCGGCAGACCTGCACGAAATCGACCGGCATAACTATGTGCTGACCCCAGGGCGCTATGTCGGCGCAGGGGCGGTAGAAGAGGACGGGGAGCCCTTTGTCGAGAAGTTCGATCGACTGATGGGGGAGCTGCGCGAACAGTTCGCCGAGGGTCGGCGGCTGGAGGCGGAGATCGAGGCGAAGCTGGGGGTAATGGTATGAAGCGGATTGCGGATGTATCCAAAATTCTGTCTGGCGGCACCCCTCGGAAAAACATCCCGGCGCATTGGGGAGGCACGATTCCTTGGTTCTCAGCAGCCAACATGCACGAAAAATATCTAGAAAAATCTGACATCAACCTGACCGAGGAAGGTCTCAAGAACGGCTCTCGTATTGCACCCAAAGGGGCAACACTTTTGCTCGTGCGGGGGAGTGGTCTATTCAACCGTATCCCGATTTGTTTCGCGAAGGCCGCTATCGCATTTAACCAGGACGTCAAGGCTTTCGTCCCAGATCAGCACACTGACCCACTCTTTTTTCATTACTGGTTCGAGAGTATGCGCCCTGTTCTATCAGAGAACCTTGGCGTCACGGGAATTGGTGCAGGTAAATTTGATACCGACTTTCTTCTTGAGCTGCCTTTTCCAGATTTGCCAAGGTCGGATCAAGAAGAAATTGGACGTGTCGCAGCCCTATGTGACCAGAAGATCGAATTGAACCGCCGGATGGCCACGACTCTGGAGGAGATTGCCCGGGCGATCTACCAGTCCTGGTTCGTCAACTTTGACCCCGTAAAGGCCAAGGCCGAGGGCTTGCCCCCCGCCTTCATGGACGAGGCCACTGCCTCTCTGTTCCCGGACCAGTTCGGAGACGACGGGCTACCGGAGGGATGGGCGTTCGGCAAGCTGGGTGATGTCGCCATCACGCCACGAAATGGAGTGAAGCCCGAACAGATCGACCCGGACACGCCGTACATTGGTCTGGAACACATGCCACGGCGCTCAATCGCACTGTTTGACTGGGGCGCCGCCGCCGATATCAGCAGTCAGAAATCGCGTATGTCCAAGGGTGATTTTCTGTTCGGCAAATTGCGCCCCTACTTCCACAAGGTCGGCATCGTTCCCCTTGATGGTATCTGCTCGACCGACATTGTCGTGGTCCGTCCGAAATCTCCTGAGTGGGGCAGCTTCGTTCTGGCTGTAATCTCTTCAGATGAATTCGTAGAACACACAAACTCTGGCTCTTCAGGAACGCGAATGCCGCGGACAAGCTGGGGAGAAATGGCCCGTTACGAAGTGGTCCTTCCAAACCCAGCAATCGCAACCCGCTTCGAAGAGATCACCAAGCCTTGGCGCGACCGGATCGTCGAGATCGCCCATGAAAACAGGACCCTTGCCAACCTCCGCGATACCCTGCTGCCCAAGCTGATGTCGGGCGAACTCAGGGTGGGCGAGGCTTGGGAGCAGGCGGAGGCGGAGGATGCTGCCTAGATGGAAGATCGCTTGATCTTGGATTTCCATACCTTTCGACGCAACGAGCTTGCCGATCAGGTTGTAGCGGCCATGCAGGAGGTCTTGCCCGGTGGTCTGTTTGAAGACCGTGCAAATTGCCAGACCCTCTGGGACGAGGCTTGTTGGGCCATTCAGGAACCGGAAGATCTTGCCGCGCAGAGGGCCGCATCTGACACGATCGAGCAATTCGCGACAGCCTACACCGATGGGATTTCGACCGCCGAACTCCGGTTGCACGCATATTTGCTGACTGATGACACCGACGAAACCGGACTGCCCTTCGCTGATGCCGCTGCCCTGACCGAGGATATCGCCGATCTGGTCAGGGAGAGGGCGGCCGGTCGCGACCTATCAGATTTGGAGATTTTGTGATGTTTCGAGTTGACCGCGCCCAGAACCGCTTGTCCCGCCTTGTCCAGAAGCGGTTCTCCGATCTGAACCTGCGCGAGCGCGATCACCTTCAGGAATGGTTGGCAAACCAGCCCGACGCCTTGGGTGAAGAGCTTTTGATCATCCAGAAGGAGTTCGACGGGTTCGACGAAACCCGGGAACGGCTCGACCTGCTGGCGCTGGACAAGGACGGGAATCTTGTTGTCATCGAGAACAAGCTCGATGACTCGGGCCGGGACGTTACCTGGCAGGCCCTGAAATACACCGCCTATGTCTCTGGCCTTACCAAGACCCAGATCGTCGATATCTACCAGCAATACCTGGATCGGTTCTGTGGTGGTGGGAACGCGGTCGCGCGCCTGTGTGAGTTTATGGAGGTAGAGGACCTGGGGGAAATCCATCTGAACCCCGGGAACGACCAACGCATGATCTTCATTGCCGCGAACTTCCGCCGGGAGGTGACAGCGACAGTGCTGTGGCTCCTTAGCCGGGGGATCAAAGCCCAGTGTTTCAAGGTCACACCGTTCATGCTGGGCGAGGAGTTGATCCTCGACATCCAGCAGATCATCCCAACGCCCGAGGCCGCGGACTTCATGATCGGCATGTCCACCAAGGACAATGAGGAGAAGGTCACCCACGACACCCAGAAGCAGCGGCACAAGTTGCGCTATGAGTTCTGGGAGGCGGCGCTGGAGCGTCTGCGTGCTGACGGGGTAGAGATCTATCGCAACATCAGCCCGGCCCGAAACCACTGGCTAAGTGCCGGATCCGGGGTCCGGTCCTGCCCCTACCAGATGATCTTTTCCAGGGATGAAGCCCGGGTGGAACTGAACTTCGGCCGCTCCGAGGCTTCGGAAAACAAATGGCTCTTCGACCAGCTCTATGCCCAGAAAGATCAACTGGAAGCCCGGTTTGGCGCGCCGATGACCTGGCGCCGCATGGACGAAAACAAGCAAAGCCTGATCGTCTATTCCGAGCCCTTCGATGGTTACAATCGAGACGCCTGGCCCCAGATAATCGAATGGCTGTCCACCCATATTCAAAAACTTGAATCGACCTTCCGCGACCCCCTCGCACGCCTGAACCGGCAGGTCCGCAACCATGACGAGGAGGAAGCCTGATGGCCTTTGCATCCGAAGATGATCTGGAACAGTGGGCGCTTGGCGAGCTGCAGGGGCTTGGCTTCCATTACTTGCATGGCTCGGCCCTTTCACCTGAGGCCGAGAACCCTGTCCGGGACAGTTTTCACGACGTGCTCATCCTGGGCAGGCTGGAAGATGCCATCCGTCGCCTGAACCCGAAACTGCCAGATGACCCAGTTCGTACGGCCTTGAACGAAATCCGTGACACAAAATTCGCCGGGGATCCGCTTTCTGAAAATCGCAGGATCCATGGCCTGATCACGAGCGGGGTTCCCGTCACATGGTTTGAAGGTGGAGAAGAGCGTAACGCCATCGCCCGCCTGGTGGACTGGGACAACAAGGACAACGACTGGTTGGTGGTAAACCAGTTCGAAGTGGTCGGGAAAAGCTCGCGCCGGACGGATGTTCTGGTCTTCCTGAACGGCATGCCAATCATCGTGGTTGAACTGAAGGGGACCCAGACCGGAACACTGAAGGGTGCTTACAACCAGATCGAAACCTACAAGTCGCAGGTCCCCGATCTTTTCAGAACCAATGCTTTCAACGTGATCTCCGAGGGGGTCACAGCACGCTACGCGTCGTTGTCCGCCAACTACGATCGCTTCATGCGTTGGCGCACCGTGGATGGCGAGACGCTGGTAGAAGACGGGTCGGCATTGGCGCTGCACACACTGATGCACGGCCTTCTCAACCAAGGCGTCATTCTCGAAATGATGCGCTTCTGCACAGTTTTCGAGGATGAAGGCAAAGGCCCGATCAAGAAGATCGCAGGTTATCACCAATTCCATGCCGTCAGGAAAGGCGTGAAGGCCGTCATCGATGCTCGTGATGAGGATGGCCGAGGAGGGGTAATGTGGCATACGCAGGGGTCGGGAAAATCACTCCTGATGACCTTCCTTGGCGGGCGCCTCATGCGAGATCCGCGCCTTGAGAACCCGACGCTGGTGGTCATCACCGACCGCAACGACCTCGACAACCAGCTCTTTGCCACGTTTGCACGTTGTGCAGCACTTTTCGGGGAAACACCCGTTCAGGCAGAAGATGTGCCGGATCTGCGGAAAAAGCTCGCCGATCGAAAGGTCGGCGGGGTGATTTTCGCCACCATCCAGAAGTTCCGACCAGGGAAAGGCGAGACCGATTTCGGGGTGCTGACCGACCGCTCGAACGTGGTGGTGTTCGCAGACGAAGCTCACCGGTCCCAGTATGGGTTCGAAGCCAAGGTCAGCCGAGAAACGGGCGAGACAAAATACGGGTTTGCCCATCACCTTCGCACCGCCCTGCCGAACGCTGTCTACGTCGGCTTCACCGGCACCCCAATCGAGTTGGTGGGCGCTGACACGCAAGCTGTCTTTGGGGATTACATTGACGTCTACGACGTCGCCCAAGCCGTGTCGGACGGCGCAACTGTTCCGATCTACTATGAAGGCCGGGTCGCCAAGATCGAGCTGGCCAAGGATATTGGCGAGATCATCGACGCTGAATTTGAAGAGATTATTGAAGACGCCGAGGCTGACGGGGTCGAGTTTGACGCGGACAGCAAAGGTGCGATGTCGTCCAAATGGACGCAGTTGGAAAAGCTTGTTGGCGCGGAGCCTCGCCTTGATGCTGTGGTCGCCGACATTCTTCAGCACTTCAATGCGCGCATCGAAGCCATGGACGGCGGCAAGGCGATGATCGTCTGCATGTCCCGCCGCATTTGCGTCGAGGTTTACAACCGGATCGTAGCCGCGCACCCAGACTGGCACGCCGATGAGGACGCCGACGGTGCCGTGAAAGTTGTCATGACTGGCGCGGCCCAAGATCCTGCGGAATATCAACCCCATATCCGATCAAAGGCCCGCCTCGAGACCCTTCGGACAAGGTATCGCGACCCCTCTGATGGCTTGAAGCTGGTGATCGTCCGAGACATGTGGCTGACTGGGTTTGATGCGCCTTGCATGCATACCCTCTATGTCGACAAACCCATGAAAGGGCATGGCTTGATGCAGGCAATTACCCGGATCAATCGGGTGTTCGGATCCAAACCGGCCGGCCTTGTCGTGGATTACATTGGTCTGGCGGCCGATCTGAAGAAAGCTTTGAAACACTATTCGAACGCCGATCAGAAGCAGACGGGGATTAATCAAGACGAAGCGGTGTTTGCCCTGCGGACGCAGATGGACATCATGCGCGACATGTTTTTCGGCGTACCCTACATGGATGCAGTCAAGGGAACGGCCGCAGACCGTATCAAGATGCTGCCCCTGGCTATCGAGCACGCCTTGACCCTCAAAGTTGCCGGTAAGGAAGCTGCCAACCGCGAAGACTCGAAGAAGCGTTTCATGAAGGCTGTCGCCGGACTCGTCCGCGCTTTCCGGATCGCCGCCGGCTCGGCCGAGGCGAGCACGATCAAGGATGAGGTCGGCTTCTTCGTGGCAGTGCAGGCAGCCATCCGTAAGATGGACGCTTCGACACGCACTGCCCGGACAGCAGAGGAAGCAGAGCTGGCAATCGCGCAGCTTCTGAACCGCGCCGTGGCATCGACAGAGGTGATCGATATCCTGGAAGCGGCCGGCATCGACAAGCCCGACATCAGCGTCTTGAGCGAAGACTTCCTCCTGGGCCTCAAGAATACCCCTTACAAGAATCTCGCCGTCGAAGCTTTGAAGCAACTCTTGAACGGTGAAATTCGAACCAGAACCCGCACGAACAAAACCCAGAACGAGGCATTCTCAAAGCGGCTTCAGGACGCCATGGCGCGTTACCATAACCGGAGCATCGATGCGATCCAGGTCATCAAGGAAATGATCGACATGGCGAAGGAGCTCCAAAAGCAGCCGGCCGATGGCCTGACTGCCGAAGAGGTCGCTTTCTACGATGCCCTGGCCCAGAACGACAGCGCCAGGGAACTGATGGGGAATGAGGAGCTGCGGGTTATTGCCCAGGAACTGGTCACCGCCGTGCAAAACACGTCCTCGGTAGATTGGTGGAGGAAGCAGAATGTGCGGACGAAGATGCGGGTCACGATCAAGAGGATATTGAAGAAGCATGGATTCCCGCCAGATCTGCAGGCGGAATCCGTGAAGAAGGTCCTGCAACAGGCGGAGGTTCTCGCCAAAGCTTTCGCGTGAATGGTGAATGCCAATCGGCACCCAAATCTGACCCTACTTCGCCGTGCAAATTTTCTCGCCGTTGGAGCCACGTCTCCAGGTGCCGACCATCAGAAATCTTGGATCTTCGTGAAAAGAAGACGAATTCATTCACGTGTTGTCGTTCTTCGCCTTGGTCAAGCGCGAAGCGGACAGGTAAAGGCCATTTGAACAAAAAGAGAATACGCGCCTTCCGTTTAATTGAGAATTATACCGCATACTGCTAGATTTAGTGACTACCATGGCTCGAGTCGCAAAATGGGCCTGATCTGAGAGGCACATCTTGTCTGAGCATGAATATTCAGTCGTTGGTCACAGCCGATCCAAGATTGGCATGTACATCGCCTTCTTCGCCGGAACAATCGCCGGTGCCTTGACTGTAGGTGCGGGACTTATCTTAACCCTAGCGCGTGATGCCGGATATCAGAGCTTGCCGGAGTTCGTACTCTGGCCGGTCACGGGGGCCGCAGTTTTCGGGATCATGTTCCTTTTGTTCGACAGGTTTGGATGGCGCTGGTGGGGAATTCGCTCTGTCGTCGGCATTCCGGATGTTTCCGGAACCTGGTCACTTGACGGTGTGTCCTACGGCCAAGACCATCAACCAAAATGGCAATGGTCCGGTCAAGTCGAGATTACCCAGAAATACGAGAAGATCTTCGTTTGCCTCCGCACGGCACAGAGCGGATCGCACAGCATCTCGGCGGCTCTGGTCCCGGAGGGCCGTCGGTACAGGCTCATCTACAGTTATAGGAACCAGCCGAAACCGGGGGAGCCGGAGCTTCAGGCCCATATAGGCCACTGCGAACTACTGTTCGAACCTGGCCTTCAGTCAGCGGAAGGCAGTTATTTCAACGGCGGCGGCCGCTTCACGTATGGAACCATGAATTTGAAGAGGGGTGTTCCCGATGCCGCGTAATTTTGATGATCGACTTGCGCGTTTGCGTATGCGGCGGATAGACGATCAAAACATCGTTCTTAACTCACAGGGTTTTGGCGAGGCTTACGAAAAGCGCACTACGAGTAAGGCGACGAAGTATGCCCTCGGTGCGATGCAGGAGGTTGATCCGCGGTCAACCCAGATTTCCCACGAAGAAGCAGAGAAGGTCGAGCGTAACCTGAAGGAAGGCCTTTCTTCGGAAGGGAAGTATCCTGCCTTCCGGCTTCAGGGTTCGGTCCCTCTTAATGTCCATATCCGTGGAGTCAGTGATGTGGACCTGCTCGTTATCGAAGGCGTTTGCCTACGCCGGCAATACTGTGAAGGGAGCTTAAAGTCTTACCTCCCGTATTCAGGCGTCGGTACGGTGGCCGACGACGTCCTGCTTCTCAGAGCCAAATCGGAAGAGGTCTTGGAACGCCGTTTCTGGGGGGCGAAAGTTGACAAGACGCCCGCTAAATCAATTCAGCTTTCGGATGGCGCCTTTCGGCGCAAAATCGATGTAGTTCCGTCGAACTGGTTGGACACCGCAAATTATCAGCAGACGCTTGAAGAAGCGCAGCGCGGCGTCGAGATCGTCAACAAGTACACGCGCGAGCACATCACCAATTATCCTTTCCTTTATATTGCCGAAATCACCGTCAAAGCCCACCAAACCAATGACGGCGCCCGCATGGGTATCCGCTTGGCCAAAAACGTTAAGAACGATGCAGAGATGGAAATTGCGCTCAGTAGTTACGACATCGGCAGCCTCATTTACCATTGCCCAAATCACTACATCACTCACCTCGTAGCACGTGACCTGATGATCCTGTCGGGCGTAGAGCGTTGGCTCGATGAATTATCTCGTGATTATTCTCGAGCGACTTCTCTTATGACTCCAGATGGGACACGGCGGATCTTGGATGAGGCTGTAAAATGGGAGGGCCTTGTGAAACTTTCCGGTGAGCTGACCAGCCTTGCTCAGGCCGTCGAGAGGGAGCTTGCGAGCCCTTATGACATCACACTTCCAGATCGTGATACTCTTCGTAAGCGATTGAACGATAACGCAATCCCTTTGTCGCCGGAAATTGTCGGTGGTGGCTTCAAGTTCTGATTGTCACCATTGAAAGTGTACCCAATTTTCAAGAACCCACAATGAGTTCGAAAGTAAGCCTTCGCGGTGGGCCGTCGTGTTGAGTTGAGGCTTTCTGTTTAGGGCAGCAACCTGCTGCAAAATGTCTTGGCTGGAATTTCTTGCCGTTACAACCACAATCAAGGCATGCTGCGGCCTTGCAACTAAAAGGCTATCCAAGAAACTCGAGAAAATCCTTTGACCACTTGAAAGTATGTACTCCGCCCGGCCACACTTAGCCATCGCCGATCCATCCCGAAAGCCGAGCCACGATGCTAACTCCTCTGAGCCTATCGGTGCGCCTGAAAGCTCGCGAGACCGGCTTTTCCTTTCTTTCCCGACTTGCAGCACGACATGGGCTGTCGCCGCAATCATTTTCCCTGGACTTCGGTCTGACATTCCGGGCGGTCATAGATGGAGACCGAGCAGCTCTCACTGACCTGGCGAACTTGGGCGGGGTGGATTTTACAGCGTTGCAGTATTGGAGCCCTGTCCATTCCGAAGGTCGCGCCCATGTGTTTCGGGGCGAGGAATTCCATGCAAAGGCTATCAAGCCGACAACAATCAAAGGCTGTCCGATTTGCCTGCGGGCTGATGTAGCGACATCCAATCGTCCGGCGGCGGAGGCCATGGCAATCAGGGGTCATTGGTTGCCAACGCCGGCCATGCTTTGCCTCGAACATGACCACCCCTTGGTGCCTCTTTGGACGGCCGCCGACCCATACGAACGCTACGACGTTGTTGCCCAGTTTCGCGGGATTGCCGATGCGGTGCTCAATGGGGAACTCGACCAGCCTCTGCGCGAACCAAGGGCCTACGATCTATGGTTGGAAGCACGGCTTAATGGGCACTGCGGGGACGGCTGGCTGGATCAATTTGCCCTTTATCCGGCGGCGCATTTTTGCCAACTGCTCGGCCGTGCCTTCTTCACGCTGAAGATACCCAAGACGCGGCCAATGAAGCCCGAGCAATCTTGGATGACCTTCGACTTCGGTTATCGCTTTGCCAGCAAGGGGGAAGGCGCAATTCGCAAAGCTCTGATGGAGTTGCAGGAAGAAGCGGAAAGCCCTAGTGCCGGCCCGAAGGCGATCTTCGGCGATCTTTATGACCGGTTGGCTTTTGACCTGACCTCGGAGGAATACCGTCCATTCCGGGAATTGCTGCGCGACCATATCGCGACCACCTGGCCACTTGGGCCAGGGGACGAGTTGATGGGAGAACCGGTGCGCGAACGCCGGCTGCATTCCCTTTTGACCGCGGAACGCGCCACTGGGATCGATGTGCGTCGGTTGCGTAAGCTTCTTGTCGACGGGGGTTGGATTGGACCAGCAACCGAAGGCAAGCCGAATGCGTGGGAGTTGGTCGATGCTGCCGCCATTGAACCCTTTCTGGCAGGCCTGAAGCAGAAGGTTTCGGCTTTGGATCTGCAGGCCGCGCTTGGCATGTCGCGGTCGCATTTTGAGTTGCTACGGAAGGACGGCTATCTTGCACCTGACCTTGATGGCCGCGACCACAAGCCACTCTGGGATCTGGGGGCGGCACGGAAGTTCATCACGGACCTGCTGACCGGTGCCGAGCCGATCTATCTACCCATGCATGACTGGTGCGATATCCCGAAGGCGGCACAGCGGCTTCGGATCAGCCCTGGGACGATTGTTGGCTTGATCCTGGATCGGAAAATCGCCCGCGTCGGGCGCTATGTCGGGAAGGAGGGCTATACGTCGATCCTCGTCGATCTGGCGGATGTTGAACGGCATCTGCAGCGCCCAGAGGCGAAGGGACTGAGCGTCGAACTCTTTGCCAAGACCAACGGGTTGAAGCCTGCGGCGGCCGGCTATCTGGTCCGTGAGGGCCATATTGCATCGACTGTCGGAACGAACCCCAAGACCAAGGAGACGCAACGCTTCCTGTCGCCGTCTGATATCGGGGCGTTCAACCGACGCTTTGTTCCCCTAAGGGCGCTGGCCACGCGAATGGGTCTATCCTGGCAGCAATTGCGCCAGGATCTTCTCATCGCGCGCATCACGCCGTTTACCCCAGATGGGCACGATCTTGGGGCGATTTACCAGTGGTCCGAAATCGAAGACCGGCTCTGGTGCCGATGGCCGCGTACGTAACTTCCGCTCTGTCGTCCGAAATTCCAGTGAACGCACCAACAAAAAAGATCGATGCGCCCTGCAAAACGCGCAGCGGGTGCTGAAAATCAATTCAATGAGTTGATTTTGAACGAAATTCAGCTGTCCAGCTCAGTCACGCAATGCGGCCTGAATTTGCTCTTGACAGAGAGTGCGCAGGCATTTCCTTGCTTTTGCGCACTCTTATGCTTTCTCTGGCTCGGAGAGCCTAAAAAAGCATAAGAGTGCGCAATCGCAAGCATGAGCTTGCGCACTCGTTGTCAAGTGGAATCTGGCGCCAGAATTCACAACCGATCTGTGGCAGATTTTATCTACTAAAATCAAAAACTTGCCACCCCCTGGAGTCGATCTCGTTGCGGGGCGAAAACAGATCGTTTTTAATGCGCTGTAGATGAGTTGCGCTCATTTGGAGGAACTTAAGTCCGCTCCAAGCGGCACCAGAGCTTGTTTTCGATCTCTGACCATTCGTAGATCGCCCCGAGGTCGCGCCCGTCAGGAGCGAACGGGGCGGCATGAACCGCAAGAAGATCCTGTCGCAGTTGTTGCCAGGAAAGCCCCATCAAGCCGGCAAGCGCCCGCAGCGGGACGAATTCACGGCTGAACGCCTCGATGTCAGCCGAAGACAAATACCGTTGTATCTCCTTGGTCTTGGGGTTGGTCCCGATGGTCGACGCGACATGACCATTCTTGACCAGATAGCCTGCAGCCGCAGGCTTAAGCCCGATCGTTTTGGCGAAGAGTTCGATCGTCAGCCCCTTGGCCTCTGGGCGCTGCAGATGCCTTTCAACGTCTGCCAGATTGACCAGGATCGAAGTATACCCGTCCTTGCCGACATACCGCCCAACGCGAGCCAACTTCCGGTCCAAGATCAAAGCGACGATCATCCCAGGACTGATACGTAGTCTCTGGGCAGCCTTGGGAATATCGCACCAGTCGTGCATTGGCAGGTAGATCGGCTCAGCCCCGGTGAGCAGGTCGGTAATGAACTTCCGGGCGGCGCCAAGGTCCCAAAGCGGCTTGTGGTCGCTGCCATCCAGATCAGGCGCAAGGTAGCCATCTTTTCGCAGTAGCTCGAAATGTGACCGTGACATCCCGAGCGCCGCCTGCAGGTCAAGGGCAGAGACCTTCTGTCGTAAACTTGCCAAGAAGGGTTCCAACGCCTCCGCATCGACCAACTCCCAGGCATTTGGTTTGCCTTCGCCCGCAGGTGCGACCCATCCCCCCTCCGCAAGCAACTTCCGCAAACGCCTTGCATCGATACCAGTCACTTTCTCGGCCGTCAGGATCGAATGGAGCCGGCGCCCGCGCACAGGTTCGCCCATCAATTCGTCCCCCGGCCCCAGTGGCCAGGTCGTTGCGATATGGTCGCGCAGCAAATCCCTGAAGGGACGGTAATCCTCTGACATCAGGTCGAAGGCCAACCGGTCGTACAGGTCACCGAAGATCTTCTTCGGCCCTGCACTGGGGCTCTCCGCTTCTTCCTGCAACTCCGTCAAGACCTTACGAATGGAGGCCTCCCCTCGGCTGGCAAAGCGGTAGCCGAGGTCGAAGGGAATCCAGGCTTGCTCCGGCTTCAGCGCGCGTGTTTTGGGAACCTTCAAAGTGTAGATCGCGCGACCAAGAAGCTGGCAAAAATGGGCTGCTGGGTAGAGCGAGAATTGGTCCAGCCAATCGCCAGTACGATGTCCAGTCAAGCGCGCTTCAAGCCATAGGTCATAGGGCCGAGGCTCTCGCAATGGCGAGTCCATTGCTCCGGAGATGATACTGTCAGCAATCCCGCGGAACTGACCGACAACATCATAACGCTCGTATGGGTCAGCGGCCGTCCAAAGGGGCACCAGAGGATGATGATGTTCCAGACACAGCATAGCTGGCAACGGCAACCAGTGCCCCCGAACTGCCATCGCTTCTGCCGCTGGCCGGTCGGACGCCAACGCGTCGGCCTTCAGACATATCGGGCAACCGCGAATGGTCGTCGGCTTGATCGCCTTTGCATGGAATTCCTCGCCTCGAAAGAAGTGAACGCGCCCATCGGCATGCAGCGGGCTCCAACCCTGCAATGCGTCAGGTTCGACCCCGCCCAGGGTTGCAAGTTCAGCCAGAGCCAACCTGTCGCCATCGATGATGGCACGGAAGGTCAGGCCGAAGTCGAGGGCAAATGTCTGCGCTGACAGCCCGTGGCGCGCTGCCAGTCGCGAAAGGTAAGAAAAGCCAGTTTCGCGGTCCTTCAGAGGTATGGACAGGCTCAACTGAGTCAGCATCTCGATACTTCTTCCTGGAGGGAAATTTGACACAGCGAGTGTTGGCGATCTGCCTGATTGCTTGCAAGTCCTCGAAAGGTCGCTTGATGTATCCCAGATGTATCGGCTGGAGCCATGCTGTCGGAAATCTTCTTCAACTCTGGGCCAGCACGACCGCAGAATTTGAATAGCGCTGTTGAACAAGAAAAATCCGACACGTGTCCGCGATGTCGCACCCGGCCCATTGCGGACCCTCACAATCCTCTCATGACAATCCCAACAGTCGCAGCACTTCGCGCGGGGCGGGTTGGCGCCAGATGGTCTGGAAGCTTTCGACGACATTCTCGCGCGTAACGCAGATGCCGGGCAGAGCGATCCACGCTGGAACGGGGCGGCCCAGCAGGCAAAGGATAACCGTCTGTGCGGCTACAATCCCTTGCAAAAGGGGCTGCTGCGCTGCGATGCAGCAGACCGTTTTTCCGCGGGCAAGCGCGATTGCGGCCTCTTCTCCCAGATCCACTGTTGCCATCTGCAAGCTGGCCCCAAGCTCTGCCTGACGCGTGGCCACTGCCATGGCAGGGGTATCCCAGACCACGAAAAGCCCCGCCAAGGCAGGATGGGCCGCAAGCAAAGCCTCCGCCGAAGCCGCCGCATCCTCGATCCGCGCAAAGTGGCGGACGCGCGGAGTAATGTCGGGGCGGTTGATCTGAAGCCAGTCGGTGAAGGCGATCTCGCGCTCGTTAGTCGCGAAGAAATCAGCGGCAAAGCCAAGGACGCCAACCTCGGCCCCCTTCGCCAGATGCTGCGACAGCCCCGCCGCCGCAATCTTGCCCAGACCAAAATTATCCGCCGAAACCAGCGCCGTGTAATCCTTGCCGGGCAACAGGCCCGTGGGGGCGTTGTCCAGCAGCACCAGCTTGATCCCCGCTTCCGAGACGCGGGCATGGGCGGCGGCGACCTGCTCGTTGGCGACAGGCAGGGAAATGATTGCATCGGGGCGCTGCCCGATCAGCCGATCCAATTCGGCAACCTGCAAGTCGGGGGAAAAACCGCAATCGACCACATCGATCACCGCCGCCCCGCAATCGCCGAAAATCCCAACCATTCCGGTCAGTTGCTGCTTGGCCCAATCGCTTTGCAGCGTGTGCAGCACCACGGCCACGCGCCATCCGGCGGATTTGGCGGCGGTGCGGTCATCGGGCAGAAGGCTGACGCGTTCGGGAGGGGCTGCGCGTTCGCCATGCGGGCCAAGGCCGGATATCGTCATGTCGAAAGCTCCTTTCCGGCCCGCGCGGTCATCGGCGGAGGCGGGGCCGCATCGGCGGAAAGCCGGTCTTGCAAGGTGACAAAGGCCGGATGGGCCAGCGGGCTGCCCTGCATCACCCATTCCTTCAGGAAGCCGGGCGCAAACAGCGCCTCTGACGCCACGCGCGCCGCACCGACCAACCCGGCCGAGCTGCCCATCTGCGAGCGGATGATCCGCAGATCGCGGGTGACGAAAGGGTGCGACGCGCCGTAAACCGCCTCGCGCAGGGCGGCCAGCAGGATATCATTGGTCTGCACGATAGAGCCGGACAGCACGATCAGTTCGGGGTTCAGCGCATTTGCCAGCACCGCCACCACCTGACCGATCAGATGGCCCGAGGCGGAGAGGATTTCTGTTGAAACCGCATCCCCCATCTGCGCGGCCTGCGACACCTCGATCGCGGTGATCTCGCCCCCGCGCCGCAGGATATCGGCCAGCATCGGACTGCGCCCGTCTTGTGCGGCAGAGAGGCCCTCGCGCTGGATCATATCCGATCCGGCCAGCGCATCCAAAGTGCCGCTGCGCCCACCCGATGCCGTGGGAAGCGATCCGATCAGCCCAGCAGCCCCTTGCGCGCCGCGATAAAGCTGGCCGTCGCAGACCATGCCCGCGCCGATCCGGCGTCCGACCTTGATGAACAGCATACTGCGCATGCCGATGCCCGCGCCCGCGTGCAACTCGCCCATGGTCATGGTTTCCACGCTGGAGCGCATCCAGACCGGCACGCCAAAACGGCGGGTCAGCGTCTCGATCAGCGGAAAGCCTTCCCATGCGGGCAGAACCGGCGGAGTTGCGGTCAGAAAATCGCCCTCGGTCGTGCCTTGCACCGCCCCCGGCACCGACAGCGAGATGCCCCAGATCGCGCCTTGTGGGGCGTGCCGGTCCATCGACCAGCGGAACAGCGCGGTCATACGGTCGATCAGCTCATCCGGCGGGGCGGTCAGGTCGGCGGCCTCGTGGTGTTCGGTCAAAAGGTTGCCCGACAGGTCAGCCACACCCACACCGATGGCCGTCTGGTCCAGCGTGGCAACAAGGATCGCGGCCCGCCGGTTGGCAAAGCGCACTAGCCGCGGCGCCCGTCCGCCCGTCGCCGTGCCAAGCTCGCTTTCATCCACCAGCCCCAGATCGCCCAGCATCGTCAGGCGGTCCGCAACCACGGCGCGGCCAAACTCGCTTTGGCGTTCCAGCTCTTGCCGCGTGTTAGCGGCCCCGCTGCGCACAAGGTTCAAAAGCTCGACCAGCGAGGGCGCTGCGGTTTCCACCGTGCGCGGACGCCCCTTGCCGCGGGGGCGGTGCGATTCGGTCAGGTCGGGGGCGGTCAGGGGCAAAGGCGCGTCCTTGCAGGGTTTCAGAAGGGATAAAGCCGCCACTTCTGCCGTTCAAGAAAAAACTTTTGCTGTAAAAATGCAGAAGTAGCGAAAGATCAGCATAAATAATGTTGACCGACGCCGAATAGGCGCTTAACGAGGTTTCACGGTCAGAGGAGGCCGGCAGAAAAGCGGGCAAGGCGGGCAACCCCGCAGCGCCTGCGGCACGGGGGGAGGGATACCGATGACAGCTTGGAAGCTGGCCTATCACGCCAATTGCTGGGGCGGTCTTGGGGGGGATGCGGTTGGCGTCACCTCGATCACGCAGCTTGCCTATCGCACCTTCGGCGACATGGATCGCGCCTGTGCCGACATCGCCGCAGCGGGCTATGCGGGTGTCGAGATGTTCGACGGCAACCTCTTGGACCGCAGCGCCGCCGAGATGCGCCGGATGCTGGCCGATAACGGGCTGGAATTGGTGGCCACCTATGCTGGTGGGAACTTCATTTTCGACGACATTCTGCCCGAGGAACTGGCCCGCGTGACCCGCGCGGCGGATCGTGCTGCCGAACTTGGCGCGCCGCATCTGGTGGTGGGCGGCGGGGCGAAACGCTTCGATGGCACCCGCGAGCCGGATTATCACAAGCTGGGCGCGGCGCTGGATCGTGTGAAGGCGCTGGCCGAGGCGCGTGGGCTGCGGGCGCATTACCACCCGCACCTGTCCACCATCGTCGAAGGCCCCGCCGAAGTGGCCAAGATCTTTGATCTGACCGCGATCGATTTCTGCCCCGACACCGCGCATCTTGCGGCAGCCGGTGGCGATCCGGCGCAACTGATCCGCGATCACGCTGCCCGCATCAGCTATGTCCACCTGAAGGGGTTCAAACGCGCCCCCTTCGCCTTCACCCCGCTGGATCGGGGGGATGTGCCGACGGGGCCGATCCTTCAGGCGATGAAGGATGTGGGCTTTGACGGCTGGGTTTGCACCGAACTTGACAGCTGGCCCGACCCCGCCGAGGGCGCGCGGCTGAGCATGGACTACCTGAACCGGGCCACCGCGGTCTGAACCGCTGACCCACCACATGGCGGAAGCCCCGCCACTTCTCTGGGAGGAAGAAGAAATGTTGAACAGACGTAGCCTTTTGGGCTCTGTTGCCGCGCTTGCACTGGTGATGGGCGCTGCCCTGCCGGCCCTTGCCAACCCTGACGATGCGCTTGCCAAGTTGCAGGAAACGGTGCTGTCGAAAGGCCCCAGCGGCGAAGACCCGTCGCCCGCTTCCGATGTTGCCCTGAGCGACGAGGAACTGGCCAAGATCAAAGAGATGGGCGCAACCGCCGCCATCGTAATGCATTACGGCGGCAATGACTGGAGCCGCGCCCAGATCAACGGGTTGCAGACCCAGTTTGCCGCCATGGGGATCGAGGTGATCGCCGTCACCGACGCAGGCTTCAAGCCAGAAAAGCAGGTCAGCGATCTGGAAACCATCATGGCGCAGTCGCCCGATATCATCGTGTCGATCCCGACCGACCCGACTGCCACGGCAGCCGCCTACCGCGCCGCACATGAGGCCGGTGCCAAGCTGGTGTTCATGGACAACGTGCCGGCAGGGTTCGTGGCTGGCACGGATTATGTCTCGGTCGTTTCGGCGGACAATTATGGCAATGGCGTTGCGGCAGCCCATCTGATGGCCAAGGCGCTTGGCCCTGACGGGGGCGAGATCGGTCTGGTCTTCCACGCCGCCGATTTCTTCGTGACCAAGCAGCGCTATGACGCCTTCAAGGCCACCATCGCCAGCGACTATCCCAACATCAAGATCGTGGATGAGCAGGGGATCGGCGGGCCGGACTTTTCCGGTGATGCCGAAAAGGCGGCCGGTGCCATGCTGACCTCGAACCCGAATATCAAGGGGATCTGGGCGGTCTGGGACGTGCCTGCCGAAGGTGTCATGGCCGCAGCCCGCGCCAATGGCCGCGATGATCTGATCATCACCACGGTCGATCTTGGCGAAAACGTCGCCATCAGCATGGCGCAGGGCGGCTTCATCAAGGGTCTGGGCGCGCAACGCCCCTATGACGCCGGTGTGGTCGAGGCCAAGCTGGCCGGCTACGCGCTGCTGGACAAGGACGCGCCCGATTTCGTCGCCTTGCCCGCGCTGCCCGTCAGCAAGGACAACCTGCTGGAGGCTTGGACGCAGGTCTACTCGACCGAAGCCACCGACAACGTGAAAGCCTCGATGCAATAAGCGATACCGCGCGGGGTGTCCCTATCACCCCGCGTGCGACCCGGGCCTTCTTGGGTGGTGCTGATTGCGCACCTGCGAAGGCCCATCCCCCCCATTCCCCGGAGAACGACAATGACCAAAGTGTTGAACGTCGCCATGATCGGCGGCGGGTTCATGGGCAAGGCGCATGCCATGGCCTATGCCGCGATGCCGATGTTCTTCTGGCCCGCACCGGCCATTCCGCACCGCAAGGTGGTGGTGGACATCACCGACGGTGCCGCCGAAGAAGCCCGCCGCCGCTTCGGCTTTGACGAAGCCTCCAGCGACTGGCGCTCTGTCGTGGCGCGGCCAGATATCGATGTGGTCGATATCTGCACGCCGAACAACGTGCATGCCGAAATCGCGATTGCCGCCGCCAAGGCAGGCAAGCACATCATCTGCGAAAAGCCGCTGGCCCGCACCGTGGAAGAGGCCCGCGCGATGACCGAGGCGGCGAAGGCCGCTGGCATCATCCATATGGTGGCCTTCAACTATCGCCGCACGCCCGCCGTGGCGCTGGCAAAAAAATATATCGACGAAGGCCGCATCGGCCGTATCCTGAACTTCCGTGGCACCTATCTGCAAGATTGGTCGGCGGATGAGAACGGGCCGCTGTCCTGGCGGTTCCAGAAGAAGATCGCAGGGTCGGGCACCGTGGGCGATATCGGCACCCATGTTGTGGACCTTGCGCATTATCTTGTCGGCCCGATTGCCGAGGTGATCGCGATGACCAAGACCTATGTCACCTCGCGCCCGATCCAGCAGGGTGGGGTGGACAAACTGGGCGCATCCGAGAAATCGGCGCACGCCGAACGTGCGCCGGTGGATGTCGATGACGAGGTGGTATCAATGCTGCGCTTTGGCAATGGCGCCATCGGCAGCCTGGAGGCCACGCGCAACGCCTGGGGCCGCAACAACTTCATCACGCTGGAAATCCACGGCACCAAGGGGTCCATCGCCTTCAACTACGAACGCCGCGACGAATTGCAGGTGATGTTCGCGGACGATCCTGCCGATGCGCGCGGCTTCCGCACGGTTTATACCGGCCCTGCGCACCCCTATGGTGGCGGTCTGTGGCCGATCCCCGGTCTGGGCATCGGCTATTCGGAGACGAAGATCGTGGAATGTTTTGATCTGTTCAACGCGATTGCCAGCGGCAAGCAGCCCAGCCCGAACTTCGAGGACGGCCTTTTGACCGAACTTGTCGCCGACGCCATGCTGCGCTCAGGCGAAAGCGGCAAGTGGGAGCGGGTGGAATGACCAGCCCCGCCCCTGTTGCCGTCCGCATGACCGGTATCTCCAAATCCTTTGGGGGTATCCGGGCGCTGGACGGGGTGGATTTCGAGGTACTTACCGGCGAGGTTCACGCCCTTTTGGGCGGAAACGGGGCGGGAAAATCCACCATCCTCAAGGTGTTGAACGGCGTCCATGTTCCGGATGAGGGCGCAATCGAGGTGGGCGGGCAAAAGCTGGCCGCCCCCACGCCCGAAGCCGCGCGGGCCGCAGGCATCGCCATGAACTTTCAGGAGATGTCGCTGATCCCGACGCTGACCGTCGCCCAGAACATCTTTCTGACGCGCGAGGCCCGCGACGCCCGTGGCATGATCGACGATGCAGACTCGATCCGCCGGGCGCAGGCGATTTTCGACATGTTGCAGGTCGAGGTTGATCCCACCGCGCTGGTGGGCGATCTGGGGGCGGGACAAAAGCAACTGACCGAGATTGCCAAGGCGATCAGTCAGGATGCGCGGGTGCTGATCCTTGACGAACCCTCCACCGCGCTTTCGGTGTCGGATGTGGAACGGCTGTTCGTCTTTCTGCGGCAGTTGAAGGCCAAGGGCGTGGCGATCATCTATGTCAGCCACCGGATGGATGAAATCGCTCGCATCGCCGACCGCGCCACCATCCTGCGCGACGGCAAGCATGTGATAACGGCACCGCTGGCCGATCTGCCCATCGACGTAATGATCGAGCATATCGTCGGCAAACGCTCCAAAGGGCTGGCCGATGTGGCCCGCGGGGACGCCATGCGGGGCGAGGTGCTGTTGGATCTGTCCCGCGTCACCGGCCCGCACAAACCCGAAGATGTCAGCTTCACCCTGCATCGGGGTGAGGTGCTGGGTCTGGCCGGGCTGCTTGGCTCGGGGCGGTCCGCTCTGGCGCGGGTGATTGCGGGGATCGAACCTGCGATTGCCGGCGATATCCGCATCAAGGGCCAGAAGGTGGCAATCCGCCGCCCCTCGGATGCGATTGCCAACGGCATCGCCCTTGTCCCCGAGGCGCGGGCGACCCAAGGCATCATTCCGGCCCATAGCGTGGCGGATAATATGGTGATGTCCGTGCTGGGCCGCATCACGCCGCGCGGCATGGTGGACCGCGCCCGTGTGCGCGAGATTGCCGACAAGATGATCGACCGTCTGTCGATCAAGACCGCAAGCCGCGATCATGCCGTTTCCACCCTGTCGGGCGGCAATCAGCAAAAGGTGGTGATCGGCAAATGGCTGGCAACCGAGCCTGAAATCCTGATCCTTGACGAACCCACGGCAGGGATCGACATCGGCTCCAAGGCCGAGATCATCCGTCTGGTCCGCGATCTGGCGCAGGCGGGCAAGGGCGTGATCGTCATTTCCTCGGAACTGTCGGAGCTGCTGACCGCCTGCGACCGCATTCTTGTGATGGCGGACGGGCGGGCGCACCAGATGCTCGACCGTGCCGATCTGGACGATCCTGCCGAGACTGACCCCGAACACGCCCTTCAGGCCGCCGAGCGCCGCCTGCAAGTCGAAATCCAGAAAGCCCTGAGCATAAAGGAGGCCAGCCATGGCTAAGCCAGCAACCGCCCCCGCAGGGGCATTCTTCGCCAATTGGCGGCAGAACATCATCTATATCGGGTTCGTCGTGATCTTTCTTGTCTTCGCGGCGACGCTGAACGACAAGGGCTTCCTGAACCCCAACAACCTGCTGAACATCGTGCGCCAGACCGCGATGATCGCGGTGATGGCGGTGGCCATGACCTTTGTGCTGTCAGCGGGCGAGATTGACCTGTCGGTCGGTGCCGTTGCGGGCCTTGCCACGGTGACCGTCGCGATGGCGATCGCGGTCGCGGGGCCGGTGGGCGGTGTTCTGGCGGGTCTTGCCACGGGTCTTGCTGTCGGCATGTTCAACGGCTGGCTGACGACCAAGATCGGCATCCCGTCCTTTCTGACCACACTTGCCATGATGGGGATCGCCAAGGGCGTCGCCATGTGGATTTCCGACACCGCAGCTGTGCCGATCCTGTCCGCGGGCTATTCCTGGGTGTTCGGGGGCGGCTCGGTCGGTCCGATCCCTGTCCTGATGTTCTGGATGGCGATCATCGCGGGCATCGGCCATATCGCCCTGCGCCGTTCGGGCTTTGGCCGCAGGGTCTTGGCGACGGGCGGGGGCGAAACCGCGGCGCGCTATTCCGGCATCGACACCGCCTCGATCAAGTTCCGTGTTCTGGTGCTGTCCTCCTGTGCGGCCGCCTTGGCAGGCATGCTTTATGCGGGCCGCTTGCAATCGGGCCGTTTCCAACTGGGCGAAGGGGATGAGCTTTCGGTCATCGCCGCAGCCGTCCTTGGCGGCACCAGCCTGTTTGGCGGCAAGGGCACGGTCATCGGCACCATCGTCGGCGCGCTGATGATCGGTCTGATCAACAATGGCCTGATCCTGATGGGGCTGGAGTTCAGCCAGCAACTGATCGCACGGGGCGGGATCATCATCCTTGCCGTTGCATTGAGCCAAAAGCGGGGCTGAGCATGTATACGATCATCGGAACCGTCACCGCCCGCCCCGACACCCGCGAAGAACTCGCAGCCCTGCTACAGGCGCAGGTCGCGCCGACGCGGGCCGAGGCAGGCTGCATCAACTACGACTTCCATGTCGATGCAGCCGATCCTTGCGTCTTCGTGTTCTACGAAAACTGGATCGACCGTGCGGCACTGGACACACATCTGGCGATGCCGCATCTGCAACCGCTGTTTTCCCAGCTTGACCGGTTGCTGGTCTGTCCGGTGGATATCCGGCCGCTGGCCATGCTGTCGGAAAGGGCAGCGTGATGGGTGGCGCGATCAAGGGGCCGGGCATCTTCCTCGCCCAATTCGCGGGCGATGATGCCCCGTTCAACAGCCTGCCCGCCATTGCGGAATGGGCGGCGGGGCTCGGCTACAAAGGTGTACAGATCCCGTCATGGGACAAGCGGCTGTTCGATTTGGACCTCTGCGCCGAAAGCCAGATCTATGCCGACGAGGTGAGTGGCATCTGCGCCGACGCAGGCGTGGCTATCACGGAATTGTCTACCCACCTGCAGGGGCAGTTGGTCGCCGTGAACCCCGCCTATGACACTGCCTTTGATACCTTTGCGCCCGAAGCGGCACGGGGCAATCCAGCCGCACGGCAGGCATGGGCGGTGGAGCAGGTGACCAAGGCTGCAAAGGTCGCCCAAAGGCTGGGACTGTCAGGAACGGTCAGCTTTACCGGATCGCTGGCGTTTCCTTACCTGTATCCTTGGCCCCAGCGACCTGCGGGATTGATCGAGACGGCATTCACCGAACTCGCCCGCCGCTGGACCCCGATCTTGAACGCTTACGAGGATGCGGGCGTGGATATCGGCTTCGAACTGCACCCCGGCGAGGATGTGTTCGATGGGGCAAGCTGGGAGCGGTTCCTGTCCGCCGTTTCCGAACACCCCCGCGCGCGCATCAACTATGACCCATCGCACTTTCTGTTGCAGGCGATGGATTATCTGGCCTTCATTGATCTCTATCACGACCGTATCTCGGCCTTTCATGTCAAGGATGCCGAATTCCGCCCCGATGGTCGGCAGGGTGTCTATTCCGGCTACTCGCCTTGGGCCGAGCGGGCGGGGCGCTTCCGCAGCCTTGGCGATGGTCAGGTGGATTTCCCTGCCGTCTTCACCCGGCTCACTCAACACGGCTACAGGGGCTGGGCGGTGATGGAATGGGAGTGTTTCCTGAAATCCCCCGCCCAAGGAGCAGCCGAGGGCGCTCCTTTCATCGCGCGCCATTTGATCGAGGTGACGGACAAGGCCTTTGACGACTTTGCCAACGGGCAGGTCGATCAGCCCCGTATCGACCGCATGCTGGGACTTTCGCAATGACATTGAAACTAGGGATGGTTGGCGGCGGACAGGGTGCCTTTATCGGCGGTGTTCACCGCATCGCAGCGCGCCTCGACGGGCGGTGGGAACTGGTTGCCGGAGCTTTTTCCTCCGATCCGCATCGCGCTGCCGCCTCGGCTGCCGAACTCGGGATAGCGCCGGATCGGGCCTATGCCCAATTCACCGAGATGGCCGTAGCCGAGGCTGCCCGCCCCGACCGGATCGACGCCGTCGCCATCGTGACGCCGAACCACCTGCATGCCGTCGTGGCGACCGCTTTCCTTCGGGCGGGCATTCCCGTGATCTGCGACAAGCCGATGACCGCCACGCTGGCCGAGGCAGAGGAACTCGCCGCCTTGGCCCGCAAGACAGCCGTGCCTTTCGTGCTGACACAGACCTACACGGGCTATCCCATGGTGCGCGAGGCGCGGGCCATAATCGCACGCGGCGACATCGGCAAGGTGCGCCATGTGCAAGTCGAGTATTTGCAAGATTGGCTTGCCGGTCCCATCGAAAAAAGCGGGCAAAAACAGGCCGCTTGGCGCACCGACCCGCTTTTGTCTGGCGCGGGCGGCTGTATTGCCGACATCGGCACGCATGCCGCCAATCTGGCGACCTTTGTCACTGGTTTGCCGTTGCAGGCTGTGTTGGCCGACCTGACCGCTTTCGAGCCGGACCGGCGGCTGGACGACAATGCCGCAGTTCTCATGCGCTTCGCTTCAGGTGCCAAAGGGATGATATGGGCTAGCCAAATCACGCCCGGCACAAAGAACGCCCTCCGCCTTCGTATCGCGGGATCGCGGGGCGGTCTGGCATGGGAACAGGAAAATCCCGACCTGCTGGAATTAACCCCGCTGGGCGAAGCAACCCGCCTACTGCGTCGCGGTGACGGCCTGACCACAGCGGCAACACGAGTGCCCGCGGGCCATCCCGAAGGGTATCTGGAGGCCTTCGCGACCCTTTACGCAGACGCTGCCGACCTGCTGGAACAGCGTGCCTCGGGGGGTGCCGAACAGGGCGGCGCTGTCCTTGCCAATACGCAGGACGGACTCGCAGGGATGCGTTTCATCGATGCCTGCGTGCGATCGAGCCAAGCGGGCGGAAGGTGGCTTTCTCTCTGACCCGTCGCGGTCTTTCGTGGTCCGGTTCGAATGGCAGCTTTCCGCCCGGCCCGACGACAGTCAGCACCGAACGTGATATTCTGCCAAGGTCGGCAGTGCCGAAGAAGGGTGGGCCCGGGGGACAGGAGGTTGTTCCATGTCCACAGGTCTTCTTCCCGTCCTTCGTCCATCCAGAACTCCCTGGAACAAGGGCCGGATCATCGGCCAGAAACGCCCGCTGTTGCCGCGGCATGTTTGGTCTATCCGGGTCCGCCTCGAAATGGCGGACAACTTGCGTGACTTGGCCCTGTTCAATTTGGCGGTCGACAGCAAGCTTCGCGGTTGCGATCTCGTCGCCCTTCGGGTTCGGGATGTCTTCGTCGCGGGGCGCGTCAAGGAGCGCACCTCGATGGTCCAAAGCAAGACGGGCAAGCCCGTCCGGTTCGAAATCACCGAGACGACGCGGCTGTCACTGGAGCGCTGGATCCGTGACCCCGAAATGCTTGGCCTCGAATTCCTTTGGCCGAGCAGGATCCACGGGAGCCCGCACCTTTCGACGCGACAATACGCCCGGATCGTTCGGGGCTGGGTCACGTCGGTGGGTCTTGAACCGAGCGCCTATGGCACACATTCGATGCGGCGGACCAAGGTGGCGCAGATCTACAAAAAGACCGGCAACCTGCGCGCCGTCCAACTTCTGCTGGGTCACACCAAGATGGACAGCACGGTCCGTTATCTTGGCGTCGAGATCGAGGATGCCTTGACGCTGTCCGAGAGCATCGATCTGTAAACCATCATTCCGACCGGCGCCATCCGCGCCGGTCGGCCCATAGCTGCCGTTCGGCCCGGCTCTTCAGGCGACGGTAAAGCAGTCATTTGAACGACGCGCAGCGGTGATCGCAGCAATGCCGCGAAATCTTCTTTTTGGGCTGTTCGCAATCCTCCATGTGACGAGTAAATCCAGAAGTAATGCACCCCGATGCCAAGGCAGAATTTCTTGAAGAATTGGCTCTGGCTTTGCCAGCACACAAATTTCCAGTACCGTCCAGTTTGGCCTATGCTTCTCGCAACAGACCGGCGATGGACGAGGCGATATCAGCCGCCATGTCGATCTTGTTTGTCCCATGAGTTACCGTATTCGTTGTCACGATCCGACCTGCGGCGGCAGTCAGAAGCGCGTGGCTTTCTGCGGCGAAAATCGCGTGAACGGCAAGGCAGACGGGCGGAGGGCAGCCGATGTCGGTGACGTGGCGCGCGGCGGCGATCATGGTGCGCGCAGAAGAGATAATGTCATCGACCAGCACTGGCGTCCGGCCTCTCAGCCGGTCCGGGTCGGGCAAGGAAATCCGCACATCAAGGTCGCCGAGACGCTCTTTTTCCAGTACCTGCCAAGGAGCTCCAGCCTGTTCCGCGACCTGAGCCACCCATTGCTGACTTTCGACATCCGGCCCGATCAGAACCGGATTGGGCACGTTGCGGGAAATCCAGTCCGCAAGGCATGGGGCGGCGGCAACCACCCGGCTTGCAAGGGTATAAACCTCGCCCAATGAAGCATAGCGGTGGAGGTGGGGATCAACCGTGATCAACCAGTCGAAGCTTGCCGATAGAATACAACCAATGCTTTTGGAGGTGATGGCTTCACCGGAATGAAAGCGACGGTCTTGCCGGAGATAACACAGATAGGGCGCAACCAATCCGACGCGGCGCGCGCCCAGTGAACGGGCGGTATCCGCAGCGAAGATCAAGGGGGCGAGCTTCGCATCGGGCCGGTCAAGCGTGCAAACCAGGATGACGTCGCGCTCCATTGGCTCGGTCAAGAGCCGCAGATAGGTCTCGCCATCTGGGAAGGTGCGGGTTTCGATATGGCCGGTCTCGGCAACGAGGTGCCTGGCCAGCGCACCGGCGAAGGCTTCGTTGCCGGGAAGCGCATAGATCAGGGGAATCATCGGGCTGTTTCCTTCGCTTCTAACAGGATTGGCGCGGCAACCGTGGTCGCATAGGCCAAAGCGTAATCAAGTTCGGCTGGCGTCTCGGCATGGACTTCGAACAGCGGCTGAGCCGCTGTCACCCGATCGCCCTGCCTGACCAAAAGCCTGATCCCGGCGGATTTCTGGGCGGGCGCTCCGGCAAGTTTCGCCACTTTGGCCAGCGCGCGGTTGTCCACCGACGTAATCCACCCGGCAGCGGGGGCCAGCCACGGCCGTCGCTGGGCGGCGACTGCAGGCTGGCGCATGCCGCCTTGTGCATCGCAGATGCGCTGGAACTTGACCCAGGCCTGACCGTTGCGCAGGGTCGCAAGCGCCAGCGCTTCGCCCGCGCCCGGCACGCAATGATTGACAAGTTCCAGCACAGCCCCAGCCAGCGTGCAGGCGCGGGCCTGCAAGTCTGCCGGAAACCCGGGGTCTTGCCGCAGCACCGCCAGCACGTCGCACGCCTCCAGCGCAGGGCCAACTCCGCTGCCGACCGGCTGGCTGCCATCCGAGATCAGGGCCCGAGCGGTAATGCCAAAGGACTTGGCAACCGCGATCAACCGCGCCGCCAAGACCTCTGCCGCAGCCAAACTGCGCAGCTTGGCGGTTGGGCCGACCGGCAGGTCCAAGACGAGATGGCTCGCACCGGCGGCGACCTTTTTGGAAAGGACCGAGGCGACCAATTGCCCCTCGGAATCCAGATCCAGCACCCGCTCGACCCGGATCAGCAGATCATCCGCCGGGCTGAGGTTGACGGCGCCGCCCCAGACGACGCAGCCCCCCTCCTGCTCCACCACGCGGCGGATGGCGCGCAGATCGAGGTCGACCGGTGCCAGTGTCTCCATCGTGTCGGCAGTGCCTGCGGGCGAGGTGATCGCGCGCGACGATGTCTTGGGCATGGTAAGGCCAAGCGCCGCGACGATGGCCACCACGATCGGGGTCGTGCGGTTGCCGGGAAGGCCGCCGATGCAATGCTTGTCGACAATCGGCCCGACGCCCCAGTCAAGTCGCTGTCCGGCATTGACCATCACGCGAGTCAGCGCGGTGGTCTCGGCCTCATCCAGCGGGAAGGCAGAGCCGGCGGTCAGGAAAGCGGCCGTTTCAATCACCGAATAGCGCCCGCTTGCCACATCCGCGATAATCCCGGCGTATTGGGTTTCGTCCAGCCGTTTGCCGAAGATGCGCGCCCGGACGTCGCTGAAGGATTGGAGCGGCGGCGGATGCGAAACCGCGATCCGCGCGCCTTCGACGATACCCAGCTTATGCCAGGCCAGTTCGGACAACCCCGCCTCGCCTTGGTCGAGCAAGTCCGACGTCACCTGATAAAGCGTCGCCACCACGCTGTTGCCGCCCGCACGGAGCAGCACCCGAGCGCGCGAGCCAAGACCCTCGGCGCGGCAGACGTGGCAATCTTCGCGCATGAAGACCACGGCCTCGTCCGCCGTTACAATTCCCATACGGCGCGCCTTGAGACCGTGGTTCGAATGAACTTCGCTCATGCCGGAACCACCCGTTCTATGGGCTGCGGAAGGTGGCACGCCCAGCCGGGTTCTATTGCGATCCGCTGCTGCAACGCTGCTGCCTCCACAGGCTTGCCATGGACGATGAATGTGGCGGGCGGGCGGCGGCGAAAGCCAACGAGCCAGCGCAGAAACTTGTAGGCATCGGCAGACAGCATCGGCAGGTTGACGGTGCCAGCGGTGCCGAAGAAGCTGAAGGAAACGGGCATCTGCAAACCCTTACGGTTCCGGGAAAACATTCGGTCTGAGTGGGGCCCGCAGTTGGGCCCCCACAGGTTCAACCCAAAGTCACGGTTCTAAGTAGGTGATCCCGTTCGGGCCATCGCCAACCTCGTAGGTCGCAGTGACCTTCAGTGTGGCGATATCGATTGCAGTTACGGTGTCGTCGTCGACATTGGTGACAAAGACCGACCGGCCATCGTCGCTGATGTCCACGCCATGCGCTGCCGTGCCGGTTTCGATGGAGGCGACGACCGTTCCTTTGGCCACCTCGATCACCGAGATACGGTTGTCCGGCTCATCCTTGCTGCCCTGATTGGCCACAAAGACATAGCGGCCATCGGTGCTGGCATGAAGCTGGATCGGCCCGCGTCCGACCGGGATGCGCACCATCACCTTGCGTTCGGCAAGGTCGATTACCGCCACCGCGTCCTCGTCGCGCAAAGAGACGAAAGCGCGGCTGCCGTCGGGCAGGAAGCCGACTTGCACTGGGGCCTTGCCGACCGGAATGCGGGCGGTCTCGGTCCGGGAGGCCACATCGATCAGCGAGACACTGCCATCCTCGACATTGGCAATCAGGAGCAGGCTCTGATCGGGGCTAAGCCGCATGCCGTGCGGATAGGTGCCGGTCGGGATCCGCGCCACCATCTGACCGGCCTTGAGGTCGATCACTCCGACCGTGTTTTCGCCCGCATTGGTGACGAAGGCGATGCTGCCATCAGCCAATGCCACCACATGCGCCGGATGCTCGCCAACTTCGATCAGGGCGCGGGGTGGCTTGGCAAGGTCAAGCGGGTCCAGAACCGCCAACAGCCCGGCCTCGGAATGACCCTCCATCCCGGCCATATCCTGACCGGCCATGCCATGATCCGCCATCGGTCCGACGACCAGCAAGGGCTGGCCCTTGCCCATGACGTCGACATTGTGCGGCACGATCGGCAGAGGCACGGTCTCTATCTGGCCCGAAGACAGGTCGATCCGGCTCAACGAATTGGCGGCCTCATTGGCGGTGAAGACATAGCCAGATACCTCGGCGGGGGCCGCCGATGTGCTGAAAAGAAAGCCGACAAAAGCCGTGCCGACAAGGGTGCAACGAAGTGAGCATTTCATTTTGATATCCTCGGTCTGACCGCACCAGCGTCCAGCAGGGGCGGCGAATTGTCATTGTGCGCAGACCCGGCAGGTCTGCGCGCAAGGCGGGGAAACCCGCGCGCGACCCCGCCTTTTAAGGTGCGGGCGTCGCCGTGCCGGGCATTTCCTGAGCGGGCATCATCCCCTGCAACGGCATCATGCCTGCCATCCCCATCATGCCCGAAACATGCGGGAACAGCGCATCCAGCGTGGCGCGCTGCTCCTCGGACAGCGCGTCGGCCAGAGGCTTCAGCGCCGCATTGACTGCCCGCAGCCCGTCAAGTCGGGTCTCCAGCGCATGTTGTTCATCGAGCAACTGGCCAACCACCACGCTGCTGTTATCGTGCCCATGATCGGCCGGTGCGGCCTGCGCCATCCCGGCTGCGTTCTGGCGCAGCGCATCAGCGAGGGATGCCCAAAGCGGCTCTTGCGCCTCGGTGATGGCAAGTTCTGCATGCAGGAAAGCGATACGGCCTTCGACATGGCGCGTCGGATTCGCCATCTCCTGCATCATCCGCATCATGTCCGGCATCATCGCCATCATCCCCATTCCCATTTCCGGCGCTTGGGTGGCGGCGGGAGCGGTTTCTTCTGCCGGTTTGGGATGATGGGCATCTTCGGCCAAAAGGCTTGCCGGAAGGGCGAGGGCAACAATCGACAGGGCGAGCAAAGATTTCATCTGCATTTTCAAACTCCGGTTTTGACGAGGCGGTTGTAGGTGACGGCCATGACAAAGGCCGTAAACCAGCCTGCGGCAAAGCTGACGGCGATCGCTGTTCCACCCGCGCGGACCGAATTCACCGGGGCTGCGGTGAACAGGCCCAACCAACTGTGCGCCAACTGGACTTGCGGCAACAGGAGAACGGCAAGCCAGCACAGCAGCGTGAGAACGGCCAGAGAGATGGCCAACGAAAGGCCGAAGGCGGCAGGTTTCAGGGGTGTCATCTCAATCCTCCTTCACGGGGGTTTTCGGGCCATCCGTGGGCCTTGGTGATTGATGGTGATGTCCATGATGCCCCCCGTGCATGAAGAGATGCATTAACGGGCAAGCGAGGACGAGCAGCATCGGCGCCACTGCGGCCAAATGCGTGCCATGCCAGACGACCAGATAAACCGCGCCCGCCGTGACGAGGCCAAGCAGGAAAAGCCCCTTCGGATTGGTGAAACAGCGGAACATCTCAGACCCTCCTGTCGCGGCGCGGCGCGGGCTGTTGCAGATGCGCTGGAAATGGGGGGCAGCATGCGCTGATTTTTTCCCCGGACAATTGTGCAGAGTTGCTCGGAACATGATGTTCCATGGAAAACCTCCAGATCATGACTCGGTGGGTCGGCCCTTTTGCGGGCCGTCAGTCCGTCCGATCAGATCTGTCGTGGAGGTTGCTGTGCAGGTCGAATGCTGCGGCCGGCCCAAAGCGGCACGAAGCCGGGTACGAGCGATGCCGCGCTGGTTTTGGTCGGCAAGAAGGACTCAGGCCCGCTCGGCAAAACAGTGCAGCTCAGGCAGTTTCCAACAAGACAGCAGCTATCGCCGAGGCATCCGGCGTCGTGATCTGCACATGCCGTGTGGCCGACCGCTACCACAGTTTGGACGAGAAGATGGTCTTGCGCGGCCTCGGCGTGCGGCACAAATCCTGACATGCCTGCAAACACAGGCGACAGCAGGATCAGCATGAACAGCGTCCGCAGGGCTACCAAAGCAGGCCTCCTTCTCACCGGCCATTCTGCCGGATACGCCGAAAGCAGCCTTGATCAGGATCAAGCCAAAAGCAAACGCAGATCACAAACCGGTGACCTCAATTTGGCTTTTGATCACCGCGACGATGATCGCCCTGGCAGACGTGCAACGATCCAGAAGACCAGCAGCGGCAGGCCAAGCCATTGCAACAGCGGGCTAAGACCGGTTCCAATGCCGGGAAGCCTCGGCATGATGTCGCGGTAGGCCCATGCTTGCCGAACCTCGACATTCCACCATTCGGAAAACACCGTATAGACCAGCGCCAAGGCAATGGTGACGACAGCCACGGAAACGGAACGATCCCTGGGCCAGTTTCGCGCGCGAAGAATGACGCGAGCGCCAGTCAGGCTGAGAGAGGCGATCAGAATGTCTCCGGCAGTGCAATGCAATATGGCATAAGAGATCTCCGGGAAGCTGCCCGTCAGCCACAGCGTGTAGAGCGGCATCTGCGCGATTTCCCAGATCAGGTTCAGCACACCACTCGCAATCACATAGCGCAACAGGGCCTGCCACGCTGTTACGGCAGTCAGAAGAAGCGGATCGGGCATGGCTCCTTGGCTTTCAGAGGAGTTCAATCTGTGCCAGATTTTATCCGAAAGTTTTCAAATCCTGAACCAGGAACATATGCGCCATCTGACTGTGATCCTTTGCCTGTGGGGGCTTACCTCTGACGCCTCGGCCGAAACCGGGGCTGCACTTTATGCCCGGCATTGCGCGGCCTGCCATGGGGCCAATCTGGAAGGTCAGCCCGAGTGGCGCAGCCCGAAGGCGGATGGCAGCTATCCCGCGCCGCCGCACGACGCCGAAGGCCATACCTGGCACCATGATGATGCCATGCTGACCGATTACGTGGCGCGCGGCGGGCAGGCAGTTCTGGACGAGATGGGGGTGTTGTTCCGCTCTGCCATGCCTGCCTTTGGCGAAACTTTGACTGCCGATGAGATCGCTGCGATCCTTGATTTCATCAAATCAACATGGCCGGAGCGCATCCGGCAGGCGCGGGAGCAGCGATTGGCCCCCGCGCCGTAGCCATTTAGTCAACCGCTGCACGCCAGCGCGCACCGCCATCATCTGAAACGACCAGCGTGCCGTCGCCAGACAAGGCCATAAGGCGCAGCGGCTCCGCCTGCGTGACAGCAAGGTAAAGCAGATACCCCCCGGGCAGCTCGGCTGTGACCAAAGTGACAGCGCCTGTAGCCTCATCCAGCTCGATCAACCCTCGCCCCAGTTGCACGGCCCGGAGCTTGCCATCAGCGCCCATATCAACGGTGCTGACCGGCGCTGCGGTCGGCAAAAGGGATTGCCACGTTACACCGGCATCGGCACTCACGAAAAGCCCGCCTTCGGTTGCGGCGAAGATACGGTTCGGATCACGGGCAGAGGTGTCCACATCAATCAGCTTTTCAGGCGCTGTGCCGGTAATGGCCCAAGTCGCCCCGGAATCCGTGCTGCGCTGCACCGCGCCGTCATGGCCGATGCCGTAGATCACCGTGGCATCGGCGCGGCTGACCTCCATATTGTGAAAATCCACCGGACCGCCGATGCCTTCTGACACTGGCAGCCAGCTTGCGCCGCCGTCGTCGGTGCGGATCACCCCCAGATTGCCGCCGCTTGCCGGATGGCCACTAGCGAAGGCTTTGCCCGGCCCGCCCGGCACCTGAGAAAAGCCCATGAAGTCATCACGGCTGCTGCCCATCAGCCGGGCAGTTTGTGCTGACAGATCGATTGTGAAGATGCCGTGATGGGTGGCAAGAGTTACACTCTCGTGGCCCGACGGCCCTTCGGCGATACCGTGAATGTGAGTGTTGGACAGAAGCTCTGCCAGTGGCAGGGTCTCCTGCGCCTGCGCCGCCATGGGCAGCGCAAAGGCTGCAACGGCAAGTATGCGGATCATATTGGTTTTCCCTTGTGCGACATAGGGCTGGCGGCGACGCCAGCCCTTTTTGATCTCAGGCCGAGACCGCAAATTCGGTCATCATGCCGGTCGACAAATGCGGCATGTGGTGACAATGCAGCATCCAGCTCGCGGCCTCTCCGGCATCCAGCGCTACGCTGACCATGCTCATCGGTGGCACATGCACCGTGTCGCGCAAGGCCCCGTTAACCGCCTGCCCGTTCAGCGCCCCACCTGAAACACATGGCCATGCAGGTGCATCGGATGCGCCATCATCGACATGTTGTGGAACGTCAGCACCACACGTTCACCGGTCTTGGCGAGGATCGGCCGGTGCTTGCCCCAAGTCTGGCGATTGATAGTCCAAAGATAGGGCATCATGGACCCGCCAAGCATCAGATTGTCGCTGCGATCCACCGGGCGATCCGTCAGCGGATTTGCGGCCTGCAACAGCGCCTCTTGTGCCAGATCGGTGGAAAAGGCCGGATGCGGGGCGTCGCTGACCAGCGCAATCCTTTCAACTTTGGCGCCCTTGGTTGCCAGCACAACTCCGGTCCGCTCGACCGCGCCTTCGCGCAAGGCAAGGATCGGGAAAGCGCCTCCTTCTGCCGGTACGGTCACCTCGATATCGAGTCTCTGCCCCATTGCCAGCCCAAAGCGGCCGCCCGCGACGGGCCGCACCGCATTCCCGTCCGTAGCAACCAACTGGCCGGGCAAGGCACCGGTATCAACCCAGAACACCGTCGCCGCAGCGCCGTTGATGATGCGCAAAAGTACGCGGGCACCCTTGTAAACAGTCACAACTTCGGGGTCGTCCAGCGTGCGGTCATTGGCCAGATAGGCATCGAAGGCGAAATCATTCAGGTCCATCGCCCCCATGGTCATGCCGCCCATCTGCATTCTGCCATGATCCATGCCCGGCATGGCCATATCTCCGCCTTCTGACCCTGCACCACCCCCCATGTTGGACATGTCATGCCCACCCATCGCGGCTCCCGCCGTGATTTCGGCCAGCACTTCGGCGGCCGGTCGGAAGCTGAGATCATGCAGCAGGATCGTGACCTCTTGCCGATCCTGTGCGGCATCGTCGGTGCTGCGCACGATCAGAGGCGCGGCAAGCAGGTCCATTTCCTGCACCGGAATATGGGAATGCATCCAGTGGGTGCCGGGGCGTGCCGCGAAATCGAAACTGCGCGTCTCGCCCGGCTTCAGTGCGGGTTGCGGCATATCCGGCACCCCGTCCTGCGCATTCGGCGCGTGCTGGCCGTGCCAGTGCAGGATGGTGTCCTCGGTCAGCTCATTGACCAGATCAAGCCGAAAGGCTTCGCCCGGCGCCAGCGTCACGCCGCTGCGGTCATTGGCATCAAGAATGCCCTTCACGGTGATGGCGCGCCCGCCAATATCCAGCGTGCGGGTGGTGGCGCGCAATTGGCGTAGCGGTGCGGCCATGGCGGAAAGGGGCAGGAAAAGCGGCAAGGCGGCAGCGGAACTTGCGGCCAGAAAGCCGCGGCGGGAAAGCAGTGTCATGTCATTGAACTCCGAATAAGACGCAAGGCGCGTCGGTCTGGGATCGGGTGCGGCGCGGCACCCGGCGATCAGACCAGCGGCTTCGGAGGCCGCTCGGCCAAGTCTGGCCGCAAAGAGGCCGGTTGCGTCTCATCATCTGGGCGCAGAACGGCTATCTTTGAAAAGCTTATATTTTTCTCAGCAACGATTGGTTCGTCGGTCCACGAAAGGCAACCCTGCATGCAGAGCATGCCGCCGGCGGGATGTCCTGCCACAGGACGATGGCCGCCCATGTGTATGTTTTGACTGTGCGCCGTGGGTGCGTGAGACATGCTGTGACCCGGCGCAGGATTCGGCACGGCACATGCTGCGCCAGCCTGAACGCCCGCGATCAACAGCAGGTAAACCGCTACAACCCGCACCATGATGTTGACCCACCCGCGCATGAACCGGACGGCACTCCCGTGATGATAGACGCTCTAGCCTTAGGAAAATGGTTGTGCTGCAGCCTTGATGCAAGTCAAAGTCGAACGCAAACGACTGGCCCAAAGTGAATGTGAAGTTGGGGAAGGGTTTCATGCGGTTTTTTGCCAGCATAGGGCGACAAACAGGTCTGGCGCTTTTGCGCTGGATGCTTGTCTGCGCGATGCTGGCTGTGGTCTCGACGCAATCGCATCATGCCTTTGCTTCTGAAATTAACCACGAAACCATCATGTCTGCCTCGGTTGACGCTGAGGCGGACGGTTCCCACCATCATTCCGATGGCGCGTGTCAAAGTGCGGGGCATTGCGCACCGGTGTTTGTTGGCATTGCGCCAGCCTTCAGTCTTGCCGCGAAAACTTGGGGTCCTGCTGAGTTTATTCTCGCGGATGCGCTGCCTTCACATGGCTGCACGGTCGGTCCCGGTCAGCACCCTCCGAAGACCGCTCAGCTGATCTGAACATCCAATCGGCACGGCTGCGCGCCCCAAGGGGGCGAAGTGCCAGCTTCTAGTTCCCGACACCTCGGGCACGTTCTTCCCCAATCCGGATTTCCAACATGGCCCACGAAACCCACCCTTCCGCAGGCAACACGGTCTACACCTGCCCGATGCATCCCGAGGTGCGACAGACCGCTCCGGGAACCTGCCCGAAATGCGGCATGACTCTGGTTCCCGAAGGGACCGCCGAACAGGGCAGCCACGGCCATGGCACCCATGCCCATACCGGCCACCACCATACCGCGTCGCCGCGGCCCGCGCCGAAGGCCAGCTTCGATACGGTGCCAAAGGCGTGGGCCGGCCCGGTTTACACCTGTCCGATGCATCCAGAGGTGCGACAGACCACGCCCGGTTCTTGCCCGATCTGCGGCATGGGTCTGGAACGTGATGCGGCCAGCACTGGCGAGGATGCGCCAAACCCCGAACTGGTGGATTTCACTCGGCGGATGTGGGTCGGCATCGTGTTGACCCTGCCGCTTCTGGTGTTGACCATGGGGCCGCTGGTCGGCCTTGGCTGGCTACGCGAGATTTTTGGCGAACGCCAGACGATGTGGATCGAGTTGGTGCTGGGAACGCCCGTTGTTCTGTGGTGCGGCTGGCCTTTCCTTCATCGCGGCTGGGTGTCCTTCGTCACTTGGAAGCTGAACATGTTCAGCCTGATCGCCATGGGCGTCCTGGCCGCATGGGGATTCAGCGTCGCTGGGGTGATCGCGCCGCAAATCTTCCCCGACGGTTTCCGCGATATTCATGGCCATGTCGGCGTCTATTTTGAGGCGGCGGCAGTGATCGTTACCTTGGTCCTGCTCGGACAGGTGATGGAATTGCAGGCCCGCGAAGGCACCGGACGGGCGATCCGCGCACTTCTGGATATGGCCGCCAAGACCGCGTGGGTCATCCGGCCCGATGGGCGCGAAGACGAAGTGCCGCTGGAGGAAGTGCAAGTTGGCGACCTGATCCGCGTGCGACCGGGCGAGAAAGTTCCGGTCGATGGCGTGGTGACCGAAGGGCGTTCGTCGGTCGATGAAAGCATGATTACCGGTGAGCCCGTTCCAGTCGAAAAGGTGGCTGATGATCCGGTGACCGGGGCCACCATCAACGGCACCGGATCGCTTGTCATCCGTGCCAGCCGAGTGGGTGCCGATACCATGCTGGCCCAGATCGTCGAGATGGTCGCCAAGGCGCAGCGGTCGCGGGCGCCGATCCAGAAATATGCCGATCATGTTTCGGGGCTGTTTGTTCCTGCGGTGATCGCGGTGGCTGTGCTGTCCTTTGTTGGTTGGGCGATTTGGGGGCCGGACCCGGCTTTGTCCTACGGCCTCATTGCCGCAGTGGCAGTGTTGATCATCGCCTGCCCCTGTGCGCTGGGACTCGCCACGCCGATGTCGATCATGACCGCGACGGGCCGAGGCGCACAGGCGGGCGTTCTCATCAAGAACGCCGAAGCTCTGGAGCGGTTTGAAAAGATTGACACGCTGATCGTTGATAAAACCGGCACCCTGACCGAAGGCAAACCGCGCCTGATCGCGGTTCTGCCCGAGCCCGGCCATGACGAGGCCGAAGTATTGCGGCTTGCCGCCTCGCTGGAGCGCGGCTCGGAGCATCCGCTTGCCGAGGCCATCCTGCGTGGGGCGGAGGATCGCGGCGTATCCCTTGCCGCAACCGAGGATTTTGAGGCGATCACCGGCAAGGGCGTGCGGGGTTCCGTCGATGGTCATGCCGTCGCCCTTGGCAATCTGCGGCTGGTCACCGACATGGGGCTGAGTGCGGCCGATCTGGTGGCCCGTGCCGACCTTCGCCGCGATCAGGGGGAAACGGTGATGTTCGTGGTGCTGGATGGCGCGATTGCCGGGATGGTGGCTGTGGCCGACCCGGTGAAGGAAACCACGCCAGCGGCGCTTAAGGCCCTGCATGACCTTGGACTGCGCATCATCATGGCCACAGGCGATAACGAACGCACCGCCCGCGCTGTTGCCGCGCGCCTTGGCATCGACGAAATCCGCGCCGATGTGTTGCCACAGGATAAGGCCCGCATCATTCATGAACTGCAACAGGCAGGCCACCGCGTTGCCATGGCAGGCGACGGGGTAAACGACGCCCCCGCCTTGGCGCAGGCCGATGTCGGCATCGCCATGGGCACCGGCGCCGATGTCGCCATCGAAAGCGCGGGCTTCACGTTGGTGAAGGGCAACCTTGACGGCATCGTGCGGGCGCGGCGGTTGTCGCAGGCCACAATGCGCAACATCCGCCAGAACCTGTTCTTCGCGCTGATCTACAATGCGGCCGGCGTGCCAGTGGCCGCAGGGCTGCTTTACCCCTTCACCGGAATGCTTATCAGCCCGATGTTTGCAGCCTTTGCCATGAGCGCCTCGTCGATCTCGGTCGTGTTGAACGCCCTAAGGCTGCGAACCGCGCGGATTTGAAGCCGCTCTCAAAGGGGCCTCAAATTAAAGAGAAAGGCGCTTAGCGGTGCTACACTTCTCTTTCTGGGAGCACACTGAACGACTGCTATGAAGGATTTCTGCGCATGCGATGCGGCAGCATTACCAGACTGCTTCCCGTCCTTTGTTCCCTGCAAAACTTTCAGGCGGCCCGTTCCCGCAGAGCTTCATAGAGCTGCCCGGGGCCAAGCAAGGCGTCCTTCAGCCCCTCTTGGACCGCCTGTGAGTCCAGTGCCTGCTTGCTCATCGCCGCATGTGTTTCAAATGCGTCCATGATCGCGGCCAGTACGGCTTTGCTCAGGGCTGGCGAGGTCGAGAATTGCTCCTTGAGATTGTTTGC
>Ga0155519_126_pt1 | contig 79351 bp, 69 predicted proteins | sample RifCSPhighO2_12_FD_107176 | JGI IMG/M metagenome (GOLD analysis project Ga0155519, IMG submission 107176) | Rhodobacterales bacterium RIFCSPHIGHO2_12_FULL_62_75 | reverse complement strand
GTGTCAGGTTTCCAGAGGCCCTTTGTCGTGGTCCGGATTTACCTCGTCTGCTTGGGCCGCATGAGCTTGCACGGCATGGACCCAGGGCAGAATCTCGTCCGCACGCATGCTGCGCTTTTGCAGCAGAGTTTCCGCCAGACCCAGCAGGTTGGCCCTATGAGTGGTTAGAATGGCAAGGGCGCGCTCCTCTGCGGCCTCCATCCTCGACCGAACCCCGTTGCGCAGCTGTTCATCGGTCAGCAGTACGGTTTCGGGTGCAGGCATCCAGATCGGGCCGAGATCACCGAGACCCCAGTTGGTTTCGATCATCAGCGCCCTGCGGGTGGCTTGCGACAGGTCGGATGCCAAAGATCCGCCTGCGCCGGCCGAGACTTCACCGAAGATCAGGGCCTCGGCCGCGCGGCCAGCCAGATCATGGCAGATTTCGTTCTCGATCTCCGTCAACACCCCATGGCCGATGACGAGCTGGCTTGCCACTTGGCCACCGTCACGAGAGATGGACATGCGCTTTATGGTGCCAAGGCGCAGCGCGGCGGCGACCACCGTATGCCCGGCTTCATGGACAGCATACCGCCAGAGCACCTCGCGGCTTTCGTCTGCGGAAGTCAAATGCAACTGATCGCGCAGCATGGCAAGATCGAGCGGCTGCCTGGTATGGCGCGCCTCCGATCTGGCCGCGCGAATGGCCGCATCGATGCTGGCAAGGCTGTGTCCGACCGCCTGCCGCGCGAGGAGCTCAAGGGCGTCCGCCGGAAAGTCGACTTTGAGATGCTGACGCAAAACCGCAAGAATTGCGGTCGCATCCGGCATGGGCACCTCAAATTTCAGATCAAATCTACCAGCACGGGTTACGGCGGGGTCGATCCTGTCAACGTGGTTGCAAGCTCCGACCACCACAACTCCGGGCTCGATTGCGATCGCGTTCATCTCCCCCAAAAATGCGTTGATGACCTGCGTCCTGTAGTTCAGGTTATGTCGATCATCGCCGGTGCGCGAGCCCATGGCATCGATCTCGTCAATGAACAAAATGGCCGGGGCTTCCCGGAGCGCTATGGCAAAGGTCCGGCGCATCTCGCGCAGCATGTCGCCCAAGTGCCCTGCGGCCTGCCATTCGGCAAAACTGCCTGTGACACAGGCGATACCCGCTGAATTGCCCATGGCGCGGGCGAGCCACGTCTTTCCGGTGCCAGGAGGACCGTAAAGTAGAATCGAGTGGCTGAAATCGGACCAGCCGATTTCACCTCGGTGCCAGGCCCCAAAATCCGCGACGACCCTCCGCGCGGCTTGAACAACGGGACTGTCGCTGAACCCCTCTTCAAGCCTCGGACCATCCGGGTTTGGACCGGTCAGGGCTTCCAGCCTCTTCGCCAGATCAGGTCCGGATCCGAACCGCAGTGCCGCCGCGGCTTGTGCCGTATCAAGCCGTGCCAGAATTGTCGGTTCAGGCAGGGCGCTGCGGAACGCGCGTACATCCTCGGGTGCGCGGTCCATCGCCTCAAGAAAGCCGAGAAGGATGTCGGCCGAGATGGGCGCGTATGTGAAGCTGGCGACCCCTGGCTGCTGCAGATGGGCTGGCAGAGCAATGTCGAAAGGCAGCAGGATCAGCACCGGCGCCATCGTGTCGAGCGATCTGTCGACTTCTCGTAGGAAGCGTTCCGCGGAGGTTTTGCTGATCGCCCCCTCGGAGACCGACGGGACCAACACCCGCCAGCCTTGCTCATGACACGCCACCTTCAATTCTTCCGTGACTAGAGTGAGGTCGGTGACATCGATCCCGCGCAAAATCGTAACGGCACCACGGAGGCGCAAAGGCTCAAGGGCTTGCTCCGAGACAAAGGTTGCCGCAAGCCGCAAGATGGTCAGCAAACGGCGCGTCGGAAGGGTCGCAGGAGGTGCTGCCTCTGTGGGCTCAATCGCGGGCAAAGGGTCGTCATCCAGCTCGGACTCGACCGAATTGCTCGGACCTTGCGCCGGGCTTGGCCAGGACACGACCTTGGGCGTACAGCTTTGCCGCAGCCGGGAAACCAGCACCTCGGCAAAGCTTGGAACTTCGGTGAAGGGGGGTGGGTTGTCCGAGGGTTCAGGGAGCGTCATGGGAGTCCTTTCAGGATTTCAGCAAAAAGGGAAGTCGTCGGGCAGACACAGGAGTGCTGCCCGTTACGGTGGGTCGGTGGTTGGGGGGGGGGCGCTTGCGCCGCGCCTGTCAGTCAATCGCTTGGGTCAAGCTCCGGTCAGACAGACGGCATGTTTCACGCGGGTTCAGGGTATGATGGGGGGGGCATGGCGGGGATCCTTGTAAGTCGGGCAAACGGCATCGGCCGGAGAAATCCGGTCGTCCGCATGGGATGTGAGAAAAAGGGTAAGGGGGCGTGTGGCGGGACCGGTGTCAGCCGGTCAGCGGCACGGTAGACGCGGCTACCCTGTGCCCCACCGGCTTCAACGAAGGCCGACGGAGAGCCAGCTGGATATCTGGCGCAATACCATGGGTCCACACACGAGATCGCGCATGGCGGCCGGATATGGAAGCAAAGCCCACATAGCGGTGAGCTTGCGTCGTGTCGTCGCCCATGTTGTTGCGCGGGCTATGTTGTTGGTGGTTGGTCAAGGTGATGTTCATGTGCGTACCGTCTGCTGGGGCTCAAGTTCGGTCCCGCCGGGGCAATTGACAAGGTCAAATCGACCATGGGCCGCAAATCTCACTCCACGAAAAAAACATATGAAACAATATGTTAGGATTTTCCCGGAGCTGTTTTGGCGGCCAAGCTCTTGATCCGACTACGACCTGGCTCAGCCTTTCGAGGGTCATTCCCAGACCAAAACCGGGGCCATTCCCGCCCGGGCTTCAGGCTGATTTCCATCTGATGTGAGCGGCCACAAGGTGCTTTGAGGGTAGTTTGGCGCGATCTGAGGCGCGGATGACTGCTGTCGCGCCCGAATCATCGGGGCGATCGAGGGCGGTTTTGAACACCCGGCCGAAGACTGACCGCACGCCTCCATCCATGGAAAAAAAAGCATCGTGTCGTAGTTTGGACCCAAAGATCCAGGGTTTCCGGGAAAATTCGGTTTGGCGTGACATTCTCGCAGCCGATAACTGACTGGCCTGCCCTGTTCCAGCGTCAAGGTCGCGCCCGGATCCTTCGCAACTTGGGCTTTCAAGGTCCTCTCGCTGACCCCAAGGATTTGCCGCAGGAGACCTCTGGTTCGCAGAGACGGGAAGGTTGAAAGCAGCTCAAGAAGGGATGCTGCCGTTCCCGTCTGTGTTTGCATGATGCAGCGGACTCCAAACCTTGGATGCAACCTCTGCCAAATTCATCTGTCACGCAAGCCTGAGCATAGAGTGCCGCGCAGGGTCTCATCAGCATTGTCCCGGTCGAACCGGGCGGAAAGCGGACTGACGACGGCCCGAACGGCTAGTTGCTCTATTGCGGCAGAAGCGACTGATCAATCTTGCCGATGCCTGCTATGTGTCTTTCCACATCCAGCCTCTAGCCTTCAGTCACCGACTTAACATTACACCGAAACGGCTGTAGAGGTAGCTCCGGAAAGATAATCAGCTTTGTCGGTTTGGTTTCCACTACAGATCCCCGATGGCCCCCATCGCGGCGGCTGTCGACGACCGCCGGACAAGCCATGGCCGGCCCATTCGCCCTTCCTGCGGCGAAGGTCGAATCCCAGGCGGCGAACCTCGTTGATCTGGTGTAGCGGTCTGGTATGCTCGCGCGCCATGGCAGGCTGTGTTGCCAAGAGCCTTTGACCAGATGATAGCCGTTACGTCGAGAAGACCCAGCTTTCCTCACCTGGCCTTAGAATTGTCCGCCCCAGATTGGCTTACGGCGTTCATTGACGATTGATGCAAACGACCCGAGGCTGGGTCATGTCCTCGTAAGCAAATCGCACGCCTTCGCGGCCGAGGCTGCCGTATTTGAAGCCGCCAAAGGGCATCGCATCAAAGCGGTAGTCCGAGGAATCATTCACCATCACACCCCCGGCCTCGATGCGGCTGGATGCCTCAAGTGCCACGGCAAGGCTGGAGGTGAAAATACCGGCATGAAGGCTGAACTCGACGGCGTTGGCCAAGGCGATGGCCTGATCGAAACCGTCGAAGGGTTCCAGCGTCACCACGGGGGCGAAGGCCTCCTCGCACCACAAGGCGGCATCATGCGGCACGGATTCCAGCACCGTCGGGGCGTAAAGCGCACCATCGCGTTTATGTCCGGTCAGCAGCCTCGCTCCGGCGTCGATTGCGCGGGCGACAAGTGCTTCAGCACGCTTCGACGCCGCTTCGGTGATCATGGGGCCGACGTCGGTCGCCTCGTCTTGCGGGTTGCCGGCGCGCAGGGCGTTGGTATGGGCGACAAATGCCGCGCGAAAAGGTTCATAGATCGGGCGCTCGATCAGGATGCGCTGGGTGCCGATGCAATTCTGCCCCGCAGCCCAGAATGCGCCCGAAACACAAGCCTCAACCGCTTGATCGAAGGCGGCATCGGCCATCACGATGACGGGCGCATTGCCGCCAAGATCCATGGCAAGTTTTTTCAGCCCAGCGAGGCGCGAAATGGCTTCTCCTGTATTAAAGCCCCCGGTGAACGAGATCATGCGGATAGACCGGGTTGAGACCAGCGCAGCGCCAAGGTCGGGGCCGCCGACGACCGGGGTGACAACTTCGGCGGGAAGCCCTGCCTCGATCAGCACATCCACCAAGGCCAGCGCCGACATCGGCGCAAGTTCCGAAGGTTTCAGGATCACTGCATTTCCCCCGGCAATGGCCGGGCCAAGTTTGTGCGCCACCAGATTGAGCGGGTCGTTAAAGGGGGTTATGGCAAGGATGATCCCCAAGGGTTCCCGCGTGAACCAGCCCATCCGGTTTTCCGATCCGGCATAAGCATCAAAGGGGATGACCTCGCCACCGCCACGCTTAGCCTCTTGGGCTGAAAGTTTCAGCGTGTTGATGCAGCGCGTTACCTCTTTTCGGGCCTGACGGATGGTTTTGCCTGCCTCGGCCGTGATCTGCTTTGCAAAGTATTCGGACCGGGTCTGAACAAGGGCCGCTGCGGTTTCCAGTATCTGCGCACGCCGGTGCCGCGGCAGGGCACGGGCGAGTGCCTGTCCATGCCCTGCCCGGGACATGATCTGCGGCACATCAGCGGGTGTTGCCAATTGAACTTCAGCAATGATCGACCCGTCAAAGGGGTTGAAGACCACGCAGGGCGCAGCTTCAGTCAATTTTTTGCTCATCAAAGCTGTCATGGTATGAATCCCGTCTTGGGCCAGTCAGCCAACCCACAGTGACAGGGATGGCCCGACCGGCGCGATCAGATGGTGTGTCCCGAGACAACCTGATGTCGCGGGACGGAGGCAGATGCAGATGCGGGGCCTGTTCAAATCATGCGATGGCTTTTTCCCGGGTCAGTTGATCCATCACTTCGCGCACGGCGGCTTCGGCGATGGTGATGATGGCATCAACATCCTCGCGTGTGGTAACAAGTGGTGGGGCAAAGCCAAGAATATCGCCATGTGGCATGGCACGAGCAATCAAGCCACGCGACCGGGCGGCAGCCGACACTTTGGCGCCAACTTTCAAGGCCGGGTCAAACCGCTCCTTCTTGTCGCGGTTTGCCACGAATTCAAGCGCCGCCATCAATCCGACGCCGCGCACTTCGCCAACGATGGGCATCTGCGCAAAAACTTGGAGCAAACGCTCTTGAAAATAGGCGCCGGTCGTGCGGGCATTTCCCGGCAGATCCTCGCGCTCGACGATATCCAGCACCGCGTTTGCACATGCGACCCCGATTGGGTGGCCGGAATAGGTATAGCCATGGCTGAAGGCTCCAACACGGTCCGCCCCGTCTTCGATCACCTTAGAGACCTTTTCACCGATAATGGCCGCCGAAAGCGGCACATAGGCCGAGGTCAGGCCCTTGGCGACGGTGATCAGGTCAGGCTCTATGTCGTATTTGTCGCAGCCGAACAGCGCGCCGGTGCGGCCAAAACCTGTAATCACCTCGTCAGCAATCAACAGCACGTCATACTTGCGCAGCACAGCCTGAATGGCGGCCCAATAGCCTGTGGGCGGCGGGGTGATGCCGCCTGTGCCCAGAACCGGTTCGGCGATGAAGGCGCCAACGGTGTCCGGTCCTTCGCGCAGGATCATGGCCTCAAGCTCGGTTGCGCGGCGGGCCGAGAACTGCTCTTCGCTCTCGCCCGGTTCCGAACCCCAATAGTGATGCGGCGCGCCGGTGTGGCGGATCAGGCCCATCGGCAGGTCCATGTGGTCGTGATAAAAGCTCATCCCGGTCATTGATCCGGAAACCACCGAACAGCCGTGATAGCCACGATCGCGCGAGATGATCTTTTTCTTGGCCGGCATGCCGCGCAGGTTGTTGTAATACCATACAAGTTTTGCCTGCGTTTCGTTGGCGTCAGAACCGGACATGCCATAGAAAACCTTGCTCATCTTGCCCGGTGCCATGCGCACAAGGCGGTCGGACAGGATGGCAAGTTGATCCGTCGTATGCGCGGCGTAGGAATGGTAATAGGCTAGCTGATGCGCCTGTTTCGAAATGGCGTCGGCCACTTCGTCGCGGCCATAGCCGACGTTGACGCAATAAAGCCCGGCAAAACCGTCGATATAGCTGTTGCCCTTGGCATCCTGAATGCGAATGCCCTTGCCGCCGGTGATGATGGTAGGATCGCCCGCCTTGCCGCTGGCATAGTCTTTCGCCTGCGTGAAGGGGTGCAGCACGCTGGCGCGGTCCATCTCGGCGATCTGGGAAAGGCTGTGATCCATCTGCTGCTCCTGTGGCATGGGTTGGTAGAAAGAATACCGCCAGCCGCCTGCGGTTTGCGGCATAGTTCTGGCATTCTACGCAGGAATCCTGCAAAGTGCGTGAAAATGGCACAGGAAAGCTGCACGTGACCCTCGATGCGATCGATCTGCGGATTCTCCGCGCCTTGCAGGAAAACAACCGCCATTCCGGCGAGACGCTGGGCGAGATGGTCGGCCTGTCGCCGACCGCCTGTCAGCGCCGGATGAAGCGGCTGCGCGCCGACAAGGTGATCGAGGCGGATCTTGCCATCGTCTCGCCCAAGGCGGTGGGGCGCGAGTTGACGACGTTGGTGCATGTCACGCTGGAGCGCGAGCGGGCCGATATCATCGACCGCTTCAAGGCGGCAATCCGCGCCACGCCGGAAATCATGACGGGCTATTACGTCACCGGCGACGCCGATTTCGTGCTAGTAGTGACCGCGCATGACATGGAGGATTTCGAGCAATTCACCCGGCGGTTCTTCTATGGCAACCCCGATATCCGGGGCTTCAAGACCATGGTGGTGATTGACCGGGTGAAGGCGGGCTTTGCCTTGCCGATCGGTTAAGCCTGCAAGACCGTCCCGGCCTTCGGAAAGCGGGCACGGACATGGGTGGCGATGGCAGTATCCTGCACCCCGGTGCCGGTCAGGTCGCAGATCGTCACGTCCTGCGTCCGCTGGCGCCCGGGTTTTTGCCCGATGATAACCTCGCCCAGTTCTGCCGGACGGCCCTTTGTCCAGATCCCTGCGGCAAGGGCCGCCTCCAACTCGCCCGAGACTTCGCATTGGCTGACCCGGTCGCAGATATAGGCATCAGCGGCGATCAGTGCCTTTGGGTCGATCTCGGATTTGCCACTTTGGTCTGACCCCATGGCAGTGATGTGGAGCCCTGGGTGCAACCATTCGGCCCGGATCAAGGCTTGGCGGGACGGCGTCGTGGTCACCACAAGCTGACTGCTGCGCACAAGCGTTTCGGCGCTTTCCACGGCCTGTGCCTCAATCCCCATTAGGCCGGCGAGTTCTTCGGCGCAGGCCCGCGCCTTGTCCATATCCCGGCCATGGACCAAAAGACACTTGAACGGCCGCACCAGATGGGCGGCCCGCATTTGCAACCGTGCCTGCACCCCTGTGCCTATCACGCCTGCTGTCTCGACGGTTTCGGGGGCCAGATGCCGGGCTGCCACCGCGCCTGCAGCGGCGGTGCGGATATCGGTCAGATAACCGTTGTCCAGAAACAACGATTGCACCAGTCCGGTTTTGGCCGAGAACAAGATCATCAACCCGTTCAGACTGGGCAGGCCAAGCTGGGGATTGTTGAAAAAGCCGGGGCTGACCTTGATTGCAAAGCCATCAAAGCCGGGAATATAGGCGGTTTTGACATCCACTTCGCCATGGGCGGCGGGCAGGCCCATCGACAGGATCGGCGGCATGACCACACCGCCCGTTGCCAGTGCGGCAAAGGCGGCCTCGATCACGTCCACCGTGGTCAGGTCCAACGAGACTAGGCGGCGCAGGTTTGCTTCGGTGACGATCTGGATGTCATGCGCCATGCTGTCTGCCTTTCAGGAAAATGTCGCCAATGTTCAGGTCACGCCCCGCAACGATATCGGCAAAGGTCGCCATGTCGGTATTGCGGCCGGTCAGAATGGTTGCGCTGGGTCCGGTTAATGCGACCGCCCCGGTCAACACTGCGGCCAAGCCGACGACCGCTCCACCTTCGGCCACCATCCGGTCGTGAGTGAACAGCGCCTGCATTGCGTCGCGGATGGCCGCCTCAGAGACCAACACGACCTCGTCCAGCAGGTCGCGGCAGATGGCAAAGGTATGCCGGTTTTCCAGCCCTATCCCGCCGCCCAGACTGTCAGCGAGTGATGGGTATTCGGTCACCGCCACCGGATGCCCCGCCGCCAGTGAAGCCTGCATCGCCGCGCCGCGGTCCATGGAAACCCCAATAATGCGCAGATCGGGTTTAATCGTCTTGGCGGCCAGTGCCACCCCGGCGGCAAGTCCGCCACCCGACAGTGGCACCAGCAGGGTCGTCAGATCAGGACGGGCCGCCATGATTTCCAGCCCGACAGTGCCTTGCCCGGCGATCACTCGCGCATCGTCAAAGGGGGGAATTTCCACAAGTCCCTCGGCCACAACAAGGCGCCGGCTTTCTTCGGCCGCGTCATCTTGTGAGCGGCCAATGATCCGCACCTCGGCACCAAGGGCGCGAATTCCGGCAACCTTGGCCTCGGGCACCAGAGCCGACATGCAGACCACTGCCCGCATCCGGCGTTTGCGCGCGGCATAGGCAATGGCGCGGCCATGGTTGCCGGTTGAACAGCAGACGACCCCCGGTGTGCCGGGTGGCAAGGCTGCAAGCGCATTCATTGCACCGCGCAGCTTGAAGGCGCCCATCGGTTGCGTGGTTTCCAGCTTGAGCAGCATTTCCTGCCCAAGACCGGGGATTTGTGATGGGACCAACGGCGTGCCATCGGCCTGTCCGCGGATAGCTGCGGCCGCTGCCAGCACATCGGCAAGCGTCAGTCGGTCAGTCGGCATCCTTCACCGCCCGCAGGAATTGCTGCGTCCGCTCTTTCTGCGGATTGGTAAAGAACTGCTCCGGCGCGGCCTGTTCTTCGATCTTGCCTTTGTAGAAAAAGCAGATGCGATCCGAAATGTCGCGGGCAAAGCCCATCTGATGCGTCACCATCAGCATGGTCAGGTCATGTTCTGCCACCAGCTTGCGGATGACTTCGGTCACCTCGCCGATCACTTCGGGGTCAAGCGCCGAGGTCACCTCGTCAAACAGCATGATGCGGGGCCGCATGGCCAGCGCGCGGGCAATCGCCACGCGCTGCTGCTGGCCACCTGACAGGCGCGAGGGGTGCTGATCCTTCTTTTCGATCATGCCGACCATCGCCAGCAATTCTTCGGCGCGCGCCCGCGCTTCTGCCTTGGATAGGCCCAGCACCTGCACCGGCCCCTCCATGCAGTTTTGCAGCGCTGTCATGTGCGGGAAAAGGTTGAAATGCTGAAAACACATGCCGATCGAGGCCCGCATGCGGCGCAGATGCGCCTCGTCAGCCGGGACAAGACGGCCACCGCGCGCCATGTGGGTCAAGGGTTTGCCATCAATATAGATGACGCCGCCGTTGATGGTTTCCAAGGTCATGAGCATGCGCAAGACGGTGGTCTTGCCCGACCCTGAGGGGCCGATGACCGACACCATCTCGCCGCGCTGGATGTCAAGGTTGAGGTTGTCCAGCACAACCAGCGAGCCATAGCTTTTGGTGACGTTCATGAAACGCACCATCGGGCAGTCGCCCTTGGGCAGTTCCAGCGGATAGGCAGAAAGATCCATGGTTCAAAGTCCCAGTTTGCGGCGCAGCCGACGTTCACCCAAGCGCACAAGCCCAGCCGTGGGCAAGGACAGCGCAAGGAAGATCACGCCAACCAGCGTGTAGGGTTCAAGAAAGCGGTAGGTTTCCGAGCCAATGGAATTGGCCGCCTGCATCAGTTCGGTCACGCCAATAACCGACAGCATCGGCGTGTCCTTGAAGATGCCGACCAGATAGTTGCCCATCCCCGGAATGGCGTGCGGCAGGGCCTGCGGCAGAACGATGCGCACATAGCTGTCACGGGTGGTCATGTTCAGGGCACGGCAGGCCTCCCATTGGCCACGCGGCACAGCCTCGATCCCGGCACGATAGACCTCGGCCAGATAGGCCGAATAGTGCAGACCGATGGCCGTCATGCCGGCAACCCAAGGCGACAACGTGATGCCGACCTGCGGGCCGACATAGAAGATGAAGAATATTTGCACGACCAAGGGTGTCGAGCGGATGAACTCCAGCACCTCGCGCAAGACTGCACGCGGCAGGTGCCATGGGCTGCGAAGGGCCAGCGCAAAAACCAGACCCAGCACCATGGCGATGGCATAGCCTGCGCCCGCCGCCATCAGGGTGTTAAGGGTTGCCCGCAAAAGGCGCGGCAGGATTTCAAGGGCAAAATCCCATTTCCAATCAAAGGTCATGCCCGCCCCAGCCTCCGCGCCATGACCCGTTCCAGCCTGCGCATCGCGGGGGTGATCAGAAACCGGGCCAAAATGTAATAGATCAGCAGTGCCGCGCCGAAGGCCTCGGCCGAACGGAAGGTCGCGCCGTTGATCTGTTTGGCGACGAACATCAGGTCGGGCACCGAAATAAGGGCCACCAAAGCGGTGCCTTTGAGAAGTTCGATCATCAGGTTGCCCCAAGGTGGCAACATCAAGACCAAAGCCTGCGGCAGGATGATCCGCCGCATCCGCTTGGCCGGAGACATGGAGAGCGCATAGCTGGCCTCCCACTGTCCCTTGGGCACGGCCTGAATGGCGCCGCGCACGATTTCGGCGCCATAGGCACCCACATTCAAGCCGACCGACAGGAAACCGGCCTCAAACTTGGGCAGGCTTACGCCGAACAAAGGCAAGACAAAAAAGATCCAATACAGTTGAACCAGAAGCGAAGTGCCGCGAAAGATTTCAATATAGACAGTGGCAAGGCCGCGGACCGGCCAAAAGGCTGACAGACGACCAAGACCCGCAGCAAGGGCTGCGGCACAGGCGACAAGCGCGGCAAGGACGAATTGGGCGCTGGTGACCAGCGCGCCATCAAACAGCCTTGGGCCATAGGTTTGCAGAAAATCCCACATTGCCGGTCTGCCCCTTGGATTGGCGGAAGAACGAGGGCCGGCCATGCCAGCCCCCGAAGGTGCGGCTTAGCGGTTGGCGCAGACCCATTCGGTGGTCTTGTCGCCGGGCAGCATGGCTTCCGAGTAACCGTATTCAGCGACCGCCGCCATCATCTCGGCCGAGCCGAGATAGTCTTTCTGCGCCGCGTTAAAGCGGTCAAGGAAGTCCTGATCTTCCTTGCGGAAACCCACGCCGGCCCAGTTGAAGGAGTCCTCCGGCATGGCCGAGGGATCGGCGATCTCAACCGCGCCGCCCGAGCTGTCTGCCAGCTGTTTCATTGTCGGATAGGTGCCGGTCCCGGCATCGGCCCGGCCCGCCGTGACCGCAGCAAGGATCTCGGTCGGGCCGGGGACGATCATGATCTGAGCCTCGGTCACACCCGCCGCCTTGGCCGCCTCGATATTGGAGTAGCCCGCCCCGGTCGCCAGCGTGGCACCATTATCCTTGACGTTGGTGTAGGTCTGGATGCCCTTGGGGTTACCCGGCAGAACGATGAAACCATCGCCGATCCTGGCCATCGGCTCTGAAAAGGCGATGTTCTCGCAGCGCGCCTTGAGAATGTTCATCCCGCCGGTGATGATATCGAACTGGCCCGCCGTCAGCCCGGGGATAAGCCCGCCCCATTCGGTTTCGACGGCCTCGATCTTGGAATAGCCCATCTTGGCCAAGACACCCATGACCTCGGCGTTCACAAAACCCTTAGGGCTGCCATCCTCGCCCGGATAGGCGAAGGGGATTTCGTTGGCAAAACCAATGCGGATGGTTTCGCCCGCTGCGATTCGGTCTTCGATCGGCCCTGCCAGAGCAGAAAAGGCCGATGCGCCAAGCAAAAGACTGGCAATCGTTGTCGTCGCCAAGGTGGACGTCTTCATATCTGAACCTCCTGTTTGGCGGTGGGTTGTTCATCTGTTTCTCCGCCTGTTGTATACAACACATGATCTAATCGGGTCATGTCAAGCTATTTTGCCCAAATTTTTCCCTTCTATCGATTGGTTCTTGCAAAATCTTGCGATGCTGATTTATTGATTGTGCACAACATGCCACCCAGGGAGAAATCATGACCCCGCGAAATGCCCCTTTCAGCCAAGCTGAATATGACCGCCGAATCGCGCGAACCCGTGCCGCCATGGCGAAAGCGGGTCTTGAGGCGATCTTTGTTACGGACCCATCGAATCAGGCTTGGCTCACGGGCTATGACGGGTGGTCCTTTTACGTTCACCAGGGCGTCATCCTGACGATGGAGGGAGAGCCGCGCTGGTGGGGCCGCCATATGGACAGCCTTGGGGCGCTGCGCACCTGCTGGATCGCGCCAGACTCAATCCACGGTTATGCCGACAGCTATGTGCAATCGACCGTTCGGCATCCGATGCAGGACCTTGCCCGCATTCTGCGCGAGATTGGGCTGGAACAGGCCCGCGTCGGCGTCGAGATGGAGAACTACTATTACTCGGCCAAGGCGCATGCGGTGCTGGGTGCGGAACTGCCCAAGGCAACGCTGGTCGATGCCACAGCGCTGGTGAACTGGCAGCGTCTGGTCAAGTCAGATGAGGAGATCGTCTTTATCCGCAAGGCCGCAGCCATTTCGGAAAAGATCGTGCGAACGGCTATCGAACTGTCGCGCCCCGGCCTGCGCAAGAATGAGTTGGTGGCAGAGATCACTCGTGCCGGGCTGATCGGTGTGGGCGAGGATTGGGGCGACTATCCCGCCATCGTGCCGCTGACCCCTTCGGGCATGGACGCGACTGCCGCACACCTCACCTGGAACGGCGCGCCGATGAAGGCGGGCGAGGCGACATTCTTTGAACTGTCGGGCTGCTATCGGCGCTATCACGCGCCGCTGTGCCGCACAGTCTATCTGGGCCAGCCCCCCGCCGAAATGCGCCGCGCCGAAGAGGCGCAGATCGAAGGGATCGAAGCCGGCCTTGCGGCGGCCCGCGCAGGCAACCAGACACGCGACATCGCCAATGCCTTTATGGATGTGCTGAAGAAATACGGCATCCATCGTGAGGGCCGCATGGGCTATCCGGTCGGCCTGTCATACCCGCCCGATTGGGGCGAACGCACCGCCTCGATCCGGACCGAGGATGAAACGGTGCTGGAGCCTGGCATGGTGTTCCATTTCATGCCCGCTTTGTGGATGGATAGCTGGGGTCTGGAGACCACCGAAACCATTCTGATCGGTGAAACTGGCCCGGCGCAGGCGCTGTGCGCGGTGGAACGCAAGCTGTTTGTCAAGGAGTAAGCCTTGGATCACATGACCCGCACCCGCGAGATACTGGGGCAGTTGATCGGCTTTCCCACCGTCTCGGCTGACAGCAACATGGCGCTGATCGAGCATCTGGCAGGCCTTTTGGCCGATGCCGGGGCGCGGGTTGAGGTGTTCCGCGATGAAACCGGCACCAAGGCCAATCTCTTTGCCACCATCGGGCCGGACATTGATGGCGGTATCCTGCTGTCGGGTCATTCCGATGTAGTGCCGGTGGCAGATCAGGACTGGACGACCGACCCTTGGGCGATGACTGAGCGCGAAGGTCGGCTTTATGGCCGCGGAACCTGTGACATGAAGGGCTTCATCGCAGCGGCCGTCGCCTTGGCGCCGCATTATGCCCAGAAGGCCACTGCGCGGCCGATCCATTTCGCCTTTACCTATGACGAAGAGATCGGCTGTCTGGGCGCGCGGGCGCTTGCGCCCTTGTTGCAGGCGCGCGGGGTAAGACCGCGCGTCGCCATCATCGGGGAACCCACGCTGATGCGGGTGATCGAGGGGCATAAGGGGTGTTACGAATATTCCGCGCATTTCACCGGCCTTGAGGGCCATGGCTCGGCCCCCGAGCGGGGGGTGAATGCGGTGGAATATGCGGTGCGCTATGTCGCGCGGCTGTTAGAGCTGCGCGAGGTTTTGCGCGCCCGCGCGCCCTCGGGCAGCCGGTTTGATCCGCCGTGGACCACGATCAACACTGGCGCGGTGGTGGGGGGCGTGGCGCATAATGTCATCGCAGGCAAAGCCCGCGTCGATTGGGAAATGCGCCCGGTCCAGCCCGGCGATGCCGATCTGGTGAAGGCCGAGTTGCACGCATATTGCGCCCATCACCTGTTGCCGGCCATGCGCGCGGTTGCGCCCATGGCCGATATCGTGACCGAGGTGATCGGCGAGGTGGATGGCCTTGTTCCGGTGAGTGAAAACGAGGCGCGAGAGATCGCACTGGCCCTGACCGGGGCCAATGGCGCAAGCCTTGTGCCTTTTGGCACCGAGGCAGGGATCTTTCAGGCTATGGGGATGCAGGCGGTGATCTGTGGCCCCGGCTCGATCGAACAGGCGCACAAGCCCGACGAGTTCATCGCGCTGGAGCAACTGGCCGAAGGCGTGCGTTTTCTTGAACGGCTGGGTGATCGGCTTCAGGTTGCGCCATGACCCTTTTCTGGCGGGCCGCGCCGGTCGTCTTTCTGATCTTGTGGTCGGGGGGATATGGCTTTGCCAAGCTGGGCCTTGAATTTGCCGAACCGATGACCTTTCTGGCCTTGCGCTATGGGTTGGCGGTGGCCGTTCTGGTGCCCTTGGCGCTGGTGCTGCGCCCGCGTTGGCCTGTTGGCGCAGGGCATTGGACGGCGGTTGCGGTGACGGGCTTTTTGATTCAGGGCGTCTATTTTGGCCTGGCCTATCTGGCCATGAAGCAAGGCATGAACGCGGGGACCACCGCCATCATCATGGCTCTGCAACCCGCAGTTGTGGCCACGGCCGCGCCGCTGATTGGGGGCAAGCGTGGCGGTGGCCTTTTGTGGTTGGGGTTGGGGATTGGCTTTTGTGGTGTTCTGCTGGCGGTAATGGCCGAGGGTTCGCTGGGGCCTAGCCCGCTGCGGGCGGTTCTGCTGGCGCTTGGGGCCTTGGGGGGGATCAGCGGGGCCACGCTGTTTGAGAAAGCGCAGGGCTGCAAGACCGATCCGATTGCCGGGGGGCTGGTGCAATATGCCGTGGGGTTCACGCTGTTGGCCCCGGTTGCCATGGCCACCGAAAGCCTGACGGTTGATTGGCAGCCCGGGCTGATCGTCGCATTGGTCTGGCTGGTTCTGGGCAATTCGCTGATTTCGATTTCGCTTTATGTGGCGATGCTGGCACGCGGCAATGCCACACGGATTTCGGCGCTGATGTATCTGGTGCCGCCGCTTGCCATGGTAACGGCTTGGGCGCTGCTGGGAGAGCCGCTTCGGGTGCTGGCGTTGGCCGGGCTGGCCTTGTCGGCGTTGGGCGTCTATATCGTCATCCGCCAGACCCGATGAGGCCGTCATGAATTTTCCCGCCGAAGCCCTGCCCACGGCCCGCGATCGCTTTGACAGGATGCACACGGTCCTTCGCAATCGCATCTGCCTGCTAGATTATCCCCCTGGAACACGGCTGTCCGAAGCAGACCTTGCGTCAGAGTTTGGCACCAGCCGCACCCCACTGCGCCGTGTTCTTGTCCGGCTGGAAAGCGAGGGGCTTTTGCAGTCGGTTCACGGTGTCGGGACCATTGTCACCGATGTCGAGATCGGGGAGCTGGAACAGACTTACCAGCTGCGCACGGAATTGGCAGAACTTTTGGGCGTTCTTGGCCCGAACCCGCCCGACCCCGCCCTTTGGGATCGGCTGCAACTGCTTTCGGCAGAAGTGCGCGCCTTGGCCGAGAAACCAGACGCCCGGCGCTTCGGTGAGCTGAATATGGAATTCTTCCATGAGTTTCACGGAATTACCTCCAACCTCCCATTGCGTGAGATCTGCGAGCGGCTGTTCCTGCAAACCGCACGTATCTGGCTTAAATCCATGGCGGCTGCGCAAATCGACGTGGCTGCCGAAGTCCGGATTTTTGCCGATGAGATCGACGAAGTCCTGCGCGCCTTAGCCATTGGTGATGTCCGCTCGGCTGCGTTGATCCACCGCACCCATATTTCCATGAGCTATACACGAATGCGCATCGCATCACGACACAGTTAGTGGGTTAGAATCTGATCGTGCCGTGGCACGATAGCTGAAGTGTCAGGAGTCTCTGAAACCGATGGGGGCTGGAAAAAGCGTTGGCACGCCACTGAAAACGTCCTAGGCCTGCCCGCAGCACCTTCGAAGAACGGAAATTGCACCAGAAAACGAAAGAACTTAGGCGCGTCGATGCGGACGAACGCGGTCCAGAGGGATGTCCTTCCAATCGTTAGGCCGATATCCTTTTTTTAAGCAGCCTGTTGAGGGTGGCTTTGGGGCGGATGACGAAGAAGCATCTCGCCGGGCCGACCGGCGCATCGTACGCCGATCGGCAGGGTTGTTACAGATCGATTCCTTCAGACAAGGACAGCGCGTCGTCCAGGTCGACTCCAAGATAGCGAACAGTGCTGTCCATCTTGGTATGCCCAAGCAAAAGTTGAACAGCGCGCAGGTTGCCTGTCTTCTTGTAAATCTGGGCAACCTTGGTGCGCCGCATCGAATGGGTGCCATACGCGCTCGGTTCAAGACCGATCGAGAGAACCCAGTCGCGCATGATCCGCGCATATTGGCGGGTGGACAGATGCGGGCTGGCATGGACTCGGCTGGGCCAAAGATATTCGCAACCGATCATTTCGGGATCCTTGATCCAACGCTCCACCGAAAGTCGCGTGGTTTCGGTGATCTCGAAGCGTACAGGCTTGCGAGTCTTGCTTTGCGTCACCGAGGCGCGTTCTTTGACGCGGCCTGCGGCGTAAACATCGTTCACCTTCAGGCAGACCAGATCGCAACCCCTGAGCTTGCAATCGATGGCCATGTTGAACAGCGCAAGGTCGCGCTTATTGTCGGCCATTTCGAGCCGGACACGGATGGACCAAACATGTTTGGGCAACAGCGGGCGCTTCTGGCCGACAATGCGGCCCTTGTTCCAAGGCGCGCGTGTGGGACGAAGGGCGGGAAGTGTTTCGATAGGCATGGCTTGTCTCCTGCCCGCCAAACCCGCCACGTCCTCGGCTTTGCCGACATGGCATTGTAGCATCGACCGCAGTTCGAGTGCCGATAAATCGTAGCGGGCGGAAAGCCGTCGTTCATAGAAGTTATGCGCAGCACACCCAACTGACCGATTGGCGCCCCTCAGGGGTGCTACATTTCGCTTCAGTCGTCCCGGAATAAATTCAAAGCGAGACTTCTTGGGGCCCTGCAAGGCCATAGACCTCATCGAGGTCATACCGCGATGCGCGAAAGGATTTTCCGTCTTCGGCGGCGCGGGCGCGCTGAATGATGACAAGCGCCTCATCCAGCCGCCCCGCGTCGATCAGGCGGCGCGCGACGTCCGGGGCGATGGTGCCATAGGTCAACTGCTCGGCAGAATATCGCGCCATAAAAGCATCCACATCGCCCTGAAGATCGGCGATGTCGGCAAGGATGATCGAGGCGGTGCTTTGCCTTTGACGGCGGGCGAGATCCATGGGTGAGGTCGACAGCCCGAACTGGCGAAACTGCGCAATCTCCTGCGGCGTCGGGGCCGCTGCTGCCCATGCTTCAGTGATCTGCTTCAGATGCGTAAGCCCCTCCACCCCCAGCGCCTCGGCCATGGCCGGAATGATCCCGTCAAATTCGCCATAGCCCGCCTCTGCCACGGCCTCGACGATGCGCTCTGCCAGAAGGTTGGGCTTGATGGTCAGCCTTGGGGAAATTGTGGCGAGAAGCTCCACCGCGCTGCGCAGCACATCACCTACCGCGCCGTTGCTGTCATCGGTCCGGGCATGGATTGACGGAGCCAGCTGCAGGAAAGACCACAGCAGATCAAAGGCTTCATCCGCGTCAAGCGGGGCGATGCCGGTTTCGATCATGGCGACCAGACCGGTCAGGTCTTTGATAAAAGCCTTCTGTTTGCGCCAATCGACGTAGCTCGTGGACCGGCGCAGCAAGGCGAAACGCTTTCGCAGATCGGCGGCAATCTCCTTCGGCCCCTGCGCGGCGCTGAGTTCCATCCGCGCCCGCCGTTGAAGCGCCGCACTGCCCTGAACAAGGTCCATGACCAGGGCGGCAAGCCGGTCAGCCCCGAGTTTTTCCAGATTTTCCGCGTTCAGGGTCTTCTTCGCCATGGTACTTCTGATCTCGATACGGTGGGCTGAACCCTGCTTGACCAACCTGGGCGAGGCAAGCAGGGGCCAGTCGCACTGCTTTGCTTCACAGGTGCGACTGCCAGATGCATTTGTGGCCGAAGATACGACGTTTCCCGTTTTTTCTGGCCAGAGCGATAATTCTATAAAGGAGCGTCCAGCACCGGCAGTTCAGCCGGCGCCCCCTCGAAGACGTAAGAATTCAGGAAGGCCCGGCCAGCCAGAAGGTTCTGCAGATCGATGGAAATTCCCGCCTCCGTTGCCACGCGCCGGAAATTCGCACGGATCGACTGGATCTGACCTTTTGCAATCGAAACCGCCTCGTCCGTGCGCAAACCGAACTGCCCGGCTCCCGCAATCGCTGTTGCGATCAGCGCCCGACGGTCATCACCATTCACAACCATCGCCTGGTTCGCCTCGCGCCCCAATCTGGGGCGGGGATCAATGTCATAGGCCGGGGTCAGCCGTACCGCCGCGCCATCCCAGAAACAGGCATGGTTGCGGGCGTGATCGTCGGTGTTTCCCACCAGAATGTTGAACAGCATCCGCGACCAAAGCTCGCGCTGATCGCCCTTGGGATCGGCGGCGCGATGGCGCAGCGCTTCGGCCACGGCAGGATAGCTGGCATAGCGCGCGGCGTTTTCCTCGAGGCCCTGCAGAGTAAGTGACGAGACCATGGCTTTGCGCAGGAAACCATTGCCGTTCCAGACGCGGTCGAACCGCTCCACCAGAAGAATATCCTTGCCCTCGGCTTTGGTCAGTTCCACATGCGCCACATCGAGGCCAGCGAGTTTCGCCAGCCGCATGGCAAGAAACTCGCCCTGCACCACGTTATGGGTGTCCCGCGATGCGGAGAATTTGGCGATCAGCTTGCGATGCCCGTCGATGACCTGCGCCTTGGGCCGCGCCCCACCGATCGAGGTGCCATGCCGCAACGCCTCTTCTAGGTCGGGCGAGAGCGGAACACCCTGTTCGACGGCATCCGCGGCATGCAGCAGGTCCTGCAGGCGCGAGTCCTTTTGCATCCGCGGCACATAGTCCGTCGCAGAGGTCTGAAAATCCAAGGCACCGATGCGGTCTGACCCGGAAAGCAGGAGATAGTTCAACTCGTCCAGGTCGCCGGTATCGACATCCCGACCGCGCCGCTGAAACTGACGGTTCAGCACAACCCGGCGCCCCCATTGATCGGGGGCGGCATCGCGCAGGGCGCCTGCGATGACATGCGGTGCCTCTGGCACGATCACGCTGTCCACCAAGGGCAACTCCGGAAGCCAAACCGGTTTGGCGTTCGGTCTGGCCAGATAGCTTTTGCCGTAAGTGAAGCGGTTGATGCCATCGACCAGATCGATCCGGCCGCAGACAACCGGTTCGACCGCCTCAGGGAGCCAGATCCAGGTGAAGGCAGACAGCGCGGGCTTGAGGAGGTCGGATGGCTGCATGGCGGTTCCGGTTCAGAATGGGAAAAATCAGAAATCGTTGTCGGGTTTGGCGTGGCTGGCCTGGAAGGCCCGCCGTGGCAACAGTGTGTTCAGCTGCTGCTTCTGATCCAAGAGCGCGCCGAGCTGGCCCGCCGGGACATCAAACAACGGGATGCCAAGAACGACCGCGGCCTCGAAGGCCGCCCCGATGGAAGTGCCCGGTTCGCCCGCCTCCATCCGCTGCACTACCCCGCGCGAGACGCCGATACGCTCGCCGAGTTCGGCCGCGGTCATGCCCCGCTGCATCCGCGCAGCCCGGATCATTGCTGCGAAAATCCCAAGGGCATCGCGGGTAGGGGCCGATATCGTCTGGACTTTCTTCATGATGTGGATCCATGGCATGAACCCGTGCGGAGGGGTCTTGCCTTTGTAGGTGCAGGATTGCAGCTGCTCAACAAGAATTCCCTGTCATGGCTTATTTATAGGTCTCATATTTTAATTATGATCCATAAATAGACCGAAAGTGTCGAGCGGGACGACCGGATCTGGCATCGCATACCCAAGTCTGGGTGTTCGCCACCGTCGGCCGGCCTTGAGCCAGACCCCTCAGACCAACACCATTTCCGCGTAATACGCGAAAAAAGATTTGACGACTCGGGTTTGCCCACTTATCCGTATTTTGCACGATAAACGGAGATTGCTATGGCGACGCGTGGTGAGATGGTGAGCATGCTGGCAGACATTTTCGGCTTGCCCGTCACGGCGGTGGATGTCGCGGACCGTGCGTTGTCTGAGGCCGGCCTTCGGACCAAGTCGAGCCGCGGCAGGTCCGCAACGCAAATGTCGGGTGATGACGTGGTCAGCGTTGCAATTGCCTTGGCTGGGAACTGGGGGGTTAAGGCCGCAGCATCGATGGTCGCACAACTGGTCGCACTGATCTTGTCTGACGGGCGCATGGAGCCAATTGCGGATAACGATGATGACAACAGGGACAAGGAACCGGCAGTCGCAGTCATCAAGAACCTGAGCAAAAAAGAGATCCTGTCTGCTCCGCTTTTGGTCCCGTACCCGCGGAATATCTTGCAGATGAAAGAGAGCTTTGGCGCGTCCTTCGCAGAAATCCTGCAAGTGTTAAATTCCGAAAACGCCAGCAAATTTCGGGCGACAACAGTCACCATGATCCCCGACTTCCCCGGCGCATCCATCGAGTTCGCTTATCGTAGCCATTGGTTCACTATCCGCTTCGGCAACGGCATCGATGACGTGCTCAGTGACAATCTGGACCACTGCGAGGGTTACACGAAGATCGTCCTGCGGCACCGCCGGCTGGTTCGGCTGGCCGAAATTCTCAAAGCTTGACCAACTTGGGCAACCGAATCGCCTCAAAAAAGAGAGCTCTTCGGCGAACAAAGCGGATCATGCCAAAACAATCCCCCAACTTATCCACCGCAAATTCGATCTTGACTCAAGAAAGTGGCCCAATCTCCATGAATCACAAAAAGTGTGAAAAAGTTCGGGAAATCGACGAAATCGGGGGCGTTCAGCCTGATTTGGCTCGTCGGGCGGCCACTTTCTTGAGTCTGGGAATTTCTTTTCAGGTCCCGAATCAGCGGACTCGACAGCCTCGTGGCATTCCCGCAAAGGGCGGCAACCGAATAGCCCGCTCGGCTCTCTGCGGTGGCAAACTGAAAACCTTGCCTCGCTGATGAGCCGATCGGGAACCGCCTGCAAGGAAACACTGACCATGCCGATCCCGACCTGAACCGCCGCAAATAATCCCGGCAAGATCACCGACCCAATGAACCGAGACAGCCTCCAGACCGAAGTCACCAGCTCCCACCGCCAGCACTGACACGGACCGAGGCCTTCCTCACCGAAACAACGCAAAAAAACCCTGGGGCCCGTCCCAGGGCATGGAGACATCATGTCTGAACGCAAGGACAAGAACAGGCGAACCTCGAAGGCAAGGGGGCATCGGCGCCCGATGCCGATCATCACGCCGGAAACCTGGGGCCGCGACCATATGGCCGATTTCCGCGCGATGGCAGAGGAACCGAAAACTCCCGAGGAAGCGAAAGCGCTTGCCATTCCGCCGATCCACGGCGTCCGGCCCTTCGCCGGCCATCGTAATCCTTTGACCCGTAGCAACACTGCACGCCGCGTGTCTTTCACCGCAGCCACGCCCGCAACCGAAGGGGTGCCTGAACTGTACCACTTCGAAAGCGAGGCTGAGTCCGCGGTGGCTCTCGAAGCGCTGATCAATCCCTCTCTGCACAGGCTCGAGGTTCAACTGCCGCCGGTCATGTATATGTGCCGTCGTGCCAAGAAGGTGCTTCCGCATCATTTCGATCTGCGCCTCACCTTCCGTGATGGACATCGTCGCGCCGTTTTCGTGCGCAACGGCTGGAGCCTTTCGCAGCGCAAAACCCAAGATGAAATCGAAGACATCTTCATGGCGATCCCGCCCGATTTCGCAGATGATGCTGTCGTCGTGAACGCTGACGACTATACCCGTGCTTACCGCGACAACCTGCGCCGGATCTGGTACCTGACCCGCAAGTCTGACGCAGAAGCCGATGCCCATGTCGAGGCAGTTGCCAAGCATGGCAATTTCTGGCTGCTGCGCGACTTGATCTCCCAATGTGATCTGGCCCCGGCGCGCGCCTGGCAAAGTGCCATGCGGTTGATCGGGCGAGGAGTTCTTCTCGCGAATTGGCACGCTGTGATCAATGTTCACTCCCGGGTGAGGTTGAACGGATGAACGCCAAACCTTTGTACAAGATCCCGACGGGTTCCAAACTCGTCATCGAGGGGCGCTCCTGGTTGGTAACTGGCAAGGAGCCGGATGGATATTCGGTGGAGGGCAACGAGGATGGTGAATGCCTCGTGCTGCCCTTTGTTCGGGTCGACGAAGCGATCCGCGAAGGTCGTTGCGATGTCACCAGGCCGATCGATGATGAAAAGCGCAAAGCGCTGCTGGCGCAAACCGGTGGTTTCGAGTTTTTCGAGCAACTGCCTGAAAAGCAGAAGGAACTGGTTCGTTTTCGCCTGCCGGCGGTACTCGCTGTTCTGCAACTTGAGGCGGAAGGGCGTAAGCTCACACATCGGAACATGAGCAAGGACCTGGTCACCGGGGCGCAAGGTCCGGTCCTGCGAGACCTGAAGAAGCGGGCGGCAGAGATCAGCCAAGGTGTTGATCTCCCCGGCAAGCAGCGGGGTGGCAAGGTGGTCGCTACCTTCACCTGGCCGCAGGGCCGGAGCCTGCGCCGCTATGCTGACCTGTTCGTCAAGTTTGACCGGAATCCTGTGGTTTTGGCAGACAAGGATCATTGCAAGCGCCCTTGTCCGGTGGACAAGGGGTGGCTCTGCGACACGCAGGAACAGTTCATCTCCTACGTCATTAACTGCTGGCTCGATACGAAGAAACCGAAAATTGCCCCACTTGTGAGGCTCGCACAGACCCAGTTTCACGTTCCGCCAAGCGCGATTGCACAGAACTTCCGCTTTCCCTCAATCGTGACCATCAGGACGCGGATCAAGGGCCTGCCCGAGAACGTGAAAGTGGTTGGTCGCAAGGGTGAACGCCAAGCTGCCAACCTCAAAGGTGCCGGCTCGACCGACGTTCGCGCATTGATGTACGGCGAGCGGGCTGAGAAGGACCAAAACTATCTGTCGATCTTCACCGATGGCAAGGGCCTGCTGCGGGTTCGGGAGCTGGACCCCAAGACGACACCGCCTGATCTTGAAGAAAACGAGGTCGTTCGGCTTTGGCTGTTTTACATGCTGGATGTTGCCACGCGCCTGCCTCTCGCATGGATCCTTTCTCCCACCGCGGATGCAGATCACAGCCACGCGCTGCTTCGCATGGCAACACGTGACAAAACCAAAGAAAAAGTTCGGTATGGCTGCAAACGGGACCCTGCGCCGCCAGCTGGCCTTCTGCTGACTTCCGCAGACAACGGAAGCGCTACCCGCAATGGCTCCGTCTATGCCAGCCAACTTGGCAGCAATGTCATGGTCCAAACGAGCCGCACGTACCATGCAACGGACAAACCTTATGTCGAGAGCGGCTTCGGTCCTCTGCAATGGCAGGTATTGAACTTCTATCCTGGCTATACCGGAAGCCGCCCCGGCGAACTGGAAGGTTATGACCCGAAGTGGTCCGCGGAGGTAACCCATGATGAGATCTACGGGGTCATCACGCGCTATTTGATCGATGAACACCCGTTCCGGGAGCATCAAGGCACCGGCATGTTCCGCGCCACTCCCTGGCAAAAATTCGAAGAGATCCAGAAGTACTATGGTGGCATCGAGCCCCCGGATCCCATGACCCGTTGCATGCATCTGGGCGTCAAGCGCGAGGCCAGCACCACCTCCGAAGGGGTTAAGGTCTTTAACCTGCCGTTCAACTCCACCGAATTGCAGCGATTTGCAGCCGGGCAGTCCAAGAAAGTTACTGTCCACCTCGACCCTGACTTCCCTCAAGAAGTTTATATCACGGCGGAGGGTATGGCAGACGTAATGAAGGCCAAGCTCACGATGACGGTGTTCAATGACCTCAATCTTGAGGAGATTCTCGACCTCATTGAAGCGGTGGTCAAATTCAACCCAAAGCTGCGCGAATTGCACAGCCACCACTTTAAAGAAGCCCTCGGACGGCGAGCCCGAGAGTCCGGCTTCTTCCCGGACTCTCGGGCTCCGTCCTCGTACGACAAGATTACGCAAATGCAAAAGAAGGCCGACGGATTGAGCCACGTCGAGCTCTGTCCCGATGCGCGCCGCGGCCCGACAGCCTTCCCCGGCACCGTCATGGACAGGTCGGGAAGCGCTCCCGTTTATCGCGTCGGCGCCTCGGAGGCACCCCCTAAATTGGCGGAGAAATCCAGCGTCGCCAAGGCCAAGACTATTTCGTTCACCCCTCTCAAGGACAGCAAGCTGTGAACCCGTTCATCATTCCCGAAGTCGTCAATCTGAGCACGGACTTTTCCAAGCGGCACTATCCTCTGAACCGTAGCAAGAGCTTGGAGGGCTCGTTTGCTTTTCTCTTCAGCCAACACCTTGGCGGCTTGCGCAGCGGAGGGCGCTTTGAAACCGAAAGCCTGATGGTCACTGGCCCCAGCGGCAGCGGCAAGACCAAGGAAATCAGTGATATGATCAAGCGTTTCAACCAGAGCGAGGCCAAACTCCCCGACGGAAAACCTGCCCTGTTCATCGAGTGCATTTTGGATGCGAAAGGTAGCTGGAAGGATCTGGGTAAGACCATCCTCCGGGCTATGGGCTATCCAATTTCCCAAAGCTCGCGCGCAACCCGCACGGAAATCTGGGCGCGCGTTGCATATCAGGCCCAGGAACGGGGCATCGTTGGCATCCACTTTGATGAAGCCCAGCACATTCTGCGCGGCAAGTCGGAAACCGAACGCCTGGCAACTTTGGATGCGTTCAAAACTCTTATGAAACTGCCCGATTGGCCGCTGATGTTGATTTTGTCCGGTGTTCCGGAACTGAGCGACTACGTGAAGGAGGAACCGCAGTTGTTCCGGCTCATGACCTGCGTCAGTTTCAGCGATATCGACCTGTTCATGCGTGACGACAACGAGTTGCCGCCGGACTATACCGTGATCCACGAAATTGTTGGCAGCTATGCACTGACTGCGGGGCTTTCTGTTGAGACCACCATTCAGACCCAAGGCTTCTATCATTGCCTTGCCACTGCTGCCGCGTTTCGCTGGGGACTTCTGATTGACTTGGCTTTCGGGGCAGCAACCCATGCCAAGCTGACCGGGAAGGGTTTCGTCTCGGCGGAGGATTTCGTCGAAGCTTGGGTTGGAAAAACCGGCATGAACCGAGCGGTGACTCCTTTCACCCATGTGGGCTATCAGACGATGTTCCGGCCGGAAAAACCGTTCCAAGCTGCAATTCCTGGATGAGGCCGATCTGAACTCAATATTCTGCTTCAGTAATGAACCCGCACCTCAGTGCGGGTTTTTTCTTGCGTTGAAGTTTGCGCCCCAGTAGTTGGTCGGCAAATGATGTGCAGACAACCTCCTGAGCAGGCATTTGCTTTCTTGCGCAGGATATTGCTTTCGCGCAAAGGGCGACACCAGATAAGCAACTGATAAGTAACGGTTTATTATCGCATCGAATCAGTCTGGGATGCTCTTGCGCACTCTCATGCTTTTTTTGCCTCGGAGATCTGTCTGGACAGGCAAATTTTGTCCAAACGGGGCAAGGCTGTCCATTGAACCGGTGATTTTTATCCACTCTTGAAAAATCAATGACTTACGCCGCCCGGTTTCGGGCGGCGTTTTCATGGAAGGGATATGGTCTTCCGGTTCGGGGGCCTGACTGCCCCCGCCGCGAGCGTAGGCAAAGGGCCTGACCGCGCATCTTGATATCCGCGGCATATGGGGTGCGGTGGCAATTTCTTACCTTTGCCGGTCCAATCTCATGGCAGCTGTGCGCTTCAAAACCTGACCACTTCATCCGTTCGTCCAAAGTGGACCGCTACAAATGTTCAAAGCGGCCATATTGATCATGCCAGTTATTTGCAAATCTGACTCCGGTCGACGCAGTGACGGAGCGGACTTGGCATGTACGAAATTCTTGACCAAATAGCTGAAGCCCGCTGCATTGGCGGTCCTTCGGGCCGGTTCAGCGCATGAGCGGGACAGCAATGCTGTTGCATCTGGCTGGGGCGGTGGCGCTTTTGCTTTATGCGACCCGCATGGTGCGAACCGGCGTCGAGCGGGCTGGCGGGCCGATGTTGCGGCGGCATTTGCAGCAGTTGCTGTCCAATCCTGTGGCGGCTGCGGGGATCGGTGCCGTCCTTGCCTTGGCGTTTCAAAGCGCGACTGCGGTTAACCTTTTGCTATCCTCGCTGGCTGGCAGTGGTCTGGTTCCGGGTGTTTCTGCCTTGGTGGGCGCGCTGGGGGCCGATTTCGGGTCTGCCGTCGTCGTGCGCCTGCTGACGCTGGATCTGTCCTTGGTGATGCCGATGGCGATGATCGGCGGGACGGTCATCTTCTTGTCGACCGAGCAACGCGCATGGCGTCAGGCCGGACGCATCCTGATCGGCGCAGGTCTGATCCTTATGGCGCTGCACCTGATCGGGCAGGCCTCCGAGCCGCTGCGCGACAGCCATTTCCTGCCGCTGGTGATCGGGTATCTGACGGATGATCCCGTAACAGCGTTTCTTGTCGCGGCGATTTGCGCGTGGCTGTTCCATTCCTCGGTCGCCTTCATCCTGCTGGTTGTGGCGCTGGCGACCCGTGGATTGATCCCTGCCGAGCTTGGATTGGTGCTGATGCTGGGCGGCAATCTTGGCGGGGCGCTGATTGCCGTGGTGCTGTCGCGCGGCGCTGTGCCTGAGACGCGGGCGGTGCCGGTTGCCAATCTTGTGCTGCGTGGCGGGGCTGCGGTTCTGACACTCTTGGCGCTGCGGGCCAATCCGGTGCCGATGGATTGGCTGGGGGCAACCGCTGCGGCGCAAATCCTGAACGGTCATATCGTGTTCAATTTTGCCGTCGTGATGCTTGCTCTGCCGCTGGCGCGACGCGCGCATGATCTTGTCCTGTCGCTTCTGTCGAAGCCATCGCAACTGTCGGCCGATCTGACACCCGCCACCACGCTGGATGACAGCGTCCTTGGTGAGCCGTCACAGGCGCTGGCGAATGTCACCCGTGAGGTCGTTGGCATTTGCGGTGACCTTGAAACCATGCTGGAAACCGTGATCCAGCTTTACGAGGTGCCTGACGCCGCGCGGATCGAAGCCGTCGCCAGACTGGATGACCGGATCGACCTGTCGCATAGCCGGATCAAGCTGTATCTCGCGCGGCTGGCGAACAGCGGTATGGACGCAGGTGCAACGCAGCGGATGCAGGAATTGCTGGCGGCTTGCATTGCGCTGGAACAGGCGGGCGATGTCGCCAGCAGCAATCTGTTGGCACATGTGAAGCGCAAGCATGACCGTGGCCTGTCGTTCAGCCCCGAAGGCTGGCTGGAACTGGTCGATCTGCACGGCCTTTTGCTGACCGATGCGCGTCTGGCCTTCAACATCATCGTGTCACGCGACCAGAACACCGCGCTGGCGCTGGTGCGGGCCAAAGAACGCTTCCGCGAGGCCGAACGCCGCGCCACAGCGCTGCATTTCGGGCGGTTGCGGGATCGTGGCATCCGCAGCATCGAGACGAGTTCGCTTCATCTCGACACCATCCGCGACCTCAAGCAGATCAACTCGCTTCTGGCGACGCTGGCCTACCCCGTTCTTGAAGAAAAGGGGCTGTTGGCCAGTTCCCGCCTGCGGTTGCCGGAGGCAGGCATCGCCTGACCCTTTCACCACGCGAACCACCACTCCAACAAAAGGATACCGACCATGACGACCCTTTCCCGCCGCAGCCTTCTTGCCACAGGCGCCGCAACACTGGCTGCGCCGCTGTTTGCGCGCCGTTCGCTTGCCTCTTCGGGGGTGGTGAATGTGTTCGCCTGGGGCGACTACTTTCAGCCCAACATCGTCGAGGCTTTCGAGGCGGCGACAGGTATCAAGATCAATGTCTCGACCTACGGATCGAACGAGGAAGCCGCCAGCAAGCTGCGCGCGGCGGGCGGGCAGGGGTTCGATCTGATCTTCCCGTCGGTCGACACCCGCCCGAATTATGACGAAGGCGATCTGCTGGCCGAGATCGACGAAACCAAGCTGGATGTGGCGCGCATCGAACCGTCTTTGTGGCGGTCTTCGCTGGAACTGGGTGCGGCGCGGCGCGGCAAGCGCTATCTGGTGCCGTTTACCTGGGGAACCGAGGGCATCACCTATGACAGCAGCGCGCTGAATGTGGCACCGGGCGAATTGTCTTACGCGCATCTGTGGGCCGACGGATTGGAGGGCAAGGTAGCCCTGCGGCAGAAATCGGTTCTGGTCAGCCTTGCGATCTATCTGGATGCGACGGGCGAATTGCCGTCGAACCGCGCGCTGGATCTTTACAAATCCGAGGAAGATACCCGCCGCATTTTCGATGGTTGCGTGGCCTTTGCCGCCAAGCACAAGAAGAACATCGGTTCCTATTGGAACAACGCCACCGAGGCGACCACCGCCTTTACCGATGCCGGCTGCACCATCGGCCAGACATGGGACACCACCGGCATCAAGCTGAACAGCGATGTCGATGCAAAATGGCGCTATGCCGCGCCGAAAGAGGGCGCGCTGGCGTGGATGGACACCGCCGCTGTGCCGTCGGGGGCCGAGAATATCGATCAGGCCTATGCGCTGCTGAACTTCCTTCTTAGCCCCGAGGTCGGCGGTCTGTTCTCGAACAACACCGGCTATAATTCGGCCGCCTTGGGCAGCGCGGCACACATGTCCGAGGCAGGTCGGGCAGCGTTCGAGTTCGCCTATCCCGGCGATGCCATCGCCAACCTGTGGTGGTGGCCGATGTTCACGCCGTGGTTCAGCCAGGTCCGCGAGGAATATGTCGAGAAGCTGACCAACGCCTGACCCAAGGCGCATGGGCGGCGCGGGGGCCAAGCACCACCCCGCGCCGCCGCACAACACCAATCAAGGAATGGACCCCGAGATGACAGGTCAAACCACGGGCAAGGCAATCGAATTTGATCGGGCATCGGTCCGGTTCGGCCAGTTTCAGGCTGTGCAGCCGACCGACTTGCGGATCGAGCCGGGCGAGTTCTTCTCGATCCTCGGCCCATCGGGCTGCGGCAAGACCACGCTGCTGCGTCTGTTGTCGGGCTTTCTGGACCCGACCGAAGGCGATGTCAGGATTGGCGGGGCCTCGATGGTGGGGATTGATCCGTCGGTGCGCCCGACGGCCTTGATCTTTCAGAACCTTGCGCTGTTCCCGCTGATGCCGATCTGGGAAAACGTGGCCTTCGGGCTGGAAATGCGCGGTTGGTCGCGTGCAAAGCGGCGGGATCGGGCTTATGAACTTCTGGCCATGGTGGCACTGAGCGATCATGCCGAAAAGCTGCCAGCGCAGCTATCGGGCGGTCAGAAACAGCGCGTCGCCATTGCGCGGGCGCTGGCTGTGGAACCGTCGGTGCTGTTGCTGGACGAGCCCCTGTCGGCGCTGGACCTGAAGCTGCGCCAGCATATGCGGGCCGAGTTGAAGCAGATACAGGCCCGCACCGGCATCACCTTTGTCTATATCACCCATGATCAGGGTGAGGCCTTGACGATGAGCGATCGGGTGGCGGTGATGAACCGTGGCCGCATCATGCAGATCGGCTCGCCCGACGAGATATATGACCGGCCCGACAACGCTTTTGTTGCCACCTTTGTCGGCGAGACGAATGCGCTGGACGGCAAGGTTGCCTCCTGCGCCGATGGTATGGCGCTGGTGGAAACGCCATTGGGCGGGTTCCGTGCCGCAAATCCCAAGGGGCTACGGGCCGGAACCGAGGCGATCCTGTTCCTGCGCCCCGAGAAACTGCGCCTGCTTGCGGCGGGCGAGACCGAAGATAACCAGATTGCGGCAAGGGTTGTGCGCCGCGACATGGAAGGTGCGTGGTCGACCCTTGTGGTGGAAACAGGCGGGCGCGAACTGAAACTGCATTTGCCGCATGACGGGCGTGAGACGCTTGCTTCTGGCGAGGTGGCGTTGGGTTTCAAGGCCGCCGAAGCGGTGATCCTGCCGAAAGGGGAAATGTCGGATGACTAGGCTTTTCCGCGCCTTTGGCACGCCGCTTTCGGCCCTGATCCTGCTGTTTTCAGGCATCTGGATCTTTGGCCTGATCGCCGCGCCGCAACTGATCATGATCGAGCAATCGCTGTGGCGGATGGAGCGGCCCACCGGCGCCGCCGAAATTTCGGTGCAGATCGACGGGCTTTACAATCAGCTTGACGTTCTGGCGCTGGACCGCGCCACCGTCGAGGCCGAAACGGATGCTGCGAAACGCGCCGCAGATCTGGCCGCGATTGACGCAAAGGAAGCTGGCCTGAAGGTGGACATCGCGGCGCTTGAGGAAACCGAAAGCACGCCGGTCAAGGTTTATACGCTGGCGAATTTCGGCCAGATGGGAACCGCGCATCTGGCGATCTTTGCCAAGACCATCGCGGCATCGCTTGCGGTTTCGGCCATTGCTCTGGTGGTCTGCTATCCGATTGCCTATGCCGTGGCCAAGTTGGAAACCCCGCGCACGGCATCGGTGATCATGCTGGGGCTGGTGATCCCCTATGCAATCAACGAGCTTTTGCGGATATTTGCGTGGCAGATGATCCTGAACCAGAATGGGCCGGTCAACCTGCTGCTGGGGTTATTCGGGTTCGATCCCGTTCCCTTTCTGGAAAGCGGCACCGGCGTCTTTGTCGCCATGGTCTATGCCTATATCCTGTTCATGGTATTCCCGCTGTATAATGTGCTGGAAACGCTGGACAGCAATCAGGTGGAAGCCGCGCGCGACCTTGGGGCCTCGACCTGGAATATCCATCGTCGCGTGGTGATCCCGCATGCAAGGCCCGGCATTGCCGTGGGGTGCATCATGACTTTCATGCTTTCGGCCGGCTCTTATGCGGTGCCCTATATCATGACGCGCGGCACGGCGTCGCCGTGGTTCACCCAGTTGATCTACAACCGCTTTTTCGAGGCGACCAACTGGAATGTCGGTGCTGCCTATGCGCTGAGCCTGCTTGTCGTTTGCACGCTTTTCATCTTCGGGATGATGCGTATTCTGAAAGTCAACTTGAAGGACATCGCCAAATGACCAGAACCGGCACGGGCAGCACCTTTGTCTTGCGTCTCTATATGGGCCTGTTTTTCGCCTATATGTTCCTGCCCTTGGGCGTCATGGTGGCGGCGGGCGTCAACGATTACTCGCCGCCGTCGATCACGGTCTGGCAAGGGTTCACCCTGCGCTGGTTCACGGAGTTCTGGACCGATGCGCGGATGTGGTCGGGGTTGGTGAATTCATTGATCATTGCAGTGGCTGTCATGGCGCTGGCCCTGCCGATGGGGCTTTCCGGCGCCCTGTTGCTGTCGCAGCTTGGGCGGCGTTCGGCGGGGATTGTCTACACTGTCATGGTCTCGCCGCTGCTGACACCGGGGCTGATCATCGGCATCTCGACGGTGATCCTGTGGCGCAATTTCGGCACCACGGCGGGGCTGTTCACCGCCATTCTGGCACAGTCTGCCTTCATCGCCTCATACGCGATGCTGATGTTCATGGCGCGCCTGCAACGTCAGGATCACACGCTGGAAGAGGCCGCGCTTGATCTGGGCGCGACGCGGGCGCGGGCGTTCCGGCGCATCACGCTGCCTTTCCTGAAACCGACGATTGTGACCGCCGCTGTGATCGCATTCCTGCAAAGCTTCGAGAACTACAACACCACGATCTTCTCGATCGGTGGCAACCATACGCTTGTGACCGAAATCGGCGCGCGGATGCGCTTTGGCATCAGCCCGATGATCAACGCCATCGGTATCCTGTTCATTCTGGTTACAGTGATCTGCGCTGTCCTGTGGTCGCTTTTGCGCCAGCGCGAACGGCGGCGGGAGGCTGCGGCATGAATCCATCACCATCCTTTGACAAAGGGGACTGGCGGCACCGGATAGCGGCGCTTGTCCCTGACGAGGCCATCCGGCTTGCCCGAAGGGCGCGCACCGCCCCGCTTTTTGCCCATGCCTATGCGTTTCATCTGAACTTCCGCTTTGGCGGCATGGTTCCGGCTGATCTTCTGGCCCATGCCGCCGCCCACGGGCTGACCGGTGTGCAGATTCATGTCGAGGATGGCGAAGCGGCCAGCCTGTCGGCAATGTCCGGCCCCGACCTGCGGGATTTCGGGGCCAAAGCGCGCCACCTTGGGCTGGCGGTGCATGTCGAGACATCCTCGACTGAAGCCCCCGATCTGGCGCGGACGGTGGCCATTGCCCATGCGGTAGGGGCCGCCGCGATGCGCTGCTATCCGCGTTATGAAGGCCGCGTGTCGAGCGTGATCGCCCGCGCCATCGCGGATCTGCGCGGTCTGGCGGCACTAGATCCCGACCAACGGCTGCGCTTTACGCTGGAACAGCACGAGGATCTGACCTCGGCCGAATTGATCCACATCCTCAGGGCCGTGGACAATCCGCGCCTTGGTCTGCTGTTCGACTTCGGCAATATGGTGAATGCGGGCGAGATGCCGCTGGCCGCTTTGCGGCAGCAAGCGCCGTGGCTGCGCGAGGCCCATGTCAAGGATTGCCTTGTTCTGCCAGACCGGGGCGGCTGGGCGCATCAGGCCTGCCGCAGCGGCGAAGGCCATCTGCCGATGCAGGCGCTTCTGGTCGAATTGTTGCTTCTGGGCATCGAAGAACCGCAGATCGCGGCCTTCGGGCTTGAGGAGGAGGAGGATTACTTCGCGCCCGCCCTGCGCTTCCCCGACGACGGCCCCGATCCCCATATCCCCGCCCGCAGCGCAAGTTTCACCGATCCCGGCACCGGCGACCTTGCCGCCCGCCTGTTGCACGAGCGCGACGCCGCCCTGCGCCAGTTGCAGGTCGTGCGCGCCATGCTGGACGAGATCGCAACCACCGCCGAAACCATCAGGACAATGCCATGACCGCACGCCACACCCCTTCTTGCCCGCCCGAGATGACCGCGCTGGCAAACGCCATGGCTGACGATGTGCGTCCGGTGATCCGCCGCCATTTCCGCACGCGGCTTGCGGTGGATGCCAAAGACGATGCCAGCCCCGTCACTATTGCCGACCGCGAGGCAGAACAGGTGATGCGCGCGGCGATCATGGCCCGCTTTCCGGCCCACGGTATCCGCGGCGAGGAATTCGGCCAGTATCAGGCCGATGCCGATTGGGTCTGGGTGCTGGACCCGATCGACGGCACCAAATCCTTCGTGTCTGGCTCGCTTGCCTTCGGCACGCAGATCGCGCTTTTGCACCGTGGTCAACCGGTGCTGGGCCTGATCGACCAGCCGATCACCGACGAACGCTGGCTTGGCCAAGCGGCTGCGCCGACGCTGTTCAACGGGCAGCCTGTCCAGACGAGCAAGATCGCCCTGCTGGCCGAGGCTGTTGTCTATACATCCGCCCCCGACCATTTCGACGCGGCGCAGCGGCTGCGGTATGACCGGCTTGCCCGACAGGCCCGGTTCAGCCGCGCATCGCATGATTGTTATGCGGCGGGGCTTTTGGCGCTTGGCACCGTGGATCTGCTGCTGGAAGGCAATGTCCATGACTATGATATCCTGCCGCAGATGCCGATCATCCTTGGCGCGGGCGGCATTGTGACGGATTGGCAAGGCCGCCCCTTGGCCGATGCCCCGCGCTTTGACACCGTGCTGATGGCGGCAAATGCGGACTTGCATGCGGCGGCGCTGGAAGCCTTGCGCGACGGTTGAGCCTGCGCGGTCAAGCGCTACAAAGGGCGGAACACGCTGGAGGAAGAGCCTATGGCCAAACGAAAGTCCGGCGCCCTGCTGACACGGATCGCAATCGACCGCGACAGCCGCACGCCGCTGTTCTGCCAGATCGAGGACCAGTTGCGCGGCATGATTTTGGCCGGTTCCCTTTCGGGCGGCACGCGGTTGCCCGCCAGTCGGGCGCTTGCCACCGATCTTGGGGTGTCGCGACAGACCGTGGTGCAGGTGCTTGAAAGCCTTGCAGCCGAGGGGTTTCTGGAAATGCGTCGCGGCTCTGGCACATTTGTCGCGGCAACGATTCCGCAGCATGTGCCGCAACGGTTCCCAAGCCAGCCAGACAGCGGTCTGCCCAGCATCGCCGCGCCAAGGGTTTCCGGGCTTGGCTCGCGGTTCGGCGCCGCCGAGGTTGACTACATTCCGCGCGAGAACCGGCCTTTTCTGCCGAACTCGCCCGCCTATGACCAGTTTCCCTTTGCGCTCTGGCAGAAATATGTGAACCGGCAAACCCGTCAGGCCTATCGCGGCAATATGGGCTATGGCGATCCGGCGGGCTATGCCCCGTTGCGTCAGGCGATTGCCGATTACCTTGCGCTGCATCGCAGCGATGCCTGCGACCCCGAGCAGATCGTCATCACTCCGGGCGGGCATGCCGCCTTTATGGTTGCGGCGCTTTTGCTGACCGATCCGGGCGATGGGCTGCTGTTCGAAGACCCCGGACCTTTGATCGCCCGCAACCTGTTTCAGTCGCTTGGCCGGAGGCTGGTCCATGTTCCTGTCGATGACGAGGGCATGGATTTCGAGCCAACTGTGGCGCGCGGCACGGGCGCGCGACTGGCCTTCGTCATGCCCTCGCGCCAGCATCCGCTGGGCCGCACCATGTCGCTGGCGCGGCGGTTGCGGTTGCTGGATTGGGCGAACGCCAAGGATGCCTGGATACTTGAGGACGATTACGACAGCGAGTTCCGCTATACCGGTCGCCCTTTGCCCTCGATCCGAAGCATCGACCGCACGGGTCGGGTGATCTATGTCGGCACCTTCAGCAAGGCGCTGTTTCCGGCCTTGCGGCTGGGCTATCTGGTCTTGCCGCCCGCGCTGGTGGGGATGTTCCGCAATGCCATTGCCCTGATGGTGCGCTCTGTGCCGGAGGCGACGCAGATGGCGCTTGCCAACTTCATCGCCGATGGCCACTTCGCCAGCCACCTGCGCCGGATGCGCGAGCTTTATGCCGGACGGCGGCAGGATTTCCTGCGTGTGGCCAATGCGACAGGGGCAGGGCTTTACGAGGTCGATATGCCCGACAGCGGCATGAACGCGATTGCTTGGCTGCGGGCGGGGCAGGATGATCGCGCCTTGGCACGGCAGGCGGTTCAGGCGGGCGTGCATGCCTATCCGCTGGGCGAATATGGCGCGGGACCGTTGCCGCGCCCCGGCCTGTTGCTCGGGTTCACCGGCGTGGTGCCACACCAGCTTGGGCCGGGCCTTGGGGCGCTGGCAAAAGTCCTGGCGCGCGCGGATTAGGGCGCGCGCCAGTCGCGTTCTAGCTGTGGACCTGCCGCACGGGCTTGCCGCTGCGTTGGGTCTGCCCGACGCCGGGGGCTATGCCGACCGGCGCATTCGAGGGTGGCAGCATCGGGCGACCGCGCACCATGTCGGCGCCGCGTTCGGCCAGCATGATCGTGGGCGCATTCAGGTTGGCGTTCGGCTCGCTCGGGAAAACCGAGCTGTCGATGACCCGCAGCCCTTCCAACCCGTGAACCTTCAACTGGCTGTCCACCACCGCCATCTCGTCCTCGCCCATCCGGCAGGAGCCGCAGGGGTGATAGGTGCTTTCCATCGTCTCGCGCACCCATGCGTCGATCTCGTCGTCTTTTTGCACATCGGCACCGGGGGCGATTTCCTCGCCACGGAAGGGGTCGAAGGCAGGCTGGGCAACGATCTCGCGCGTCAGACGCAGGCAGCGGCGGAAGCCTTCGCGGTCTTCCTCGCGGTTAAGATAGTTGAACAGGATGTCGGGCTGTTCATAGGGATCGGCAGAGCGCAGGCGCACATGACCACGGCTTTTCGGCTTGTTCGGACCGGTCAGCACCATAAAGCCGTGACCGTCCAGCGGTTTCTTGCCGTCATAGCGCATGGCCGCAGGCAGGAAATGGAACTGGATGTCGGGTGAGGCCAGCGTGGCATCCGACCGGATGAAGCCGCCGCTTTCGAAATGGTTCGACACCGAAAGCCCGCGTTTGAACAGCACCCATTCGACACCGATCAGAAAGCGGCTGAAAAGCCCCATTTTGCCGTTCAGGGTGATGGGCTGCTTGCAGGCATATTGGATATAGACCTCGGAATGGTCCTGCAGGTTCTCGCCCACGCCGGGCAGATCGTGCAGCACCGGCACGCCAGCCGCCTGCAACACCGCTGCAGGACCGATGCCCGAGCGTTGCAACAGATGCGGTGCGGCAATCGGCCCCGCCGAAATCAGCACTTCACGCGCGGCGCGGGCGGTGTGGGTCTGGCCCTGATGGTCGTATTCGACGCCGGTGGCGCGTTTGCCGTCCAGCAGGATGCGGCGGGTCATGGCATGGGTGATGACGGTCAGGTTGGGCCGCGACATCGCCGGTTTCAGATAGGCATTGGCGGTTGACCAGCGCACGCCATCCTTTACCGTCATGTGCATCGGGCCAAAGCCCTCTTGCATGTGGCCGTTGGGATCATCGGTGGTGATATAGCCCGCCTCGTGGCCTGCATCGACAAAGGCGCGGTACAGCGGGTTCTTCATCTCGTTTCCGGCATTGGTCGCCAGCGGTCCCTGCGCGCCGCGATAGGCATCGCTGCCGCCCTTCCAGCTTTCGGCGCGCTGGAAATAGGGCAGGCAGTTGGCATAGCCCCAGCCCCGTGCGCCCAAGCTTTCCCATTCGTCGAAATCCTGTGCATGGCCGCGCATATAGACCAGACCGTTGATCGAGGACGAGCCGCCCAGCACCTTGCCGCGCGGGCAATGCACCTGCCGCCCGTCCAGCCCCGGTTCGGGCTGGGTCATGTATTTCCAGTTGTATTTGGTGCCGTTCATCGGGATCGACAGCGCGGTCGGCATCTGGATGAAGATGGACTTGTCGCTGCCGCCATACTCCAGAACCAGCACGCGGGTTGCCGGATCTTCACTCAGCCGGTTTGCCAGCACGCAGCCAGCCGAACCCGCGCCGATGATGATGTAGTCGAAATCCGAAGACATGGTGGAACCTCCCTGAGGGCGGGCGCTGCGCCGGGTTTGTTTGGGAAAGGGGGGCGGGGATCATCGGACCCCCGCCGAGTTGAGCGGCCCGAAGGGTCAGCCGCGCGGATAGTTGCCCCAGCCTTCGCCCTTGGCGAAGATGCGGGTCAGGACATAGTGGACAAGCCCGGCCGCAAAGCAGGACGGCAACGAGGCGGTGAGGTATTTGAACGCAGGCATGCTTTCCAGCGTTTGCGGGTTGAACACCGCGACATAGACGACAAAGCCCACGATCAGCGCCACGATGCCGATGGGGTTGAACCCGCCCGCAAAGCGGTAGGGCGAGGTTGCCGGATCACCGTGGAGGCCCTTCAGGTCCAGCTTCTGACGCCGCAGAAAGAAGTAATCCGCGATGCCGATACCCGCCAGCGCCGAATTCAGCGCCGAGGTCCAGACGAGGAAGATGAAGAAGCCGTCATACATTGTCGGGTAAAACACTACGAGGATCAGCGGCACCACGCAGAACCCGAACAGCAGCACTTCCCAGCGGATGTTGCGGATTGCGCTGGTGCCGATCTGGCGCAGACCTACGACCGAGGTGTAAAGGATGTTCGCCATCGAGGTGACATTGGCGAAGGCCACAAAGCCAAGCGCGATCACGCCAACCGCGACGCCGCCCACCTGTGCCATCCAGATCGTCGGATCGCTGTTGCCAAGTGCGACCGACCCCAGAAGCCCCACGATCTCGCCCAAGGTGGCGGCCCCGAAGATGCCGATGATATTGGGCCAGAAGGCGGTGCGTTCATTGCGCGTCAGGCGGCCAAGGTTGCCGATATAGGGCCACCATGAAAATCCGGCGGCAAGGTTGACCTCGACCGCGATGATGAAGTTCAGGGTGTTGTCCTCGAAGGGCGGCGCCAGAGCCTTCATCCCCATCAACGCGCCAAAGGAATGGTTGCTGAGGATCAGATACATCATCCAGCCCATCAGCAAGACCAGCGCGGGCGAGATGATCATGTTGAAAAACTTGATCGAGGTTGGCCCCTTGGCGACGATGAACCAGGTCAGCAGGATAGCGCCGATGGCCGCAACCGTAACCTTGGGACCAAGCGGCGCGGCCTCGCCCCCTGACACCAGCGCGGTCAGCCCGTCGATAGAGCGGCCGAACATCATACCCAGCACCGCAAGCCAACCCATGGTCAGGAACACCACGGCAAGGAAATAGACCAGACGGCTGCCGTTCGGGCCAAACTGGCTGCGAAGTGCGGTGAACTGTTCAACCCCGTATTTGCCTGCGGGAATACAGGTGGGCAGGGCGGTCAGGATGACCCCGATGATATTGCCGATCACGATGGCCGCGATGCCTTCGCGCGGGCCGACGAAAAGGCCGACCGCACCCCCGATCAGGAAGGCCCAAGTGGCGATGGCAAGGGCCGAATTGGCATAGGTGAATTCCCAGAACCCCCAAAGCCGTTCGGCGGGCAACAGCGGCAGGTCGCCGCGTTCTGCGGCATCTCTGTAGCCGCGCGGGTCTTGCGTGTCAGTCTTTGCCATCTCAGACCCCCCAAGCCCAGAAACCGGCCACCAGCACAACCGTCAGCGCCAGAAGCCCCCAGTAATCACCGGCGCGCATCTGTCCGCGCCAGTCGTCCTTTGACTCGATCTCGTCATAGACCGCGATGCGCCGCTGCAATTCGTGGCGCCAGCCGTTGTCCCTCTCGCTCATTCCAGTCCTCCCTTTTTTGATGGTGCCGGTTGTTCCGACCTTTCGTTATTCGACCCGCACAGGTGCGGTGTAATAGGGCAGCCGGTCGATGCGGGGCGTCCAGCCGCCTGTGGCGACCAGATGCTGCACATGGGCTGCGATTTCCTCCATCGGCGCGAACCAGACATCGCCGCGCGCGACTGCGATTTCCAGAAACCGGTGCCAGTGATGCCAGCGCGCCAGCCGCCCAGTGGCAAAGGGATGCACGACCGGCACCCAAAGCCCGCCATGGGCATAGGCCGCCTCGAATTCCTGCACGAAAGGCAAAAGCCCCTGCTCCGGCGCGCGGATCGGCATCATGTAGTCAAGGTCCATCGACTGCACATATTGCGGCCAGTCATCCAGACCCCAGTGCGAGGGCAGTTCCACCAACCGGCCCTTGGCGCTTTCCAGCAGGTAGGGCTGGTCGTCGCCCATCAGCGAGGCATCATAGGCAAAACCGCGCATCGCCAGCAGATCGGCGGAACGGTGCGAGAAGTTGTAAAGCGGCGCACGCCAGCCGCGCGGGCGCTGGCCAGTGGCGCGGACGATCACTTCGATGCCCCGATCCAGCCAGTGCGCCTCTTCGTCGTCTGACAACTCACGCGGATGTTCGTGCAAAAAGCCGTGGTGGGCGATTTCATGCCCGCCCTTCAGGATGGCTTCCACCGCCTGCGGATATTGCTCGATGCACCATGCCGGAATGAAGAAGGTCTGCTTTATGCCCAACTGGCGATAGCTTTCCACGATGCGCGGAATCGCCACCTGTGGCCCGTATTGCAGCATGGAAATCGCCGAAACACGGCTGTGACCATCCGTCGGGTGGGCGATGTGGACCAGACTGTCGGCGTCCATGTCAAAGGTGACACAGGCCGCGCATTTCGCGCCATTGGGCCACGGGATCGGATTGCGGATCATGGCATGATGCTCCCGCCATTGGGGCCAATGCCTTGGCCGGTGAAATAGCGCCCGCCATCGCCGGCAAGGAACAGGGCCAGCGCGGCCATCTCGTCGGCTTGGCCAAAGCGGGCCAGCGGGATCGCCAGTTCGCGGGCGCGCCATTCCGCGCTCATGTTCGCGGCTCCCAGCATTTCGGTGTCGATCGGGCCGGGGCAGATGGCGTTGACCAGAATGCGCGGCGCAAATTCCTTTGCCCAACTGCGGACAAGGCCAAGGACGCCATGTTTCGAGGCGGCATAGGGCGAAAACGTCTCGCGCCCGTAATAGGCCATATCCGAGGCGATCAGGATGGCCCGCGCGGGGTTATCGGCGCTGCCGGTCATCCGGCCAATCGCCATCTGGCCGATCAGGAAACTGCCGCGCAGGTTGACGGCGATCACGCGGTCGAAATCGGCAATGGGCGTTTGCAGCAGCGGCGCTTCGTGAATGATTCCGGCGCAATGCACCAGAACATCCAAGCCGCCGAAGGCACTGTCGATAGACTGGCCAAGGGCGGCAACCGACTGTTCGTCAGAGACATCGCAGGTCAGGCTTGCAACCTCGGCCGCGCCTGCCGCCTGTGCAGCCGCCGCCGTGTCTTGCGGCAGGTGTATATCGGCAAGGGCAACGCGTGCGCCTTGGCGGGCGAAGGCGAGGGCGCAGGCCGCGCCGATGCCGCGATAGGCACCTGTGACCAGAACGCGGCTCATGCCATCACCTCGCCGCGGTCCAGCATCAAGGCCTGTCCCGTCATGTCGCGCGCCCCGTCCGAGGCCAGCCACAGATAGGGCGCGGCCAGATCGTCAGGTTCCAGCAAGCCCGGCAAGACCTGCGCGGCCACGATCTCGGCCAGCAGATCATCCTCGCTGCGGCCCGTGCGCTGCGACATGTTTGCCAGCGACAGCATCGCCGCCTCGGTCCGCACCCAGCCGGGGCAGACGGCGTTGACGCGGATGCCGCGCGGGCCAAGTTCCTTGGCCATCACCCGCATGAAGCCAAGGTTTGCGTGTTTCGAGGTGACATAGGCCGAAAACTCTGGCACCGCGACACGGCTCCAGATCGAGGCGGTGATCAGGATGCGGCCTCCGGCGGCCATTTTCGGCACGGCATGGCGGGTGACGTAGAAGGTGCCGTTGGTGTTGATGTCGGTGATGCGGCGGAAGGTTTCTTCGACGCCTTCCTCCAGCAACGGCGTGATCCGCTCCAGCCCCGCATTGTTCACCAGCACATCGATGCGGTCCATGCCCGCCAGTGCCGCCTTGACCGCCGCGCTGTTGGTGATGTCACATTCCAGCGCGGCACAGGGACGTCCGGTTTCCGCGGCAATCGCGGAGGCTGCGGCATGGATGCCTGCGCCCGAGGATAGGATCGTCACATCAGCCCCGGCCACGGCGAACGCCTTGGCGACAGCAAAGCCGATGCCACGGCTGGCCCCCGTGACCAGAACGCTTTCGCCGTCAAAACTGTAGCGAACTGCCCCCATGGATCAGACGCCCCTTGCGTGCATGATCCGCCCGATCAGGTTCATCAACACCTGTGCGGCCAAGATCGTTGTCGTGCTGGTGTGGTCGTAATCCGGTGCCACCTCGACCAGATCGACGCCGACGACCGTGCCGCGCTGGCACAGGCCCGCCAGCAGTTCCAGCACCTCGTAATAGATGAAACCGCCATGCGAGGGCGTTCCGGTGCCGGGCGCGATCGAGGGATCAAATCCGTCGATGTCGATGGTGATGTAATAGCGCGCACCTGCCGGAACCCGCGCCAGCACAGCCTCGACTCCCAAGGCGCGGATCTGGCGCACCGACAAAATGTCGGACCCCATCTTGCGCGCATCCTCATAGCCATCGCGGGCGGTGGACGACACGTTGCGGATGCCAAGCTGCGTCAGACCCGAGACATAGGGCCTTTCGGCGGCACGGCGCATCGGGCTGCCGTGGCCATTCCGCACGCCATGACGCACATCGACGAAATCCAGATGGGCGTCGATCTGCACGATATGGATTGGTCCATTGGCCGCGCAATCTTCGTCAAAGGCGGCGATGCAAGGGATATTGACCGAATGATCGCCCCCGATCACCACCGGCAAGGCCCCGGCCTTCAGGATCTTGCGAACGCCATATTCGATGTTGGCGTGGCTTCTGTCGGTATCGGTGTGAATGATGTCGGCATCACCCAGATCGACGATCCGCACCTTGTCGGCGGGCAGATAGGTCACGTCATCTTCGTGGTCATAGGCTCCGCCATGACCGAAGGAAAACAGCGTCGATGCCTCGCGCACGCCGCGCGGTCCAAAGCGCGCGCCAGAGCGCCATTGCGTGCCGAAATCGAACGGCGCGCCCAAAACCGCAACATCGGCGTCAATCGCATCCCAGTCCGGTTGATAGGGGGACTTCCCGAAGGTGCAGATACCCACAAATGGCAGATTGAGCCGCCCAGTGTCATATGAATTGGCTGACATACGAAAGTCCCTTGCTGTGCATCCGGCTAGGGAAACATCGGAGGTCATTTCGAAAAATATCTATGTTTTCATGTTTAGTTGTGATTTTCTAAATGTATGAAGCAAAACACCAAACGATCTGCGGACAGTGTTCCCTTAAGCGATGTCGATCTGCGCTTGTTGCGGATATTTGCTACCATTGTGAATTGCAACGGCTTTTCCGCCGCACAAATCAGTCTGGGGATGAGTCAGGCGACGATCTCGACCCATATGCGCCACCTTGAGGAACGCTTGCGCGTGCGTCTGTGCGAACGCGGGCGCGGCGGATTTTTTCTGACGGATGAAGGGCAAAAGGTTTACAACGCCTGTCTAGATCTGTTCGGCTCGCTTGACCGATTCCAGACGGCGATGGGCGATGTGGTGGGCGAACTTGGCGGGGTGCTGTCCTTTGGCACTGTGGATGCCATGGTTACCAACCCCGCACTGAACCTTGACCTTGCGATTGCGGCCTTTCATCGGCGCGCGCCACGGGTGACGCTTGAGTTTGACGTGGCTACCCCGCAAATCCTGTCACAGGGGTTGCTCAGTGGCACCTATCAGGTGGTGTTGATGCCGGCACCGGCGCGTCCGGTCAACACCACAGCGCAGGTCTTGTTCCACGAGACGCAAAAGCTTTACTGCGGCCGGAGCCATCCGCTTTTTGGCGTTGCGGATACCGATCTGACGCCCGACCTGCTGGCGCGCCAGTCTTTCGCGGGGCGCACCTATATGCCGCGCCTGCCAATCTGTGGCGTCGATTTCGACTGGCAAGCGGCCTCGCCCCATATGGAGGGAACCCTGATCCTGCTTTTGTCCGGCGCGTTCATCGGGTTTTTGCCCGAGCATTATGCCGCGACCGAGGTTCAATCCGGCCGCCTTCGCGTGCTTGCGGCAGATCGGTTCACCTTCGAAGATCCGTTCCAGATCGTTTACGCAAGGCAATCCCCCCCTCGCGCCGCTGTCGCACTTGCACAAGCCATCATTGCGAATTGTGCGACTGCCCAGAACCGATGATCGGAAGGAACGGCACTCGTATTGGAGCGCTGGGGCTGGCCCGTGGCGTTGTGGAGAATAACGACCGTAGTGTTTCAGACCTGAACCGGGCGGCTTGCACAGGATCGGGTAAGTCGTGCATTTTGCAGGCGGGACAAGTGCCGGTATTTCATCAGGCATGGCCTGCAACCTTCTGGTCAAGCGACCGTCTAGGCTGGCTTGGCGGTGCCGGAAGGGTCGCAAAGGCCTTGAAAATGTGCCTCTTTGCGGGGGCGGGCATGATGCGGTGGTTGCGATTTCCGCCTCAATGATGATAACTGTCAGCAATATATCCAAGACCAAGCGGGTGGTCACCACCCCTTGATTGGCGCGGCGACAAAAGGACAGACCATGCGGATCACCAAAGAAAAACGTCAGGAAAATCACGACCGGATCGTCGCCATCGCCTCCGAGATGTTTCGTGAACGCGGGTTTGACGGCGTAGGTGTTGCGGACCTGATGGAGCGGGCAGGGCTGACGCATGGCGGGTTTTACAACCACTTTGCCTCGAAAGAGGCGCTGATCGCCGAGGCGTCGGCGAAGGGGTTTGTCGAGACCTCTGATCGCTATGCCGGTTACGCTGTGGGTGAGATGATTGATGCCTATGTTTCGCGCGCGCATCGGGATGCGCGGGGAAAGGGCTGTCCGGCGGCCGCGCTGAGTGGCGAGGCGGCACGGTTGCCCGAAGGCACCAGAGCGGTTTTCGGCGACGGGATCGAGGGTCTTGTCGCAGCACTGCAGGCCAACCTTGCACAGAACAACACCAATGCCCGCGCGCAGGCCATCAGCCTTTTGGCGCAGGCTGTTGGGGCGGTGGTCTTGTCGCGGGCCTGCCCGGATGCCTCGGCGCTTGCAGATGAGATCCTTGATACCTGTCGGGCCGATTGTCACGCCACTCTTGCGGAACGTCGGTGAAAGGGCCGCAGCAAAGCGGCCCGACTTTCCTCGCTGACGTCAGGCGGTCAGATCGGCGCGGGGCTTAACCCGCCACGGTGATCGCGACCTTGCCCTTGGCGCGTCCGGCCTCGACATAGGCCAAGGCCTCGGCTGTCTGGGCAAAGGGGAAGACCTTGTCCACCACCGGACGGATCACGCCCGTGTCGATCAACTTGGCAATCTGGGCCAGTTGCGCGCCGTCGGCGTGCATGAACAGGAAGGAATAGCCGACACCCCGCGCCTTGGCCTTTTTCAACACCCCACGTCTGAGCATCCGCATCACAAAGCGCAGGAACAGGTTCAGCCGCAGGGATTTGGCGAATGGCACATCCGGCGGGCCGGAGATCGAGATCAGCTTGCCGCCCGGTTTCAGCACATTCAGCGACTTTTCCAGCGTCTTGGCGTCCTGACTGTTCAACACCAGATCATAGCCGGACAACATCTTTTCAAAGTCCTGCGTCCGGTAGTCGATCACCACATCGGCGCCAAGGCTTTTGACCAGATCAACATTCGCCGCGCTGGTCGTCGTGGCCACCGTTGCCCCCAGATGTTTCGCAAGCTGGATGGCAATGGTGCCAACTCCGCCGGACCCGGCCTGAATGAACACTTTCTGGCCCGGCTGCACCTTGCCCAGGTCGACCAGCGCCTGCCACGCCGTCAGCCCCACCAACGGGATCGAGGCAGCTTCTTCCATCGTCAGGCTTGCAGGTTTCAGGGCCACATCGGCCTGATCCACGGCAATGAACTCGGCAAAGGTGCCGGTGCGGTGATCGCGCGGGCGGGCATAAACCTTATCCCCCGCCTTGAATTGCCGCACATTCTGGCCGACGCGCAGCACGGTTCCGGCAAGGTCATGGCCCAAGATGAAGGGCGGGCGGTAGGGCAGGAACAGTTTGAATGCGCCATCCCTGATCTTGCTGTCCAGAAGGTTGATCGCGCTGGCGTGAATACGGATCAGAACATCGTTTGCCCCGATCTGGGGGTCGGGCATGTCGGCCAGACGCAACGCGCCCTTCTTCTTGTATTTATCGACGACAAAGGCTTTCACGGGCATTCTCCAGTGTGAAATATCAGATCAGGCGGCAAGCAAAGCCAGCACATTCGGCACGAAGGCGGCGTGGGGCTGGCAGAGGCCGCTGTGGCCGGTGTCAGGACAGATCACCGGCAGCGCGCCGCCACGCAGTCCTAGCCCGAGATTGGCAGAGCGGGGGTCGTCCATGAAGACGAAGCGATCAAGGCTATCGGTATAGCGGGTCGTCAGTGTCGCTGATCTACATGCGTCTGTCATGATGGTTCTGCAGTGCGGGGTTGGGTCTTGAACAGCAGCCCGCGATCTCAGGCAATGTTGAATTGCTTGCGAAGGGTGCGGTCGAACAGCGCCCTTGGCAGGAAGCGGCGGGCAAAAGATGTTTGCCGCGCGGCCTTGCCGGAGGGATAACGCAACCGGGGAGCCTTGTCCTGCGCTGCCGCGAGGATGGTGGCCGCGACATCTTCCGCCGTGTCACCGGCAGCCATAGCCACGTCAAAGGCCGCACGATAGCGGGCCAGCGTCTGGCCATAGGCCGCAACCGGCCGGTCCCCCTGCGGCGAGTTGGCCTCGATCGAGGTCTTTGTAGCCCAAGGCTCGATCACGGCGACGCGAATACCAAAGGGGCCCACCTAGTGGTCCAGCGACTCGGAATAGCCTTCGATGGCGTGCTTGCTGGCGGAATAATAGGCACCGTAAGGGCCGGGGATCAGCCCCAAGACCGAACCGATGTTCAGGATGCGGCCATGGCCCTGCGCCCGCATGATCGGCAGAACCGCATTGGTCACCCGCACAACACCCAGAAAGTTGGTGTCAAACAGTGACCGCACCTGTTCAACCGAGCTTTCCTCGGCAGCCCCGGACAGGGCGAATCCGGCATTGTTGATCAGCAGATCGATATGGCCCAACTCGGCATGGGCCAGCGCCACGGCCTCGGCCACAGACGCATCATCGGTCACATCGCAAGCGATCATGCGGATACCAGCCCGCACTTCGCGCGGTGCCGCCTTGCGGCTGGTGCCGATAACCAGGTAGCCCGCGCCTGCAAGCGCCAAAGCCGCCGCCTTGCCGATCCCGCTGGAAGCGCCGGTCACAAACGCGGTTTTCTGGCCATTCTGTGCAAGCGTCACCATATCGCTGTCCTCTTCCTCTACAGGCCGCTGTTGCCATCAGGTTCAAAAGCAGCGGGTCAAGTTTTGATGATTATTATCATCGTTATGCTTAGATGATGGTTGTCATCATTGATGTCAAGTGCGATCGTGTTGACCAAAGGCGGGTGCTATCGCTCAGATGCCAAGCAATGCAGCACGGGCAGGGCAGCAAAAGGGTGGTGACGGCACTATGCCATCTGCATCCACCTATGCCTGCCGAAACCCTGCCAATCGTCGCCCTGCGTCGTCCGGCTGGAACAAGGGCCGGATCGTCGGCCAGCTGCGCCCTTTGGCTCTCACGCATGTCTGGTCCATCAGGCTGCGGCTTGAAATGGCTGATGACACGCGTGACCTGACCTGCTCATGCCGCCATCGATCGCAAGTTGCGCGGCTGCGACCGTGTCTGCCTGAAGGTCCAAGATGTATTTGCCGCTGGTTGCGTCAGGGAGCGGGTATTGGTGACGCAGAGCAAGACCGGAAAACCCGTCCGGTTCGCAATCACAGTGACGACAAGGCTGTCGCTGGAAAGATGGGACGCGAACCCCGAGAGGATCAGCATCCTGTAACAAGCGATCTTATGCCCCGTTTTAATACAACCCTAACCCGCGCATGATGGGTGGCCAGTCCTTGATCCGCTTGCGGGCTTTTTCGGGCGCGCGTCCTGCGACTTCGTGGATGATTACGTTCATCAGGGTGGTCATCGGGCCGGTGCTTTCAAGGAAGGCGTCAACCTTGGTGGCAACATGGAAGACGAAGGGCGACTCGGCGCTGGCCCATGTGTTCAATTCATCGGTGACGATGACCACCTGCATGCCCAGACCGCGCGCGGTTTGCACGATGGGCAGGGCTTCGCGGGCATAAGGCGCCATGTCGATCAGAACCAGACAGCGGCTTTCGTCGGCGCGGCGGAAGGAGGGTATCCATTCCACCAGCCCGCCGTCATGCGGCGACATAAACCGCACCGAACCGCGCACGATGGACAGGCGGCGGGTGAAATCTTCGGCAATGCCGCGGATGGTCTGAAAGCCTGTCACAAACACCTCATCCGCTGCGGCGATGGCGTCGATTGCAGCGGGCCATGCGGGCTTTTCCACCTCATGCGCCAAGGCCAGCACCGCATCGGCATCGCGCTTTAGGATCGCGCCGATCTCGCTGTCCAGAAGGCGGAAATAGCGGTCGGCGGGCGAGACATGGGCATGGACCAATGCGGCTTGCAGGTCTTCCTTCAGACCTTGCAGCCCTTTGTAGCCCGCGCGTTTCAGGAATCGGCTGACGGTGATCTCGCTGACACCGGTTTTGCTGGCGATGGAGGAACCCGTTTCCAGCCCCAGGGTTGCCTCGTTCAGCACCAGCCATTGCGCGATGATCGCCTCTGATTTGGTCAAGCCGCCGGAAATGCTGCACAATCTTGCGGCAAGTGGGGATTCTTCGGGTGTGTTTGGTTGATCATTCATGACAGCATTTACAGCAATACATTAAAATGGTAGCGTTCTGTCATAAACATAACACGCCTGAGTCGTCGCCGCCAAGCCTTTTCACCCCTTCGGCCCGAACCTCTGGCACCAACCGGGAGACGATCATGAAGGCACTTGGATTTGCATCCGTCATCGCGCTGATGGCCGGAATGGCACAGGCTGAAGGCACGCTGGCGCTGTATAACTGGGGCGATTACATCAACCCCGATGTGCTGGCGAAATTCACCGAGGAAACCGGCATTGCGGTGACGCTGGACACCTATTCGTCGAACGAGGAGATGCTGGCCAAAATTCAGGCCGGCGCCACGGGCTATGACATTGTTTTCCCGTCGGTTCACATGAATGACATCATGTTGAAGCTGGGCTTGCTGGAAAAGACCGACATCAACCAAAGCCCCGATTTCAAGAACATCGACCCTGCGTTCCTGCGCGCCAAGGAAGACCCGGCTTCGGAATATTGCCTGCCCTATGCGTGGGGCACGGTGGGGATTTTCTACAATGAAACCGTAACCGGACCCATCACCGGCTGGGCGGATTTCTTTGCCATTCCCGAAAAGACCGGCGGCAAGATCACCTTGCTGGACGACATGCGCGAAGTGATTGCCATCGGCCACATCATGAACGGCACCAAGGTCAACAGCGCCGATCCGGCCGAAGTTCAGGCCGCGACGGATTATGTGCTGGCCCATAAGGGTGCCGTGTCGGCCTTTACCTATGAGGTGCCGCCGATGCTGGCGTCGGGCGACATTGCGGCGGGGCATTTCTTTGTCGGCGGCAATGTGTTCTTCACCGAAACGCCCAACATCAAATACGTGATCCCCGCCGAAGGGGGGACGATGTATCAGGAAAACATCTGCGTTCTGGCCTCGGCTCCCAACAAGGACAACGCCAAGAAGTTCCTGGAGTTCTACCTGCGCCCCGAGATTGCCGCGTTGAACGTGGCACAGCAGTATAACGGCACCCCGAACACCCCTGCGAATGCGTTGACGCCCGATGCGATCAAGTCGAACCCGAACATCAATGTGGCATCCGACACCATGGCGCGGCTGCAGATCTTCGAAGACATCGGGGCGGCGTTGAAGCTTTACGACCGGGCCTGGAACACCATTCGCACGGCGCAATAAATGACCCACTTGCTGGAAATCCGCAACGCGCGGCGAACCTTCATCACCCCCGAGGGTGGCCATCTGGCCGCCCTTGACGGGATCAATCTGGATGTGGGTGCCAATGAGTTTGTTACCCTTCTGGGGCCTTCGGGCTGTGGCAAGACCACGCTTTTGCGGGCGATTTCAGGGTTTGAAACCCTTGATTCCGGCACGATGACATTGGGCGGCGCGGACCTGACCGCGCTGCCACCCTTTCGCCGTCCGGTGAATACGGTGTTTCAAAGCTATGCCCTGTTCGGCCACATGACCGTGGCGCGCAATGTGGGCTATGCGCTGGAAGTGGCGGGGGTTGGCAAGGCGTCGCGTGAGGCGCAGGTGGCCGAGGCTTTGGAGAAGGTCGGCCTTGCCGGAATGGGTGCGCGCAGACCGTCGCAACTGTCGGGCGGGCAGCGTCAGCGCGTGGCGCTGGCACGGTCGATCATCGCCAAGCCGCGATTGTTGTTGCTGGATGAGCCGCTGTCCGCACTGGACCGCAACCTGCGCCAGCAGATGCAGCTTGAGCTGAAAACCCTGCAACACGCATTAGGCATCGCCTTTATCTTCGTGACCCACGATCAGGAAGAGGCGCTGACCATGTCTGACCGCATCGTGGTGATGCGATCCGGCCATATCGAGCAAATCGGCACCCCGCGCGAGATTTACCGTCACCCGAAGAACCGCTTTGTGGCTGAGTTCATTGGCGAGACCAACCTTTTTCCCGTCACTATCGACCGTGTGGACGGCGAAACCGCCCTTGCCCGCACCGCCGAGGGGGTGGAGATGCACCTGCCAAGCGCGGGGCGCAAGCCGGGGGAACAGGTGACCGCCATTCTGCGCCCCGCCGATTTCAACCTTGGCCCGACGGGCATCCCCGGCACCGTCACACGCGCGGTTTATCTGGGGTCCGACCTATACCTGTTCGTCCAGCCACAAGCCGGAGGCCCGGAAATCCGCGTCATTTCCCGCGACGGGGCGGGCTTTGACGAAGGCGCCGCCGTGCATCTGGCACATGATCCGGCCCGCGTTCATGTGCTGGAGGCGGCGTGATGGCGATGCGGCGGCAATCGGTGGTATTGGGGATGTTGCTGACCCCCGTCACGCTGTTTCTGGGGGTGTTCTTCCTGCTGCCCCTGTGCATCATCGCGGTATTCTCGTTCCTGTCACCCGGCCTTTACGGTGGCGTGGAGTGGAGCTTTTACCACTGGAACTATGGTCGCATCTTTGGCTGGGCCGACGGGATCATCGAGATCTATGAACCGATCTATTTGCAGATCCTGTTCCGCTCGCTGTCCTTCGCCGCCCTGACCGTCGGGCTGACCCTGATCCTGTGCTATCCGGTGGCGTTCTGGGTCAGCCGCCTGTCGGAACGCTGGCGGCTGGTGTTCATGTTCCTGATCACCCTGCCGTTCTTCTCCAGCCTGATCGTGCGGCTTTATGCGTGGCTGCTGATCCTGAAACCGTCGGGGCTGCTGAACACCGTTCTTCTGTCGATCGGGGCAATCTCGGAACCATTGGAAATTCTTTACACCCCCACAGCGGTGGTCTTGGGCATGGTCTATGTCATGGTGCCATTCATGTTCCTGCCGCTCTATTCCGCCGTCGATAACCTTGACCGCGCGCAGATCGAGGCGTCTTTGGACCTTGGCGCCAACCGCCTCCAGACCTTCCTGAAAGTGGTGCTGCCGCAAACCCTGCCCGGCATCATGGGCGGGGCGGTGATTGTGTTCATCCCCTCGGTGGGCAACTTCGTTGTGCCGGATGTGCTGGGCGGGGCCAAAGGCCTGATGATCGGCAATCTGGTAGAGCAGCAATTCCTGTCGTCGCGCAACTGGCCCTTCGGCTCGGCGCTTTCGATGATCATCATGGCGGTGGTGCTGACGGTTCTTCTGATCTCGGCCAGCCGCGCCAGAAAGGCGGGCGGCCATGCGTAACCCAATTGGCTGGGCCGCGTTGACGGCCTTTTCGCTGGCGTTCTTCGCCTTCATCTATGCGCCCCTGTTCGTGATCATCGGCTATTCGTTCAACTCGAACCCGATCAACATGATGATCTGGGAGAGCTTTACCTTTGACTGGTATACCGGCCTGCTGGGCCTGTCTGATCGCAGCACGGATGTCTCCAACCGCGCGGCTTATGTCGAAAGCACCGATCTGATGCTGGCCGCGCTGCGGACATCGCTGACGGTGGCGATGTTCACCACCACTATTTCCACCGTGATCGGCACCGCCACCGCGATTGCGCTGGCACGTTACAGGTTCCGGGGGCGCGGATTTTACAACGGCTTCATGATGCTGCCGATGATGATGCCCGACATCGTGCTGGGCATCGGGCTTTTGATCTTCTTTGTTACCATCGGCATGAACCTGTCGATCCTGACCATCATCATCGGCCATTGCACCTTCCTGACCTCTTATGTCTTCATCATCGTGCAGGCCCGCATGGCCGGACTTGACCCTGCCCTGGAGGAAGCCTCGGCTGATCTGGGCGCATCGGAACTGACCACGCTTCGCAAGGTGCTGTTACCGCAACTGGCCCCCGGCATCATCGGCGGGGCGCTTCTGGCTTTTGTCATCTCGATGGATGATCTGGTCATCACCTATTTCGTCTCTGGCACCGGCGATACCACCTTGCCTGTTTTCATCTTTGGCATGATCCGCCGCGGCGTGAAGCCAGAGATCAACGCCATCGCCACGCTGATCATTCTGGCCTCGGTGGTGATCGCCGCCCTTGGCCTGTGGCTTCGCAGCAGAAAGACCGACTAAATGACCAAACCGCGCGCCCGTGACCTTGGCCTGCCTTTCCCCGGCACGACCGGTCCCCTGAATGCCATTACCGATGTCCCCGGCGTGGCCGTGGGGTTCTGCACCCTGACCGATCCCGCCAAGAAGATGCGGACCGGTGTTACCGCCATTCTGCCCCGCCCCTCGACCGAGCCGCAGCCGGTCTGGGCCGGACAATATGCGCTGAACGGCAATGGCGAGATGACCGGCACCCATTGGATCAACGATGCGGGCTATTTTCTGGGGCCGATCCTGATCACCAATACCCATGGCGTTGGCGCGGCGCATCTGGGGGCCACGCGCTGGATGATTGACCACTACGCCGAGTATTTCAGCAAGCATCATGCCTGGGCCATGCCCGTGGTGGCCGAAACCTATGACGGGGTATTGAACGATATCACCGCCCTGCACGTTCAGCCCGAACATGCCATTGCAGCCCTTGCGGCCCGCAGTACGGGCGCGGTGGCCGAAGGGTCCACCGGAGGCGGCAACGGGATGATCGCTTACGAGTTCAAAGGCGGCACCGGCACCTCGTCGCGCCAGATTGAGTTGGGAGGGCAAGGCTACACCGTTGCCGCCCTAGTTCAGGCCAATCACGGCATCCGGCCCTGGCTGACCATCCTGGGCAAACCCGTGGGGCAACTGATCCCGGAAGATGCGTTTTATCCGGGCGAGATGGGGTCGATCATCGTCATCGTCGCCACTGATGCGCCCTTGTCCGGCCTTGCCCTGCGGCAACTGGCCAAGCGCGCGGCCATCGGCATCGGGCGCGGCGGCACTCCGGGGGGGAACAATTCGGGCGATATCTTTCTGGCCTTCTCGACCGCAAACGAAGGCCCAATGCCGCAATTCGCCCCGGCTGTGGTGACCAAACAGGAACTGAATATTGAGCTTCTGGACAACCTCTACCTCGCGGCCGTGCAGTCCATCGAAGAGGCTGTGGTGAATGCCATGGTGGCAGGCGAAGATGTGGCCACCGTCAAACCCGAAGGCCTGACCTGCCGCGCTTTGGATCATGCCCGGCTAAAGGCGATCTTCGGGTAGGATGAAAGCGAGGAATACGATGCGGCAACGGTCGTGTCTGGCCTGACCCATGCAAGCCGCCAGACTTCAGCCTTGCAGCCCTAGCGGTAATCCCGCTCTGGCTTGCCGGTAATTTTAGCGCGCAGGTCGGGGGCGAGTTCCTCCGGCCCAACCGCGCCGATGATAACGCCGACGCGGCGAGATTTGCCGCGCATGCCTTTGATCTCAGCCTTTGAGATCGTGGTGCGCTGCGCGGGCCGTCGCGCCCAATCGTTCAGGAGGCCCATGAGACGGGCGATTTCGTCGGCATGTGCAGGCGATGCGCCAAGGTCAATGAATTCATCGGGGTCGGTCTGGGTGTCAAACAGCATCGATCGAAAACCGCCTTCAGCGTGGATCAGTTTCCAGCGCCCATCGAAGACCATGAAAAGCCGGGCGTCTTCGGGCTGGACATCCAGATAGCCGGGTCCGGCAAGCGCCATGGCGGAATAATCGTATTCAGAAAACACCGCCTGCCGCCAAGACGGGTTTTTGCCATGGAGGAAGGGCGTCAAATCATGGCCCTCAAGGATATGATCGGCCGGCGTGGCCCCCATGGCCGCAACAAAGGTGGGGGCAAGGTCGATGGCTTCGACCAAAGCATCAGATGTGGTGCCGCGCGTGGCATCAGCCTCGGCGCGCGGGTCATAGATGATAAGCGGGATACGCACCGAAGGATCGTGGAAAAGATCTTTCTCGCCCATCCAGTGATCACCCAGATAATCGCCATGATCCGAGGTCAGGACAATCATCGTTTCATTCATGCGTCCGGTTTCCTCAAGGAAATCCATGATCTTGCCGAATTCAGCGTCGCATTGTGCAATCAGACCCATATAGGCGGGGATGACCGCGTCACGCACCGCATCCTTTGAGAACGCCTGTCCCGCCTGATTGTTCATGAAGACCTTGTAGACCGGATGCGGGTTCTCGCGTTCACATGCATCGCGCAAGGGCGGGACCACATCGGCGGGGCCGTAAAGGTTGTGCCACGGGGCGGGGACTATGTAGGGCCAGTGTGGCTTGATATAGGAAAGGTGGCAAAGCCATGGGGCTTTACGGGGCAAGGCCATGAACTCCAGCGCCTGCCGCGTCAACCACGGGGTTTCGCTGTCTTCTTCCCGGATATTGGCAGGCTGGACGGCGTTCTGCAAAAGCCAGCCAGAGGCGATGTCTCCTTGCCCGTCCACCCCGGAATTGGCGTGGGCATGCCACGGGTTATGACCGGGATAGCCCTGCTTTTTCAGCCATTCGTTATAGGGCGAACGCTTTTCATCATAGAACCCTTCCGGCCCTTCTGCGTTCAGCCCATCTTCGCGCACCCAGACGTCAAAGCCGCAATCGGCCACCCGCGCGCCGATCACCGAGTCCGGCGCAAGGCCCAGACGGGCCATGCCTTCGGCATCCACACTCATATGCGTTTTGCCAATGAGCCAGCTTTCGACGCCCGCCTTGCGAAGATGATCACCCAACGTCACCTCGCCCACTTTCAGCGGAAAGTTGTTCCACGCCGCACCATGGGAATGCACATAACGCCCTGTGTAAAAGCTCATCCGGCTGGCACCGCAAATTGGCGATTGCACATAGGCACGGCTGAAGCGCACGCCGCGCGCCGCCAGCCGGTCAAAATTTGGCGTCCGCATCGTCGGATGTCCGGCGCAGGACAGATAGTCATGCCGAAGCTGGTCATACATGACGAATAGGATGTTCTTGATCTGGCTCATCGTGGTCAGCGTCCCATCAGGCCCGGCAGGAAAGTGGCGATTTGCGGGAAAATCAGGATCAGGGCAAGACCAAGCATCATCGCAACCACAAAGGGCCAGACCCCCTTGAACGCGGTGCCAAGGCTGATGTCGCCAATGGTCGCTTTGACCACAAAGACATTCAGGCCAACAGGCGGAGTGATCAGCCCCATCTCTACAGTGATGACCGCGACGATGCCGAACCAGATCATGTCAACGCCAAGCGGTTTCAGGATGGCGGCAAAAATCGGGATCGTCAGGATCAGCATCGACAGGCTGTCAAAGATGCAGCCCATGATGAGGTAAAGGATGCAAATTGCGATTACGATGCCCATCGGCGAGATTTGCAGGCCAAGAAGCCAGTCGGAAATCGAGCCGGTGAAGCCCGCAAGGTTGACGAAATTGGCAAAAATCACAGCGCCGAAAGAGATCACAAAGATCATGCCGGTGGTCACGCCCGTCTCGATCAGGCTTTCGCGCAGCGCGACCCAAGACAGCTTGCCACGCGCGAAGGCGAAGGCTCCGGCGGCGGTGACGCCGATACCGGCGGCCTCGGTCGGGGTGAAAAGCCCGCCATAGATGCCGCCGATGATGATGACAAAGATCAAGGCCACACCCCAAACCCGCAGCAAAAGCCGGAAGCGCTCGGGCCATGGGGTGCGTGCGCCGGGAGGGCCTTGCTCGGGGTGGCGCCAGGTGGTCCAGGCGATTGCGCCGGAAAACAGTGCGATCAGAAGGATGCCGGGCAGGATACCCGCGATAAACAGCTTGGCAATGTCCGTCTCGGCCAGAATGCCATAGATCACCATCGGCACCGAGGGCGGGATCATGATGCCCAGCGTGCCACCCGCCGCGATGGCCCCGGACGACAGCCCATCGTCATAGCCGTATCGCCGCATCGAGGGCATGGCGACGCGGCTGATCGTGGCTGCCGTCGCCAAGGACGAGCCGCAAACCGCGCCAAAACCACCGCAGGCCACCACTGTTCCCATCGCCAAGCCACCGCGGAAATGGCCGACAAAGGCATTGGCGGCGTCATATAGCTCATGCGCCAGATTGCTGCGGTTGATAAGCGCGCCCATCAGGATGAACAGCGGAATGACAGTAAAGCTGTAAAGCGTCACTTGGTCATACATCTGCTGGCCGGTCATCACCAAGGCGCCGTTGATTGCGCGCATGTGGAATTCAAGCCCCGCATCGCCCCAGGAAATCAGCGCCTGCCCAACCATATCGGCCCGCACATAGGCAAATCCAACTAGGCCGACGAACATCAGCGCAAAGCCCAAAGGGACACCTGCGAATATCAGGATCAGCATGGCGGCAAAGCCGATCATCGAGATAATCATTCCAAAGACCCCTTTGCCGCATGGGCGTCGCGATCAAGCCCGGCCAGCGCCCGCATCAAAAGCCCAAAGGTGACAAGGCACGACAACCAGCCCAGAACCGCCATGACAGAGGCAACCGGCCAAAGCGGAATCTGCAAAGATCCGGTCGAGGCCATGGAGGATTTGACGATCCCTGCCTGCACCGTCATGCGCCATCCGATGAATCCAAGCCCGAGGACCGAGATCAGTAAGATAACAATGCGGTGCCAGCGCCGGGCATTGCCTGTCAGGCGGTCGGTCAAAAGACCGATGGCCAAATGGTTCTCTGCGCGGCTGGCAAGGGGCAGGGCAGAGAACACGGTCATACCCATGAGAATCTCGGAAATCTCATAGCCACCTGACAGGGGCGCGTTGAAGAAATAGCGCCCCGCCACATCGATCACCGTCAAGGCGACCATGGCCAGAAGGCAGAGGCTGATGACAGCCTCCAGCCCCTTTTCAATGCCCGTCCACAGCCGCGCCATTTCTCAGTTGCCCGCCGCAACCTTGGCCTGCTCGGCGATGTAGAAATCGAGCGCGGCTTTGCCGTCGATCCCAAGCGGTTCGACCGATGCAATCCACGCGTCTTTCACCGGAGCAAAAGCGGCGGTCAATTCGGCGACAAAAGCCTCGGAGGCAGGCGCGATGGTGACGCCAGCGGCAAGCGTCCGCTCGCGCGCGGCGGTCTCTTTGTCATCGCTGCCGGCTGTCCGGCGGGCCAGCGCCTCGCCCGATACGGCGCGAATCTTTTCCTGATCCTCGGGGCTGATCGTCGCCCAGACATCCGAGCGGAGATAGACTGCAAAGGCAGGGGCAAAGATATGACCCGGCACATCGGTCGCGGCTTTGGCGTAATCGATCACGCCAAAGACTTCGAGCGATTCAAAGTTGATACAGCAAAAGCTGTCAACCACTCCGCCCGAAATCACTTCATGCATACGGACGGCAGGGCCGGGCGAGACAACGGCGCCGGCTGCGGAAAGGGCATCGGCCGGCACGCCGGGCGGCGACCACATCTTTAGCCCCGCAAGCGCCGCAAGACTGTCGATCGGCTTGGCCGCATCCATGGAAATCAGGCTATTGGCGGGGGTGCTGACCAGCCCCAGAAGCTCGACATCCTTCAGCGCGTTCTTGCCCTTGAAGAACTGATCATAGGTTCGCCAAAGCGCAACAGAGGTTTCCACATCGCCGAAATAGGTCATCGGCAAAAGCGGCATTTGCAGTTCGGGATTGGTTTCGCGCACGAAGCCAACCATCGAAAACGCCCCATCCATCACGCCCTGCTGCACCGAATTGAGCAGTTCCGGCGGCGGCGCGAGCGACGAGTCGGGGACGGTGAACTTCACCCGCCCCTCGGTCGCCGTTTCGATCTCGGTGATCCAAGGCTTCATTACATCGGTCCAAAGCGCATCATTCGGCGCAAGGAAGTTGTTGAAAACGATTGTGGTTTCAGAAACCGCCGGTGCCGCCCCAGCCAGAAGGGCCGCAATAGCCCCTGCCATTATGATACGCATGTCCTTCTCCCTTTTGATGCGGTTTGCCCGCTTGATCTTCTATTGAATAACAGGTTATGTATTAACACGTTATGGAGTCAAGTCTGCCGAGGTCCTGAATGCCCCCTTTTTCTACGATGCGCGGATTTGAAAGCTCGCTGCCGATCGCACTGTTGCGCGCCCGGCAAGCGACGGCGCATAAGTTCAAGCCGCACACGGATGCAGCGGGCCTGACACAGCCACAGTGGCGGGTGATACGGGCCTTGGCGGCTGGCGAGGCCTTGGATGTCGCAACGCTGGCCGCGCGGTGCGTATTGATGCAGCCCTCGGTTTCACGGCTGCTCAAGGGGTTGCAAGACCGCAGCATAATTGAAACCGTCGCTGGGACAGATGCGAGGCGGCGCCTGTTGCGCCTGACCGATGAGGGCCAGCGGCTTTTTGACCGGATCGCGGTGATTTCCGAGGCCGTCTATCGGGACATCGAGGCGGTCTATGGCCGCGAAGACTTGGCGCGGCTGGTCGAGATGCTGGTGCGGCTGCGCGAAGTGGCCGAAAGCCTGCCTGACCTGCCGCACGAAATGCCGGAATTGTCGTGATGGTGCCTGATTTTTACCGGTGTGCGCATCGTTCGTGACCTTCGCTGCACGGGCGCATTTATGGCAGGCCACGGATCACGGGTGGTTGGATGCGAAAGCCTTTGCAATCCAAGCCCAAATGCGCGCGGCATCCGGGACGTGGTATCGTTCTGCTTTCGTGTATGCGTAAAAAGACGGTTGCGGCTTAACCGATAGATTTCACAAGTAAAATCCATTCGCTAGCCTCAACCTGCCAGTCCCCTTTGGCAACCGCACGGCGGGCAACTTCGTGATAGCCTTTTGCGGTATAAAGGCGGAGTGCATCAGGATGGGTGTCCGCTGTAATCAGGCTGATCGACCCGCAGCCTGCGCGATGCGCGACATCTTCGGCATAGGCCAGAAGGGCGTTGCCCAAGCCCTTGCCGCGAAACCGGTCATAGGTTGCAAGCACGTTCAGATACCACGATCCCGGTGCCAGCGCTTCGAGTTCCAGCAAAGGAACGAAGATCGCGGGGGTGTCGGGGGCTATCGGGGCTGGTTCAGCCTCGGCCTGATAGCCCAGAAGGCAGGCGGCCACCTCGCCGTCACATTCGGCCAGCCAAGCATTCCGATACGAAAAGTTCCCGCTTTCGCGCGCGGCGCGTTCCTGACCATAGGCCCAAGGGTCACCCTCGGGACCGACAGATTTTTGCCAGAAATGCAGCGGAAGATCATCCGCTGCCATATTGATGAATCGCACCAAATGCGCGGCGTCCGACGCTTTTGCTTCCCGGATCAACGTGCTTTCCCTTCTTCGCTTTGGCCTCAATCCCGCAGATGCGGGCGTGGATCGCGGCGGCCTCACACAGCTTTTCCAGCCACCAGATGCCGCGAACCTTCCTTCAAAAGATCAGGAACTTGCGCGGCATGCAATGTCTTCTCCCTGCCTTGGGCCATCGGGTCTTGCGGTTCGGAGTGCGATGCGCGCGGTTTTGTTGGGCCTTGTCAGTCGGGCTGTTGCGTCCTACGACGAAAGGGTGACCAAAGCGCAATCTTGGAAGGACTGACATGAGCGATATGGTTTTCCGCTTTCCCGCACCGGGACCAGAGCCGATGCTGACCGATCTGGAAGGCTGGACCAAGGTCGAGGGCAACCCGACCATGAAGACATGGGTGCAGCATACGTCGATCGACGGAAGTGTGATCAGTGGCACATGGGAAGCCACGACCGGCACATGGCACGCGATCTACAAGTTTTACGAATTCGTGCATTTGATCGAAGGCCAGATCACCATCACACCGGATGACGGCACCCCCGTGACCCTGCACCCCGGCGATGCTTTTGTGGTCGATGCGGGCTTCAAGGGCAAATGGACCATCGAAAAGCCCGTCAAAAAGCACTTCTGTATCAAGCTGAAGTAGACAGCAGGCCGCGCGCCCCAAGGCCCGCGGCCAAAAACCGGCGACGCGGGGGCGGGCCAAGCGGACGGATCAATTGCCGCTTGGCACCGATAGGGTAAAGCACGAGCCTTTGCCGGGGGTGCGGTCAAAGCTGACGTCGGCACCAACCAGATTTGCCAGCCGTTTGCAGATTGTCAGCCCGATGCCGGTGCCACTGATCGCGCTGTTTTCCTGACCCAGACGCTCGAACGGGGTAAAGACCTTGGCTTGCATATCGGCAGATATGCCGATGCCGGTGTCGGTGATCAATATCTTCAGGTGGGCGGGGTCTGTGCTGTCAAAGCTGATCCTGACCGACCCGCCGTCATGGTTGTATTTTACCGCATTGGACAAAAGTTGCGTCAGGATGCGGCGGATCACATCGGCGTCGGTTTTGACCGTTTGCAGCGGTGTTGCAGGCTCTTGCACGGTGATGGTGATATTGCGCTCGGTGGCGGCGTCCATCACCAGACTGCGTGCCTGATAGGCCAGCGACAGCACGGCGACAGGTTTCAGCAAGAGCTGTATCTCGTCTTTCTCGATCCGGCTCAACTCGATCACGCCTTCGACCAGTTCCAGCAATTGCGCGCCGGATGCAGAGATCGTTTTCAACTGATGCACCTTGTCGGCGGTCAGGGTCTGACCTTCGGCCATTTGCAGCAGTTCCGACAGGCCCAGAATGGCGTTGAGCGGGGTGCGAAGTTCGTGGCTCATGGCAGACAGGAAGTTGGTCTTTGCCCGGCTGGCCGCTTGCAACTTGTTGCCCATCCGCACCAGATGATCGCCGACGGTCTGAAGTTCGGCCACCTCATAGGTGTGTTCGGGGGCGATGCTTGCGCCATCGCTGATCTGCACCATCAGGGCTTCGATTTCCGCCAAGGGCTGTGCGACGCGCCGGCTCATACTGACCGAGCGGCGCCACAGAAACATGAAATACCCCAGATAGAACAGCAACAGGATTGCCACCATCATCTTGCTGACAAAGGCCAGTTCTGCACGCAGCGTCGCGGATTCGGCCAGAATGCTGTCTTCACTGGTCAGCACGATCAACTTCCAGTCCGGCCCTGCGATGGTGGACCATGCCGCGATCATCGGGCGGCCCATATTCATGCTGCGATGTCCGCTTGGCAGCAATTGGATCATCTGTGACACGGCGGCCAGATCGGGGCGCAGGAATACGTTGAACTCCTCCGGCTTGAAGGTGTCTTGCAGGATGGCTTTGGAATAGCTGTGTTCGATCAATTCGTTGACGCGCCAATCTTTTTCGCCCTTGGGTGGCAGCGCCAGAATTGTGCCGTCACTGCTGACCAGCATGGCATAGCTGTCGGCGCTGAACTGGATGTTAAGCACCTGTTCGACAATATCGCCGACCGTGACGTCGATGCCCACAACAGCCTCAAGCCGGTTCGGACCATAGACCGGCGCAATCGCCGAAACCATCCAACCGCCCCCCGCCGGATCGACATAAGGCGCGGTCCAGACCACTTTGCGATCGGGGTTATGGGCCTGATCCGCCTCGTAATAAAAGTTGTAGCTGGGGATATCCATCTTGGGCGGATAGATCTCCAGCACGTCAAAATAAGGGTAGATGCGATTGTAGGAATCGTAGGTGTTCAGATAAAGCTGGGCAATGATCGGATCGGTATGCTTGATGGAGCGCATGATCGGATCAAGCCCCACCGTCCGCCAGACCTTTTGTTGTTCTTTCGGGCCAATGGGCAGCACACCGCTGTAGAAGACAGCCGCGCCGCCATTGTCACGGGTGGTATAGAAGGCACCGCTGGCATCATAGGCATAGCGCGCCTTTTCCGCAGCGGTGGCATGCGATGGCGTCGCAAGGGCAAGTCCGGTCTGGTCTGCGAAAATCCGGGTCAGACCTGCGATATTCTCGAACCGCCGCGCGATGATATTCGCTTCGCGCACAGCAGTTTCGTGCAGGCCGGCGGTCGAGAGCCGGGTGATGACATCGGCACTGCGATCATAGACCACCTGTCCCGTTGCCCAGTAGATCGCCACAAAGCTGAGTTCGATCAGCAACAAAGGCACCAAGGCCGCGCGGATGTAAGACCGCCACAGCCATTTTGCCAAAGGCAACGGACCCTTAACGCTTTGCGCGGTTTCTGGCACCCAGACACTCCTTCACCGCCGGAGATTGCTTTGGCCGACGGCCATCTTCAAGCACGCAATGCCGGTTTCGGCAATTTGCAAAAAAGACGCAGCGTCGGACAGTGGCCGAAGGCCGCCGCCGCTGGAGATCACCCTTGAGCCATCTTTGGCCCGCGCTCTTGACGCCAAGCGGCATTTGCATGAGCAGTAGGCTTGGCCTGTCGCTTTGGTGGATGGTTTGATGAGCGAAAAGATCGTGTTCACGGTTGTGAAAGACGAGGCTCCCTTTCTGTTGGAGTGGATCGCTTTCTACCGCATGATCGGCTTCGATACTGTGGTCATCTACTCGAACAACTCTACAGACAGAACCGACGAACTTTGTGCGGCAATGGCCGCCGAAGGCCTGATCGAGCACCACATCCATCAGCCGGAGGGGCGATCGCCTCAGGGGCATGCAGCCTGGCTTTTCCGACGCTCGGGGCGGGCAAAGCCGGGGGATTGGGTTTTGTTTTGCGACCCCGATGAATTCCTGAACGTGAAGTTCGGCGGGCATCGCGTGGATGATCTGATCGCGCATATGCCGGACAAACAGGGGATTCTTCTGACATGGCGGATGTTCGGGGACGCGGGCAGGCAATGCTTCACCGGCCGCAGCATCGATCCGGCGTATTGTTGGGCGGCGGCGGAAGAAAATCCGAACAACCGCGTGGTAAAGACCCTGTTCCGCTATGGTCCTGAAGTCGAGTTCATGGGGGTTCATGGCCCAAGGATGACCGCCGGATACTGGACTGAAGGCAGGCCGTTTGTCTCGGCCCGTCTGACAGACATCGACCCTGCGTTGCCAGCCTATGCCAAATGGCGCGAAACCGGACAAATTGTCACCTGTGACAGCCAAGACAGCAGCTATCGGCATGTGCAGTTGAACCATTACTTCACCCGCTCGGCAGCCTGCTTTGCCATGAAACAAAGGCGCGGCATCGGGGGGAGGGCGCCTGACCGGGCGGATTACGACCACACGCGCTATGCGAGGGCGCATTATGACGCCTCAAATTTCAATCAGGTGCAGGACAAATCTATCCTTGTGTTGGGGGGCGAACTCGACAATATCATTCGAGAGTTTATGTCCGTTCAAAAGATAGAAAGCATCCAGGGCGATATCCGAAGGGATTTTCTGCTTTATGAGGCAGAGTTTGTCGCGCGGAGCTAACCTTTTGAATTGCATTGTTAATATGTATAGCGTCGCCCTGTTTGAGCGGATCATCCAAGTCGAAACCTAAGTTGGGCGCGTTCGTGTTCAAGTCCTTGTTGCGTAACATCCTGCCGAAAGCATTCCGTGGTTTTCTTGAAGCCAAGAATGTGCAGCGGCCTCCTTTGCTTGAGATTGCGGCCCATCTGGACGCGCGCGATTTCAGCGCCGCCGAACATGGCCTGCGAGATCTGCCTTCCGATGTGCGAACAGCGGCAGAGCGCCGGCTGATCCTGACCTTCTGGCTTCGGGTCTGGAACCACAGATTTGCGGGCGCGCCTGAAAGGACCGATGCAATCGGGGCGTGGTTCCGTGTGCTTGAAAGGGCGCTGGCAAGCGGTGATGTCTGGCCTGCGTTCAAGATGGCGGATGATGCCGAGGCCGTACTTGGGGCTGCCGAAGTCGCCCAGACTCTTGCGGTTGCAATCTGGGACCATTTGCCCGGTTCGAATTTCGGTCTGCAGTATCAGGCGATTTCGCGCTGTTTTGCGGGCGGTGATCCTGCGATTCTGGACGCCATTTTTTCGCACCTGCTGAAATCAGACGCGGAATTTGTGCCGGATTTCTGGCAATATCAAAGCCTTGCGCGCAGATGGTCCGAAGCAGGGGGCGCGCCAGTCGAAGTTCGGGCGCAAAGCCTGTTGCACAATACGGGCCGTGCGGATTTGAACCGGCTTTTCGATATATATCTGTTGATTTTGCGCCAGTCTGACATCGGTCAGGCATTTTCGCTTGCGCGGGAGTTGACCCACGAAACCCAGCGGCACCGGCTGTCGGGGTATCTTGTGGGGGCATCGCAAACCTCGGCGCTGATCGGAGAGGCGGTTCGCCTGCATGATGCCCTTGCGCCGCTGGATGCCGAAGACGAGCGGCATTTGATGCAGGCGCGACTTGCCGTGGCGCAAGGCGAATGGCCAAAGGTTCTGGAACACACGTGCGGCATTCTGGATCATCCCGAACAGCGCAACACCGCCGTTTGTCTGCGGGCCATTGCGCTTGCCTATCTTGGCGATCACGAAAATGCCCGCGCGGCCATTGACCATGTGCGCTACAACCGCCACGCGCCTTGGTTCTTGCGTGGTCGTGCCGCGCTGATCGGAATGACAGACCGCATTTTGCGGGATGGCGGCACTCCGGTTGATCGCGTGGCATCGCCCGAACTGGCGACCGGCGCGGGGCGGCCCTTGGCGCAATCGCTGTGGGTCGGGCCGCAGTTGCGCTGGATCGAACAGCTTTCGATGAAAAGCTATCTGCTGAACGGCTGGCGCTATAAGCTTTTCGTCTATGATGAGCCTGCAGGCGTGCCGGAAGGGGTCGAGTTGTGCGATGCAGCCGCGATCCTTCCGCGCAGCGCCATCTTTCAAGAGGGCGATGGCAGTGGCGCGCACAAAGGGTCTTTGGGCGCGTTCTCGGACTTGTTCCGCTATGCGCTGCTTGCGCGTCTGGGTGGGCTGTGGACCGATACCGATGTGGTGAATTTGCGCGCCTTCGATCCCGAAGGGCAAAGGTTGATCGCCTCGGAATGGACGGATGCCGGACTGATCGGCCCCAATGGTGCCATGATGGCCGCCCCTGCCAATGATCCCCTGCAGCGGACGGCCCTGGAGACAGCGCAAGAATTGCTTGCCTCTGGAGAGATGCACTTTGCGCGGATCGGCCCCGAGTTGTTGGCAGAACTGCTGGGCGATGGCGGGGCGCAGGGCTATCAGGTCTTGCCGCCGCATTTCCTGAATCCTATCGGCTGGATGGAAACGGGCCGCCTCTTGCAGCCTTTCGAAACGACCCGCCGGATCGAGGTGCTGCAAAAGGCCCATAATCTGCACGTCTATACCGAGACGTGGCGATTGATCGGGCTGGGCCTGACGCGCCCGCCGGAAGGGGGTGGTTTTCTGCCCACGCTATACGAGCGTTTGATGAACGCTGAGGGCATGGCTCCGCGCCGTGTAATGGAGTTGATTTCGGCATGACCGCGCAGGAAACTCTGGCAATCCGCGATCTTGCAGGTGCTGTCGCTTCAGGGATGACCTTCGGGCGGTTGATGGCGCGGGGTGTCGATGTCGATCGGTTGATCCTGCGGGAAACCGACGTGCAACCGCTTGAGGCTGCCCTTCAAAAGACGCGCGCAATCGGGGATTTGCGCTGGGGTGCCACTATATGCCGCCGATTGGTGCGGCTGACCGGTTCACCGGCGCATTGTCTTGATCTGGCGCGCAGTCTTGTTTGGTCAATGGATTTTCACGGGGCCGACGAAGCCCTGCGCCAGACGGTTGAAGCAGACTTTACCGCAAATGTGCGGACGGTTGTTGACTGTCAGATCGCACTCGGCTTGCGGGATGAGCCACGCGCCAGACAGGCCATAGAGGCCTTGAGTCGGGCGGGCGAAGAAGTGGCGCCATGGCAAGCGCGCCTGATCGCGGCGCTGATGTCGTGGGGCAAACAGGCCGAAGCCCGCCACGCCTTTGAGGCGGCGATTGCGGCGCATGGTATGACTGCATCGCTTGCGACGATAGACGTGCGCCTGATGCTGATGGACGAGGGGCCGAAAGCCGCTTTGCAGCGGTTGGACGAGCTGTCGCATCTTCTTCCCCCTGCAACTGAAGTGTACCGCGCCCTGAAGTTGTCGCTGCTGAACGAACGCGGGCGGCATAACGAGGCTTTGGACCTTGCCTTGCTTTGGCTTGATGACATGCCGCTTGCTGTCTCGATCTATGGGCATGCCATGCATGCGGCGCAGCATTGTGATCGGGTGATCGAACTGGGCGATGTGCTTTCGGGGATCAATGCCCGCTATCCGGCGGTTCCTGAATTGCTTGAAACCCTGTGCAACTATGCCATCGATCAGGGCGATACAGCAACAGCGGCCGAGTTGCTGGAGGCTGTACGCGAAAGGTCAAGCTGGACCTGGATGATCATGCAATTCGGGGCGGCATGCCAGACTCCGAATGACACCGATGTCGAGGCCTTTCTGCAGATGCTGGAGGCAGACGGCATCCGCTTTCCCGGCCCCTACATCCTTTACGCCCTTTTCAACTATTATTTCCATGCCGACGAAGCGGGCCTGCGGCGCGCGCAGCGGGCGGTGGATCGGCTGATCCCTGCCGGGATGGATGACAGCGGTTTGATAGCGCTGCACCTGCGGTTGCTGATAGCGCTTGACCGCGATGCCGAGGCCAAGGCCTTTTTTGATCGTTTGCCGCGCGGGGTGACGCGGACCGCTGTTCTGGCACCTTTTGGGTTATATTTTCTGGTGCGAGAGGGGCGGGATAGCGAGGCGATGGCCGGCTGGACCCGCTATCTGGCAGAGACCAGCCACATGGCCCTGAATGCGCGATCTTCTTATCCCGAAGAAATCAATCTGCGCTACGCCGGTTCGGCGGATGATATTCTTGCCTTCATCACCGTTTTCAATGGCATTGAATATCTTGAATGGTTTCTGGATTATTATCGCAAACTGGGTGTCGCGCATTTCTTCTTTTGCGATAATGGGTCAAACGACGGCACTTTCGAATTCCTGCAATCCCAGCCCGACGTTTCCCTTTTCCGTAACAGCGGCAGCTTTGCAGCCTCGGCCTGCGGTGTGTTCTGGGTCAATCACCTGATGCGTCGGTTCGGGGTCGGCCATTGGTGCCTGCATCTGGACATGGATGAGGCGCTGGTCTTTCCCGGTCTGGATCAGGGTCGATCGCTGCGGGAGTTCACACAGTATCTTGATTCTAGTGGCTTTGCGGCCACCAGCGGCTGTATGATCGACATCTACCCTGATGCGCTTGACGATGACACTGCGACCAATGCCTTTGAGGCCAGCCGCTATATCGACACCGATTATGTGTGGATGCGGAACGAATTGCCGCCGTATCATTTTGTCAAAGGTGGGGTCAGGGGGCGACTTACGGGCCGCAGCCTGTTGATGACGAAGGCACCGCTGGTCAAGATGCGGGCGGACACAGCCTATATCGCCAATAACCACCAGCACACGCATTTGCCGATCGCAGATGTCACAGTTGCCTTGCTGCATTACAAATTCATCGGGGCCTTCCGTGACAGGGTTGCCGAGGCCGTTGACCGGCAAGAGCATTTTCAGGGCGCGCGGTTTTATCGTGTCCTTCAGGCATCATTCGGCCAGAAAAACACAGTTCGAAAATTGACTTCCGATAGTAGCAAAAGATACTCTACAACCAGTGATTTGATCAATTTTGGCCTGATGCGGACATCGGATAGCTGGACGGGTATCGTTCGGTAGTATAGCTTTCCATGAGTGTTCGTTAAGGCCCCGAAGGAGAGTGATGTGACGATAAAAAAGAAATCCAAATTCGGTCACAAGTTGATCCTTGGTGTGCGTGGCGTCTTGGTTGGCCTTGGCTTGGTTTCCAGCGGAACGCATAGCTTTGCATCTTCTGCCTTCGATGCTGCAGCAAGCGAGAACACCGTAGAGTCCTATACCTCCTTCATCCTTGGTGGCGGGAATGTGGATGACGTGGATGAGGCATTTTGCCGGCTCCGCGATCTTGACGAAGCTTCGGCGGGGCAGGTGGCGCGCCAATTCAGCAGCTTGTCCGAGGTTGCCAGCGTTGATTTCGATACATGCGCTTCGACAGGTTCGGCGCGCCTCATCATCATCTGACAGACAGAGAGTCCCCATGAAATACGCATCCATGGCCGTCTTTGCGGCAACGCTTTCGCTTCCCGTAATGGCATCGGCTCAGAATTTCGAGGCGTTGCTCATCGGGAATGGCGACCAGAACGGATCAACTTTCTACATGCTCAGCTTGCGAAGCGATCTTGGCTTTGGCAAGCCGGTCGGTGTGACGGGCAATGAGCGCAATGCATCTGACGGGCTGCGTCTGCGCTTCGATCTGGCGCGTTCGACCTATGACACCAACTACAACAATGTCCCCGGAACCGGCACGGGTGACACCTATCGCCTGCTCTTGTCCTATGGGATTCCGGTGGACGAAAGCACAACCGTGACCCTGACGGGTGGTGTCAGCTATCACAGCCTGACCGTTCGCCCCGTTACGGCGAACTCGCCCGACGATTCCTCTGAAACGGCGGAGTTCATTTCGGTTGATCTGGAGCATAGCCCGTCCAATTTCGGCACGCTTCAGGCGCTGGCCGAGCATGATGGGGCGGGGGCAGATTATCTGTCTGCAAGCTATCTGTTCAACGCATCGCCGAGCCTTCGCGTCGGTCCGACCGCGAACTACATCGTCCAAGGCGACTATAGCCGCACGGCCTTTGGCCTGTCGGCGGTTTATCAGCTTGGGGATCAGTTCGAAATCAAAGGAACCGCCGCAAAGGCCGAACAGACGGTTGGAAAAGGGCCTGCGGTTGATGTGGACTATTTCGAGGTTCAACTGCGTACCGTCTTCTAAGGACGGGTGCGAAGGCCGTAATGGACAGCAAAGACTTTCTGATGCAACCGGCAGACGTGGTGGTGGACGAAGATCGGCCGCCGCGTCTCGATTACCGGGATTTCCAGCGTAGCATTGTGTTGCTGTCCAACTTCCGTTCCGGTTCGCATATGCTCAAGCTTTCCTTGGGCAAGCTTGCAGGGATGACAACGCCGGCAGAGCCGTTCAACCACGGCTTTGCGCCCGAGGCTGGCTACACACTGAAAATGTATTTGGCACAAGGCGGTCCAAGGCCTTCCTTGATGACAGAGGGCCATGCCGCACTTCATCATTTCATGGCGCGATTTTACGCGCAGATGCCTGCCCGCCGCAGCATCATTCTGGATGTAAAATATCCCCAAGCCTATGCTTTCGGGGTGAATGCATCGATGCAGGTGCCTGCAGCCGTTCCGGTGATTCTTGAGGAATTGCACAAGCTGCAGATGCCTTTCATCCATTTGACGCGGCGCGATCAGGTTGCACAGGCGATTTCGTTGATGGTCGCCGAGGACAGTGGCGAGTATCTGGTGAAATCGGACTCTGCAGGGTCCGCCCCGCAAGGCCGGGTCTTGCGGCTGTCGCCGCGCGATGTCCTGTCGCGCGCAAGGCAGTTACGCAACGCCACTGAAAATGCGCGCATGGTGCTTGGTGCGCTTGGCGTGCGGCAGCACGAAGTGACATTCGAGGATCTGACATCGCCCTCGTGGCGCGACCATTACCGCGCGATTTTCAGGTTCATCAATCAATATGCCGATATTCCCGAAAATTATGTCTCGCCAACGCGGGCGCAGGACAGCAGCGGCAAAGTGGCAAACCTTGCGGATATCAGGAGTTTTGTCGCAGAGCGCGACCCTGTTCTGAATGGATAGCGCTGGCAAGATATGCGGTCTGCCTGTCATCTGGCCACTTATGCGTGAAAGTTTTCGATGGCGCTGACGCAGGATCAAATTGCGATCTGGCTGGCTGATCAGGCCGCCCCGTCGGGCAGTCAGGCGATGGTGCTGCACGCGTTGCGGCTGCGCGGCGCCGTTGATGGCGGGGCGCTGGTGCGGGCGGTCCGTCAACTGGTCAATCGCCATCAGGAATTGCGTCTTAAGATCGACGACAGAAGTGGCACGCCGGAGCCTGTTTATGCGGCGCCGGACGACGTCCCCGTTACGATAGAAATCTGCCCGCAAGCCGAAAGCGCAGCCGACGACTGGTTGCAGCGGCGCATGTTTGCAGCGGCAAAATATCGGATCAATCTTCGGCGTGCGCCCGCCCTGTCCGTGCGCCTCCTGATGGTTTCGGCCTCGGATTGTGTGCTGTGCTTTTGCGGGCATCACATCAGCTTTGATGACTTCTCGATAACTGTTCTGCTTAAAGACTTCGGCGAATATTACACGGCTGAAAAATCGGGGACGGTGGCACAAATTGCGCCTGTCGATAAGGATACGGCCGGCGAAACGCCAGAGCGTCATCCCGACGCCCGCTTTGCGGCGACGCAGCGCCCTATGTCGCTGCCTTGGCCTGGGCGCGGTTTGCGCTTGCCCCCTGACCCGGAAACCGCCGCCATAAATCTGCCATTTCGCGCAACCCTTGATCCGGCGACGGCGCAGGCGCTGCGCTCGGTTGCCCGTCGCTACAAGACGACGCTGTTTTGCCTTTGCGCTGCGGCATATCAGGCCGTTCTGGGCCGTTACTGTATGGTGGATGAGGTGGCGGTCGGCGTTGCCTTTTCATTGCGTGCGAACCGAAGTGCCTTCAATGAGGTCGGCGCATGGGTGTCCTATGTCGGTGTGGCGTCCCAGATCGGCGCCGACCAAGTCATCGGCGCGGCGGCATCGGATTTTGGGCATAGACTGCGTTCGCTGCGAAGTGGCGAAACGGCCTGCGATCTGATGGGGTATTCTGCCAGTATCGTGCGCTATCTTGCCCCGCGCGCCGTTCCGGAAATGACCGGGCTGGAAGTCGAACACTTTGATCTTCCTGCGGATAGCGTTCTGGTGGAACTTGCCACCAGCCTGCGCGAAGTGGATGAGGGGCTGGTGATCTTGATGCGGGGGCGGGCCTCGCTGTTCAGTCCGGCCGATCTGAAAGGGCTGATGGCAGCCTATGTCGCACTTCTGGAGCAGGTGATCGCAGATCCCGCGACGCCTATGACAGCCAGTCTGCCCGTGTCAAAAGCCGAGCTTGCCCGTATGGCTGAACGGGCGGTGAATCCGCCAGTCGCAGGCTCTGATGTGGATCTGTCTGTTGTCTTTGCCAAGATCGCTGCGGACCATCCAACCGCCACAGCGGTTTCCGACCAGACAAAGTGGCTGAGCTATGCAGAGATTCAAGCCGGATCGCTGGCCTTGGCCCGATTTATGGTTGATCGCTATGGCCTTGTGGCGGGCGACAGGGTGGCCTTGCTTCTCCACCGGGGTCACAGGCTGGCGCTGGCCCATCTTGCCATGCTTATGGCGGGCCTGGTGATTGTTCCGATTGATCCAGCCTATCCTGATGACCGGATCGAAAGGATCGTGGGCGATTCAGCCTGCAGGCTTCTGCTGTGTGACAGAGAAAGCACGCTGGCGCGTATGCGTGGTCTGCAAAGCCAATGGGCATTTCCTTTGGAAATCAGCCATGTTCCCTACGATGTGCCTGCATCGCCAGCCTTCGCAATGCCATGTGTTGACGCCGGTGCGCCGGCTTATGTGATCTATACCTCTGGCTCGACCGGCATGCCGAAAGGGGCCATCGTGCCGCGTCGCGCTTTGGTGCGGCTTGCCTTGGGGTGTTTCACGCATAGGCCGGGCTTGGGCGACAAGATAACACAATGCGCGTCCCCCGGATTTGACGGTCTTTTTATCGAGTTGTGGGGGGCGTTGCTGAATGGAGCAGAGCTGCTTTGCTCATCCCAGCCAATCGAGACAATCGACGATTTCATTCGCCTTTTGCGGGACGGTAAGGCGACGCACAGCTTTTTGACGACGGCAGTTTTCAACCTGATCATTGATGAAGAGCCAAGCGTCTTTGCCACATTGCGCGAACTTGCCGTTGGGGGCGAGGCGATGTCGGCCCCCCATGCCGCGCGACTGATGCAGTGTTATCCTGCGCTCCATCTCTCCAATGTTTACGGCCCCACCGAGAACGGTGCCTTGTCAACGGCACATCACCTGCTTTCGCCACCGGACAAAGGCGAAATCGGTGTGCCGATTGGCCGGCCGCTGCCCGGAAATATGGCGTTCGTACTGGACGAAAACGGCAATCCGGTGCCGGATGGATTTCTGGGCGAATTGTGGCTTGGCGGGCCGGGATTGGCTTTGGGCTATGACAAAAACGAAGCCATGTCGGCTGCGCGGTTTTGCCAGTTTGACGCTGCAAAGCTTGGGCTGGCAGATGGCCCGCAAGTGTTGCTTTACCGAACCGGTGACAGGGTGCGCTGGGATGCGACAGGGGCGGCGATAGAATTTCATGGTCGCCTTGACGGTCAGATAAAATTCAACGGCTTCCGTATCGAGCCTGCCGAGATCGAGGCTTGCATGGCCCGCGTCGAAGGCGTTCGAAATGCCGCCATTGTCGCTCTTCGCAATGGTCCGGGTGGGGCTGTCAGCACAATCGTGGCCGTATTCGGGGCCACGGATGCGGAAAGTGACCCGGCGGATATTGAAACGGCCCTGCGGACCACTCTTTCCGATGCCTTGCCGCGCTATATGCAACCCCGCCGCTATGTCTTTCTTCCCGACGGCCTGCCCATGAATGCCAGTGGCAAGATAGACCGCAAAGCCTTGGAACTGGCGGTAAATACCGGCGGTGCCTTTGCACAGGATAAAGCCCAACGGTCCGGCATTGATCGCAAACTGGCAACGCTGTGGTGCCAAATCCTCGGGATCGATCATGCCCCCCCCGAAGTTGATTTTTTCGCTTTGGGCGGGCATTCAATTCTGGCCATGCGTCTTTTGTCGCAGATCAAGCGGGAACTTGGACTTGCCGTCTCGGTGGCCGATTTTCTGAAGCAGCCAACACTTGAATTGCTTGAACATCGGTTGCGGCGGGCGCGGCAGAATGCGGATCAGAAAAGACAGACCGGATCAGAAAATATCACTTTGCTGAAATCCGGCCCAGAAGACAAAGCGCCGCTGTTCTGCCTTCCGGGCCTGCTTGGTCAGCCTGTCTGGATCAACGCCGCGCTTTCTGTCATGCCGGATTTGGGGCGGCCCATTTTGGGGCTGATGATGCCCGAGACGGCAGTCTTTACCACTTTGGCGGAGGCCGCCGAGTTTTTTGCGACGGAAATCATCGGCTGGCACAAATCACGCAATCTGACCGAGGGGCCGATCCTTGCCGGATTTTCGATGGGCGGGTTTTTGGCCTCGGCTGTGACCCTAGCTTTGGAACGGTCAGGCTTTCCGCCGTCCAAGGCAATCTTGATTGATCCAAACACCAATTTCTTTCCATCCCTCCACCAAGATAATCAGCGAGACGAAGAGAATATCGCAACCCGTATTTCCGCCATGCGGAGATCGCATGTTTTGCAGCCCGTTCAAACGCAGCTTGACTTCGTGGCTGCGACTCGAGGATTTCCGGCGGCGCGGCTTAGGCCGGGCGAGGATTGGGCCATTCTGGCGCGTGGCGGCATTGCCCTTTATCCCGTAGATACGTTCCATCTTTCCTTGACGCTAAAATCGAATGCTGCAGCTTTGGCTGAAATGCTTGCGGGTCTTGTCACGGGCAGCCTTGAGCCGCAGATAATGCTGCGGGACGCCTGGAAAGATGAAGACTTGACCGCCCTTGGCATGGCGACCCAAGCGACGTTCGAGGGGGATTATCAACGTGCGTTTGACGCATTTGGCAACCTGTCTGACCTTGCCTGCAATCATTTTGCGGTGCGCCTGCAACGTCTGCGCCTGCTTGAAAAGTTGCGGGATACGAACACAATTTGCACTGAAGCAGAGGCGATGATCGCCTGTGCTGATCAGGTGCCGCCGACCGAAGCGATACAGATGATCGAGTCGCTTGACCGGCTTGGCCAGATTGCGCTTGCGGATCGGATCGATGCCGCCAAACTTGCGCCAATCTCCGATCCAACCGCAGGGCTTTTGTTCCAGCGCGCGCAGCGTATGCTGAACAGATCCCTGATCGACAAGGCTGCGCCGTTGCTGGACCACCCTGCGCTTGCAGCAGCCGATCCGATCGAAGCCAGTTTGCTGCGTTTGATGGTGCAGCGGCGCGCCGAGACATGCGACCTCACCGTTTGGGAGCGCGATCTGCTGGACGCACTTGCACGCCCCGGTGTCGCCTTGGCGCATTTTTCCGCCACAATGCGGTTGATCCTTCAGAAAGGCGATGAAATGGCGGCTGGTTTAGTCCTTGAACTGGCAGGAAAATCCTTTGCAGGAGATCCGTTTCTGCGTGATTTGGCGGCCATATGGAAACTGCGGATGGCAAGATGGACATGATGTCTCTTTGGGCGGGTGACTGGCAAAGGCGCAGGGTGTCTTCCATTGCAATTCGTAGCCAATGCGTCGTCGTTTGTTGCGATCACCCGCAGCGGCAACAAAAGCCCGTGGTGAAAGCACAGGCCATTCGCGGGTTCGCGCCGCGATTGGCGCGGTGTTCCGCAGGGGCTACAGTCAAGCACGCATCAGGAAGCCAGCCATGACTATGACAAATCGCAGGCTTCCCGGTTGTGTCCTGAGCGTCGACCCGTTGATCACCTTCTCCAAGCGCGCACCCGCCCTTGGCGTTGGTCTGGGGCTGATCGGTCATCGCCTTGATCTGGCAAAGGCTGGTCCGTCCTTCAACATCCTGACCTTGGCTTGGACGCATGAAGGGGATGGTCAGGCAAAACGCCTCAAGCAAGAGTTGGATGCGTTTGCCGAAACTGCCCCGCTTGCACGGTTTATCGTGCTGGCAAATACCGAGACGGAACATCAATCGCTGCATCGACATGGCATCGAGTCGGTGGTTGGCAATATTCTGTGCCTTGCGGACACAGAGCGATTTCGCATCGTTGCGCCGGCGTCTGACGCATCGCGCTTTGATGCTGTCTATGTCGCGGGCTTTCAACCCTTCAAACGCCACGCCCTTGCCTGCGATATAACCAGCCTTTTGCTGTTATATTGGCCGCCCGGCCCAATCGAGGCTATTTCCATGCGCCAAACCCTGCCGCATGCGACCTTCGGCAATCACGCCCTGCAAGACGGCGTTTTTTCATGGCTGGAGGGCGAGGTATATTGCCAGCAACTTGGCCGCGCAAGCGTCGGCCTGTGTCTTTCGGCCGAAGAAGGGCCAATGCGGGCCAGCATCGAATATATGCTCTGCGGTCTTCCTGTTGTGACCACGCCCGCACGCGGAGGGCGTATTGAGATGTTGTCCGGTCCGCATCTATCGGTTGTTCCGCCGGACCCCAAGGCGATTGCAGCAGCGGTTGCCGAAGTTGCCGAGGCCAAGCCAGATCCGTTTCAGATCAGATCCACAATTCTGGACCGTATCGGGAAAGAGCGGCAGGCGTTGTTACACGGCGTCAATCAGTGGTTGGAAAACCAAGCCGCGCCACTTCTGGATGGCGGGATGTTTGAACAGATGGTTCGCTATGGGGTGTGGCGCACAAGGCCCGAGGCGGAAATCTTCGAAAATGTTATCGGTCGTTAAAATCGGATGCACCCTGTTGCTGTTTCAAGACCGGCGATAGGTCGGGGCAAGCGCTTTTGACAGGGGGCGCGTCGATTGTCCGCAGGCGTTCTCAAAAAACTCGAAACGGTTCAGCATGGGACTGTCATTACCGAATACCCCTGTGATGACGCTTTGAATTTCCTCCAGAAAGCGTGTGCGATCACGCTGGATCAGGGCAACCGCATTATCCCTTACAGCTTGGGCAGGAAAATCCGCATCTTTTAGCGCAGTCACGGCCTTGGCAATTTCCTGCGCGTCTGGCTCGACAGTCATCGCAAAACCGTGTTGCAGGAAGCGATCGCGCCCGCCAAGGCTGGGTGTTGTCACCACAGGCAGCCCGCACAATTGATATTCGATACTGGCACGCATGGCGCCTTCTGCTTCTGAAAGGCACAGACCCACATGGCTGCTGTCCAAAGCAGCCAGATATCTGTCTCCGGTCAGCAATGTGAATTCGTTATTGTTGAAATCGTGGTTTCCAAAGACGGCATTTGGCAGAGACTCTCTGAACTTGTTCACCGTCGATAGGTCTGTTCTATAATACAGACAAAGCAGGCTGTTGATATTTCTGGCAAGTTCGTGACGTTTTTGCGGGTGCAATCTGCCCACATAGACAGCATCAAATACCTTTTGAGATCTGGTTTGTGGCAAGTGATAGTTTGATATGTTTCCGAATATAAGTTCGTTTGCAAGCAGGCTATGGATGCCTGCCTTCTTGAAAGACTGATGCTCGATTTCCGTATTGGCCAGCATGACAATTGTGGCTAATGGAAACCTGATGGCTGCCTCGGCTATTTCTCCAATCAGCCTTTTGAGTTGGTAAGGCAGTTCGTGGGTATAGGCCAAGGTCAGAAGCGACAGGGAGCGGCGCTTTTCAAACAGTTCCGGGCGAATGGACATAAGGCCAAGATTGCTCCCGGTGACCGGCATTCTTTTTCCCAGAACAATAAAAGGCTCGTCGCAAATAACACCGCCAAAAACATAAGGATCGCTTGATACGCTTGCCACAATAAATTCCCATATGATCTGCACGATGCCGCGCAGGTCGAAATTTCCAACGTCCTGGTGCAGATTCGTCTGATTTGATGGCTCTATCAAGCGCTTTGTCGATCATGCTGCCCGAATTGAGTGCTTGCCCGCGACAACGGGCGCGCAGGATTGCCCTTCCATGGGCCTTTGCCCTGCGATACAAATTCGCTTGGAATTCAGTCATTTCCCGCAGTCAGTGCGGCACGGCGGGCAGGATCACGGGACACAGCATGCGGACCAAGGTTGCCATCATCGGCGGGGGGCCGTCTGGCCTGCTCTTGTCGCTTTTGTTGCATCAGGCCGGCATCGACAATGTCGTGCTGGAACGCAAAACCCGCGAGGTCGTTCTGGGTCGTGTCAGGGCTGGGGTGCTTGAAGAGGGCGTCGTTGCGCTGATCGGGGCCGCCGGAGCGTCGGATCTGTTGCGAAAACACGCGCTTCGGCATGACGGGACGGTGATCTATGACGGCACCTCGGCCTTCCGCATCGACTTTGCAGGTATCAGCGGCCAGTCCGTTTTTGTCTATGGCCAACAGGATCTGACCCGCGATCTGTATGATCGCCATGCCGAAATTGGTGGCCAGATCATTTTCAACGCTGAAAACTTGGCAATTCACGATGCCAAATCGGACAGCCCCTTCGTGACATGGACCAGTGAAGCGCAAGGCGCGATGCAGTTGCGGGCTGATTTCGTGGCTGGATGTGACGGATTCCATGGTGTCAGCCGCCGCACGATTCCTGACACGGTCCGGCATGAATATGAAAAAGTTCTGCCCGCGGCGTGGTTGGGGGTGCTGTCGCAGACGTCGCCCGTCCACCACGAGTTGATCTATGCCGCATCTGCACGCGGCTTTGCGCTTTGCTCGATGCGGCATCACAACCTAAGCCGCTATTACATCCAATGCGTGGCAACCGATCTGGCCGAAGACTGGTCGGACGAGGCGTTTTGGTCAGAACTCAAACGCCGGATTCCGGGTGAATTCGCGGCGAAACTGGTGACTGGTCCCAGTATCGAAAAGTCCGTGGTTCCGTTGCGCGCCTTTGTGTGCGAGCCGATGCAGTGGGGTCGCCTGTTCCTCTGCGGCGATGCGGCCCATATCGTTCCGCCGACGGGGGCAAAGGGGCTGAACGCGGCGGCGGCAGATGTCGCCGATCTTTCGATGGCGTTGTGCCAGTTCTACGCCAGTGGCGAACAGTCCGGGCTAGAGGGATATTCCGCCACAGCCTTGGCGCGGGCGTGGAAGATCGTGCGCTTCAGCCTGTGGTTCACCGGATTGCTGCACCGCTTTCCGGGGCAGTCGCCGTTTGACCTTAATCTGCAGCGTGCCGATCTTGCACAGTTGCGTGACCATGCGGCAATGCAGAAGATCATGTCGGACAGCTATGTGGGCTTTGTGCGCTAGGCGGGCGGCTTATTTGGCTTGCGCGCCTTTCAGATAGGATTTGCGTGCCAGAAACTCGGCGGTGGAATTGCCGCTGGGAAAGGGTTGATCCGGCAGCGGAACGCGCAGAAAATCGCAGAGCGGCGCCCATCCGTCGCGCACATCATAGACCAGAAGTCTGCTGGCAGGGATGGTGTCGCGCACCTTTTGCAGATGCGCGGCGTAAACCGTCAGGGCATGGGCCTTGTCCGCCAGACGACCGCCAAAAATCTGTTGCAGCGCAATCTTGTAGATCAGGTCAGACCCTGCGCGCCCCATCGGGTCGGGGTCCTCGGTGCGTCCGAGTTCCGAGGCTGGCAAAATTGTGCGACTGATGCTGGCATACCAGGCTTCGGGGTCACGGGTGGTCAGGATGACCTTGGCTTCGGGAAAATGGGCTGCAAGCGCCTGCCAGTAATGCGCGGCGGGCCAGTCAACCTGTGCCTCATAGCCTGCAAAGCCCAGATCCCAATCGACAGCCTCGCCCTGCGCGGCGGCGGTCCAGAACGCGATCTGCTCTGCCGATCTGCGGACCTCGTACATATGGTGACAGGGACCAAAGCCCAAAAGCTCCAGCGCGGATTTGAGGGAATGTGTCCCTGTCCGTCCGAAACCCGCCCCGATGATCTTCAAAGCCAAATCACACCTGTTCCTGCTTGTTCGGGGCGCATCCCCAAACCAAAAGGGTCGACCCGAAGGCCGACCCTTTCGTCAAATATCAGCCTGTATCAGAACTTGAAGCCGACGCGCAGCGACGCGACCTGATGCGAGGTGGCACCATAGTCGTCATAGGTGTTCACATTGCGCTGGATCACTTCGAGACCGACGAACATGTTATTCGACAGCGTGGCTTCGACGCCGACACCGAAGTTCGAGCCGGAGAAAGTGTAGCCGCCAGTGTAGTAGTTCGAAGCGTCACCGATCGAGGCACCAACGAAACCGTAAACCGTGATGTTTCCGGCATCCTGACCCGGCAGTTTGCCAACGTCGGCGCTCAGACGCAGTTTGGCATCGCCAACCCAGTTGATGTCATAGGCGCCTTCATAGGAGGAATTCAGATCGGGGTCGCCATCGGCATTGCCCGAGAATGCAAGTTCGCCACCCAGAGCGAAGGTGCCGAAGTCGATGAACTTCGCGCCGACGAAGATACCCGTCGTGGTGCCTGCCAGCGAATAATCCTCGGCATCACCGTAGTCTTCGTAGGGCGCCTCACCGCTGGCCGCGCCGAAAGAGATACCGGCATAAAGGCCTTCGGCCTGTGCGGGCTGCACGCCGACAGCCAAGGCAGCGGCAGATGCAAGTCCGGTGGTGGTCAGCAGAAGGGCGTGGCCCTTGTTGAAATCGGCGATCGACTGCTTCATTTCTGTCTCCATATTTGTTCACTTACGAAGGCGGCGTAGTTGCCGGGATCTCTGCCGAAGCCGCCTTCAACCAACAATTCGAAAACTTCCAAAACCCTCGAACCGTTTCAAATATCGACGGTAGCAATTGCTGGCCCCGTGGGGGCTTTGTTGCGCAAATCCCCTGAAGGTCGGAGTGCCCCTTCCCTTGGACAGACCTATCCTGCGCGTTGCGTAACGGGTGTTCCGAGTGCGGTG